>Ga0208497_1000983_pt1 | contig 11449 bp, 2 predicted proteins | sample CryBogCBE25Aug07_FD_184555 | JGI IMG/M metagenome (GOLD analysis project Ga0208497, IMG submission 184555) | Freshwater microbial communities from Crystal Bog, Wisconsin, USA - CBE25Aug07 (SPAdes) | ecosystem: Environmental > Aquatic > Freshwater > Lake | place: Crystal Bog, Wisconsin, USA...
TCCTACAATGGATAAGCACTATACGCCTACAGTCAATATGATGGGCGGTGCTACACAAGGTGAAATGCAGCAAAACGCTGCACAGGGATACAGTAATACAGGTCCAATGGCAGCTAATGCAGTAGGTGATGCAGCAGCAATGTATTTTACTGGCGGTGCTGCTACACCTCTTGTGGCTGGTCAAATGGCTGCAGATCGTTATTCAGCGAATAATCCAAATTCAACTTTTGACCGTGAATATAACGGCAGAGTATTAGCTGCAAATGCTAATGTAAATGCTGGCATTAACCAACAGTTAAATGCTGGTGTAAATCAAGGAATGGCAATGAATAATTACGCTAAAGGCGGTTTATCTGCTGCTGCTGAACACTTAAAACGTCATGGTCGTGGACCAGACGATACTTTGGTTCATATGAGCCGTCAAGAAGTTGGTGCATTGCAACAAATAGCTAAAGCTCATGGTGGATCTCTTACTATTAATCCTTCAACAGGTCTTGCAGAAGCAGGATTCCTAAGTACTATTCTTCCTATGGCTGCTGGCGCGTTAGCCGTAGCTACAGGCCAAGTAGAGTTCCTACCTTTAATTGCTGCTGGTGTAGGTGCAGCAGACTACGCTATGACAGGAAGCCTACAACAAGGTTTAATGGCTGGTTTAGGTACTTGGTCAGGTGGTGAGCTTACTGCTGGTTTGGGAGCTGCAGGAGCTGCTGATTTGGCAGAGCAAGGAGCTAACACAGCCGAATCATCTTTTAATGCAGCAAATCAAAAAGCATTAGAAGCTGCTGGTGGTGATGAAGTAAATAGATTATCAGCTCAAGAAGTTGCTAAATCTACATTGGGAACAATGAATTTGCCAGCAGGAACCAGTTCTGCATTTGAAGGTGCAGTTAATACTGTTCCAGAAAGTCAATTAGGAAACGTAATAAAAAGTGCTGGAGCTGCTAGTGTTAATCCAACTATGGGTCAAGGTTTGGCACAAGGTGCAACTAGCTTTAGTGATATTGGCTCTGCCCTGGCAAATAACAAAATGGCAGCTCTTGGAGTAGCTGCACCATTGTTAATGGGTAATAATTTATTTGGTAATAAAACTGTTCCTGGATTACCACAGCAAAAGAATCCTTTTGGAATGAAAGAAATTCCTAAAGATGAAAATGGCAATCCTATTTTCCATGCTAGTTTGCCAGAACCTCCAAGCCCAGCTTATAAACCTACTTACCGCGATTATGTAGCTAATCCCTATACTCCAGTAGGATCAGCTGATGGCGGTTTAATGCAGGATAAATTGGACTATGCCAGCGGTGGTATGTTTCCTGGAAGCCAGATTGATAAAACCCAGTATGCTGAGTCACCACAGATGCCAGCTAGTATGCAACAGACTATGGCTGGTTATGACCCAATGACTAACCCATTGACGGGTGAAGAAGTTCAACACATGGCTGATGGCGGTATGCCATATATTCAACAGGCTCAAAATCAACCAGGAACAGCTAATGGATATACTCCAGCTGGTGCTGGTAGTACTTATGGTCAAGGTTCATATTCACCTCAAACGGCTGCAGCACAGCCTATGGAAGGTGGATTGCCAATGTTGAATCAAATGAATCCATTTACCCAGCAAGGTATGCCTCCTTCACAAGGTGTTCCTCAAATGAGTACACCTCAGATGCCTCCACAGACTAATTTTGCTATGGGTGGTGTAGCTAAGTACTCTGGTGATACAGACTATGGCAGCATGGTTTCTGGCATGAGAGATTTGGAAGAAGGCATAGATATGGCTACGAAACGTAGAACGCAGCCTATACAACATAATCCAGAAGTTGCTATTGCCCCAGATGAAGCAAGTATTGCTAATTTAGATGCATATAACCGTACTTTAGCATTGCATAAAAATAATTTAACTGCATCCCATGTTAAACCACCTAAAGGTCTTCCACAGGGCGCGGTTCTGGGTTCGATTGATTTAACTCCAGCTGCACAAGCTGCTGCGGAAGCACAGGCTAAACAGTCTATTGCTGGAGATCAAGGAACTCAGGAAGCTAAAGAAGGTGGCGTTATTGGTATGGCTTTTGGTGGAATGTCAATTGGGCCTTCTCAAACTTCTACACCTAATACTTTTGCATCAAGAATTGCCAATTTACCGTCATATGGTAATAATCTTCCAGGAATGATTACATCCTTAAATGCTCCTGCTCCTACTGCACCTATAAACAATTTTGCTCAACAGGGTAGTATGCAAGGCCATATATATCAGCCTAGTTATGCAAATTATGGACAACCTTCTCAAGGTATTCCAATGCCAACTAGAGGAGCTGCGATTCCTGCTCAAGGTTATGCAATGGACCCATTAAAAATGCAAGGTTCTCCAGCATATAACGCCAACCAAGCTGCACAACAAGCACAATTACAACAAATAATGGCTGCTGGTGGAATGGCATCTGGTGGTTTAAGTGGTTACGCTAATGGTGGAATGTCTAATTTAGGTGGCTATTCAGATGGCGGTCATTTACTTAAAGGACCTGGAGATGGAGTAAGTGACTCTATCCCAGCTACAATTGGTGGTAAACAGCCAGCACGTTTGGCTGAAGGTGAATTTGTAATACCAGCCCGTATTGTTTCTGAACTTGGTAACGGATCTACAGATGCTGGAGCCAAGCGTCTATATGCCATGATGGATCGCATTAAAGCAAAAAGAGCCAAAACGAAAAACATTGCAGCAGACACGAAAGCATATAAATACCTACCAGCATGATTATCTATGAAGATGTGGACGGCTTTAAATTTGTAGATGAGTTTGAGAAACTCTTTCCAGAGCATTATGAAGAGTTATGTGTAACAAAAGAGTTTCCTTATGAGCCTGATTATGAGGCTTATAAAAGAATGGCTCAAGCAGGAATGTTGCGGTGCATTACTTGTAGAAGTGATGAAAGGTTGATTGGCTACATTATTTTTATAGTCACTCCTCATCTTCACTATAAGTCTTGTATGACTGCAATTGAAGATTTGTACTTTGTGACTAAAGAGTTTCGCAAAGGTAGAGTAGGAATTATGTTATTTAAGTATGCTGAAAAGGTACTTAAAGAACGTGGAGTACAAAGGATTGTGATGCACACTAAAGTGCATTTAGACAATTCTAAGTTGTTTGAGTACTTGGGATACAAGATGACAGATAAAGTATTTTCAAAGATGTTGTAAGGAAAATTATGAGTTATTCAAAACGCCAGCTATACGCACTAGGGGAACCTCTAGGTGATTCCGTTACCCGTTCTAAATTAGGCGGAGGCCGAATCTATGGTGGCGGTGGTGGTGGCGGTGCTCCATCTGGTCCTACCAATACAACAGTAACAAATACCAATATTCCTGATTATGCACAGCCATATGTTAGCAATATGCTTAATGCTGCACAGGCGCAGATCTATACCCCAGACATGACTGGCTTTAATGCTTATACGCCTTACAGTCAAAACCCACAAGATTATGTAGCTGGCTTTAGCCCATTACAACAGCAAGCCCAATCTTCAGCTGCTAACCTTCAATTGCCAGGTGCTTTGGGTGCAGCTCAAGGATTAACTGCTGCTGGAACATTAGGCGCGTTTGGTGCTGGCAATCAATATGCACAGCAAGCTACAGATCCAAATGCTATGCAAGCATATATGTCTCCGTATGAGAACAATGTTATTCAACAACAGTTACAAGAAAATGCCCGTCAATATGGTATTAAAGGTGCTGGAGAACAAGCAGCTGCTACTTCTGCTGGAGCATTTGGTGGTACTCGTGAAGCGTTAATGAATGCTGAAAATACCCGTAACCAAAATACTGCTGGTAATCAGATCGTAGCCCAAGGTTTACAAAATGCATTTCAAAATGCTCAACAAGCTCAACAGTTTGGTGCAAATCTTAATTTACAAGGTACACAAGCTGGCTTACAGGGTGCTAATCAATTAGGTAACTTAGGTAATCAACAGTTAGCTGCCCAGCAAAGTATCCTTGGAACTCAAAACCAATTGGGCGCACAACAGCAAACCAATCAACAGAACGTCATTAACCAAGCTGTTCAGAACTATGCTACTGCCCAGCAGTATCCAATGTTGCAGTTAGGTATGCTTAACTCTATGTTGCGTGGCCTACCTATGCAACAATCTTCTACCCAGATGTATCAAGCTGCTCCAAATACTGCCTCACAATTGGCTGGCCTTGGAACCGCTGGTCTTGGATTAGCTGCAATGTCAAAAGCTGCTAGTGGTGGATTAGGTAAAGATATTGCTAAGTACGCTCCAGGTGGCGCGATTCCTATGAGCATGATGAGCAATCAACAGCTTCAAGGAATGCAAAATAGCCAAGCTGCTACCCCTATGCAAAAACTGATTGCTCCAGGAATGGTTCAAGAAAATCAACGTATTCAAGCTAACCCAGAAGCTGCAAAAATGTTGGCTCAAACAATGCCTCCTCCACAGATGCCAGGTGCTGGTATGCCACCTCCACAACAGGTAGCCCAAATGCCACAAACTCGCGCTGGTTTAGGTGCTATCAGTACTGGCGATATGGTTCCAGAGCACTTTGCTAGTGGTGGAATTATGTCATTTGCTGATGAAGGCCAAGTTCCAGAAGCTAAGACTAATCCAGTAGATGATGCATTGGCTATGTATGCTGATAAAAATGGCAAAGTAGATTTGAACAAAGCTGCTCTAGCCCTATTAGGACAAGCTCAATCTGGTAAACAAGCTATTGCTCCAGAACGGGAAGAATTATTAAAAGGTTTAGAAAGCCAGCATCAAAACCAAAATGCTCGTTTACTAACCAAGATGGGTATTGGAATGTTACAAGGTACATCTCAATATGCCCTTCCTAATATTGGTAACGCAGCTGCATCAACTATGGCTTCTTATGAAAAAGATTTAGCTAACGAACAATCTGTTAAACAGCAATTGGCTAAATTAGATGCTGAAGGCGCGACTAAAGATGATGCTCGCAGACTTTCATTGGCTGGTACTTTGTTGCAGATCCAAAACAACAAAGATATGAAGACGGCTGCTTTGGCTAATGCTCCTAGTCCAATAGAAAAGAATTTAAAAATAGCTGATACTCTTGCTAATAATGATCCTAAGTATCGTTCTTTATTAAAAGAACAAACTATGACTTCTCCAGGCTCACCTGAGTACAATGAGATTGATGATAAGTTGCTTGAAATTAGGAATAGATATATTACTAAACACGCTGGTAAAGAATATGCATATGAGGCTCCAAAAGTTGTAACTAAAGGCCCAGAACCAGAAAAACCAGGATTCTTTAGTAACTTATTTAGTAGTTCCCCTGAGAAAACAAAATCTCCAGGTGTAATGAAGTTTGATATGCAAGGCAACCCTGTTTAAAGGCGTTTAATATGGCGATGTATGCTGAGTTATTTGATGGAACTCGTTTAGAGTTTCCAGATGGAACTGATCCATCTGTTATTAGTGCAACCGCCAAAAAAGTAACTTTATCGCTTCCTAAACCAGAAGTACCACAACAAACTGTTCAAGAGTCTAATGCTCCGCAAGGCCCACAAAGCGGTGGTATGGCTGCTTTACAAGGTAGCGCACAACAAATCCAAGCTGATATATCCCGTCTTGCTGGAAAGATTGGCTTTAAAGATGTAAATACAGCTGAACGCGAAGCTAAACAACACGAAGCAGAAGCTGCCAGAATATATAAACCAACTGAAGAAGGTTGGATGCAAGCTCCATTAACTAAGTTAGGTGAACTTGCTGGTGGATCTGCTCCCTATATGCTTGCTCCTATTGCAGCGGGTGTAGGTGCTTTAGCACTACCTGAGATTGGTCTGGCTGGCGGTTTAATTGGTACAGCTGACTTAGCTGCTGGTGCGATTGGTGCAGCCCAATTTACAGGCTCTAACTTATCCCGTCAGGTTCAAGAAGGTAAGACTTTAGAGGAAGCCAGCTTGCTGAAAGCGGGTGCAGCAGCTATTCCTCAAGCAGCCCTAGATGTATTTGGTATGCATATGCTTCCAGGTATTCGTGGAATCTTTAGCCAAGCTGGAGTAAAGGCTTCAGATAAAGCTTTAGAAGAAGTAGCCAAAAAAGGTATTCTTGAACAAGCTGGCTACTATGCCAAGCAAACTGGCAAGACAATGACTGCTGAAGGTCTTAATGAAGCTGGTCAACAATTCTTTGAACGCTTACAAGCTGGTCTTAATATTGCAGATGAAGATGCTCGTAAAGAATACTATGACAACTTTATTGGCGGTGCAGTATTAGGCGGTGCGTTCTCTGTTCCAGGCCATGCTTATGAAGCTATCAAAGCCAGAAAGCCAGAAGAAAAGCCACCAGAAGAACCAGTTACTCCTCCAGAGCAAGCTGCTCCTACGGCTGCTCCTGTAGAACAACCTGTTCAAGCTGCTCCCCCAGAAGCAACACCACCAGAAACAACTCCTTCTGCTCCTGTAGAAACTATTAAAACTTCAACCCCTGCGGGATATTGGATTGATAAAATTACAGGAGAAACTGGCACAGCTGTTGTTTCCCCTAATGGAAAATTAATTGTTGATTCTCAAACTGGTAAACCTTTAGTTAATGCAACTCTTTCTACTAAACCTTTTGAACCTAAAGTCGAAGGTAATGTCTGGGAGCATATTCAGAACCGCGATAGATCTACTCCAGCTTCGATTGCTCAGATGGCTAAGATTGCCAGCGAGCCTGACTATAACCGAGTTAGTTTTTCTAGAGACTATGGATCTGGCGCGCCAGTAATTGCTGGAGATGTAAAGTTACCTAAAGGTCAATTAGGCCGTACAGATACGATTACTGGTAGCGATGGCAAACCAGTTACAGTTCAATATGGTGTAGTAGATGCTGGTCAAGTCTTATCTTCCCATAATGCTGATGGTACTAAGAACGCACAATATTCAGCACCTGATTACACAGGATTTAGAGCCATTACCAACGGGCGCGTAGCTGGATTACAAGCAGCCTATCGTAGTGGATCAGCAGATCAATACAGACAAGCATTAGTTAGCGATGATTTACATGGTGTAGATAAAGCTGAAATTGACAGCATGAAGAACCCTATGTTGGTTCGTATCATGCCTATGGAAGCAGTTAATAAGAACATTGGTGATGTTAGCAATACTGGCGCAGGATTAACCTTTAACGCAGTAGAACAGGCCAAGAACGATACCAATCGAGTAGACCTATCTACTATTCAATTTAATGACAATGGCGAAGTAAGCCCCCAGACTGTCCGTGACTTTGTTAAAGCTATGCCCACAACAGAGCAAGGCAACCTTATTGGTAAAGATAACAATCCTACCAAGCAAGCTGTAGACCGCCTTGAAGCTGCTATATTCCAACAGGCTTATGGAAATGACAAGCTCACAGAGTTAGCCTTCCAAGCTCAAGATGAAGAAGCCAAGAATATTATCCGCGCCCTTAACATGGCAGCATCAAAGGCTATTCGTTTAACAGATGCCAAAGAATATGATGTCAGGCCATATGTAAACGAAGCAGTAGAGCTGGCTATCAATGCAAGACGAAATGGTGAAAACCTAAAAGAAACTGCCAAGCAAGCTGATATGACAGTCAATCCGCTGTCTATTGATGTCCTATCTATGTTTGCTGATAACCCTAGATCAGCTAAAGCCATTGGCGATAACCTATCTAGGTTATTTGATGATGCTCATAAAGAAGCCAACAAGTCTGATACCGATATGTTTGGCGCGGTTCCAAAACGTCCTGTACATGAACTAGTTCGCGAGTCTCTTGCTCAAACACAACCAGCAGATCTATTTACTGAACCATCTAAACCAGCTCCAAAAGCTACTAAGAAAACAGTTACAGATGATGCTGGTGAAAAGTTAGATTTTCCGTTGTTTGTTGATATGGCTTCTAAAGGTTACAAAGTTCTTAGTTTTGAAAATCCAAGAGCTTATACCGATAAAAATGGTAATACATACAGAACCATTGAAAAAGATGGAGTACGTCTTGCTATTGAACCTGGCAAAGTATTGTTTAAGCAACAAGGTAAAGAGTATGGAAGAGTAGCAACAGCCATTGGAAATCAAAAAGATATTACTTTTGAACATTTAATTGTTGATCCAAAAGATCGTAAAAAAGGATTAGCAAAACAAGCTTTACAAGATTTGGTTGATGTTGCAGATAAAAATGGTTACACAATTTATCTTGAGCCAGCCCAACTTGAAAAGCAAGGAATGACACAACAACAATTGTCAGATCTTTATGCTCAATATGGTTTTGTTGCAACCAATTCATCTGGCAATCCTATGTCTAGGGAGCCAAATGCAAAAGCACAACCAAAATTAATTCCTCCTGCAGATACAGCAGAGCCTAAGAGTTTCCAAATTAAGAAACCATTGGAAGAAATTGCTGCAGAAATAAGCAAGATGACTAAAGGTAGTCAAGTTGCCCAATGGTTAGTTGATAACGCTCCTAACTCTGCTGCTAAAGCAATTGCTCTGCGAATTCTTCCTAACATCAATGCATTAGAAGCTGCTGGTATTCCAGTAAAAATTAGTGTTAGAAATGGTAAAGATAGAAAATCTTCTTATGGATCTTCACAACCTATACTGGTTGGAGCACATAAGATTGGCTATTACAATGTTGAATATAACGGCCTTAATGAAAAAGGTGTAGCTGAAGCGTATCCTCCTTCAAGATTACCTACAGGAACCCGCTATAGTACTTTGATGCATGAATTACTTCATGTATTAAGCCAAGTTCAATTAGATACTTTGATTACTAAGAATTTCAAAGGTCCTGAGAAAATTATTCAAAATGAATTGCGCGCTATATTCCGCGCAGTAAAAGCTCAAATTGAATCTGATATTAAAAATCTGCCACGAGCAAACTGGCATCCAGCAGTCTCAAGAAGTCCTGCTTTATTAAAAAACGTAGATGAACTATGGGTGCGTTCTTTAACTGAACATGATTTCCAAGACTACTTATCCAGAATTGACATGGGTAAGAAGACTGCTTTAACTAAGTTAATGGAAGTCTTTAGAAAAGTACTTGGCCTTGATCCTCAGTATCAATCAGCACTAGATAAGATAATGAAAGTGTCTGACAGAATATTTGAACAGACTCCAGCAGATATCAATAGATTAGCCAAACACCTTACTGGTGGCTTTGCATCTATGCCAGAAGGATTACCAATTAAAACTGATACTCCTCAGTTTAAAAAGTGGTTTGGGTCATCTAAGATTACCAATGAAGATGGCAGTCCAATGGTTTTATACCATGCTACTGCAGAAAATTTTAATGAATTTATTCCTGGTGGATTCCCAGACGAAAATGGCTATTTAAGTAGTGGTGAAGCTATTTGGTTAAGCCCAAATAAAGAAAGCCAACCAGCAGCACATAACATTAACGGTAATACTTTAGGGCGTTATAGAGAAGGCGTTAATGTGATGCCCCTTTATGTAAGAATGGAACGTCCATTACTTCTTGATGATAGGCAAAGTGCTGATTGGGCAAGAGAAGTATTTGGTAAAGGAAGTAGAGAGTTTCCTTTACTTATGAATAAAGATTGGGTTAAAGAAGTTAAAGATGCTGGATATGATGGAATTATTTGGACTAGCCCATATAGTGCAGATAGTGCAACTAGAGATCACGAATACATAGTATTTGATGCCAACCAAGTTAAATCTGCTATAGGTAACACAGGTGAGTACAGCACTACTAACCCTGATATTCGTTACGAAGAAGTTGGCGATACTGCCAAACCAGCTGAAGGCCGTAACTTTCAAGGTGAACCTGTAAAGGCTTCTTGGGCATTCCCAGAAGACACCATCAAACATTGGCATGGTGTTAGTGATGCACAGATTGATGACTTAATCTATAAGCTGCAAGATAAACAAATTGACACCAAGCGCGCCCAACAAGCTATTGAAAAGGTAGCTGGTGAAATTGAAGATAATGTAAACGTATACGATAAAGAACAGCTTTACCACGGTAGAACTGCTACTGGTATTCGTGAGTTTTTACTTAATGAGTTAATGCCAGCCATTAAAAAATTAAGAGAGCTTGGCCTAACTCCAGAAGAGATTAGAGAGTATCTGCATAACCGCCATGCAGAAGAGCGTAACAATAAGATGAATGAGATCAATAAGAAAGATCCCATTACTGGCGAAGATAGAAAGACTCCTTGGGAATTACAAGACCGCGCTTCTGGTATTTCAACCAAAGCTGCCAAAGATTATTTAGCAAACCTTGATCCTAAGAAGAAAGCTGCTCTAGATAAAATGGCAGCTTTATTCGATAAGATGGTTGAGGGAACCCAGAAGATCCTTGTAGATTCTGGTGCTGAAACTCAAGAAACAATTGATGCATGGAATGATACCTATGAACATTACATTCCATTATTCCGCGTTGAAGAAGACTTTGCCAAGCATAGCGGTATAGGTCAAACAGGTCAGAGTAAAGGCTTTGGTGTTCGTGGTAACTTTGCCAAGCGCGCTATGGGATCTGAAAAAGCTGTTGATGACATCCTCGGAAACTTAATTGCCCAGCGTGAACGCGCTTTGATCCGTGCTGAAAAGATTAAAGTAGGCACAGCTTTATTTGGCTTAACTCTAAAAAACCCTAATCCAGGTGTCTGGATGCCTGTTATTGCTAAAGATATTAAGAACAAGAAAGCCCTGATTGAGAAGCTAAGAGCACTTGGCTTTGATGATGCAGAAGAGATTGTTAATAACATCATGGGAGAACCTCAGACCAGATACATTAGCAAGACCAGAAAGATCGATCCAGATACAGGTTTGCCTACTAGCGATACAGAAGAGAACGTCCGTTTAAAAACAGATAACTTAAAACGCTTTGGTGATAACGTATTCCCAGTTCGTATTAATGGGGAAGATGCTTACATATTCTTTAGCAAAACTGACCCTGTAGCACAGCGTATGGTTCACTCCTTGTTGAACCTTGACGCAGATAGTCTTGGAACTATCGAAGGTGTTATCGGTAAGATGACGCGCTGGTTTGCTTCAGTCAATACCCAATATAACCCAATCTTTGGTGCAGTTAACTTAATCCGTGACGTTAGCGGAGCAATGTTTAACTTATCTACAACTGCCCTAGCTGGTATGCAAGGCAAAGTATCTGGCGGTGTATTCCCTGCAATGCGCGGGATTATGAAAGTCTTACGCGATGAGCGTAAAGGTATTGTCGGGGATTACTCAAAAGATAAATGGGCGCAACGCTTCCAAGAATTTAGAAGAGAAGGCGGTCAAACTGGCTATCGTGATTCTTTAATTCGTACTGATGAAGAAACCGCCATCATTGAAAAAGAGTTAGCCAAGATGAAAGCTGGCAATGCTAAGAAAGCATTCTCTGCTGTTATGGGCGCGCTAACTGACTTTAACGACATGATGGAAAACTCTGTTCGTTTGTCAGCTTATGATGCTGCCGTAGAAGATGAGTCTAAAGGTGGTAAAGGATTATCA
>Ga0208497_1000987_pt1 | contig 11443 bp, 14 predicted proteins | sample CryBogCBE25Aug07_FD_184555 | JGI IMG/M metagenome (GOLD analysis project Ga0208497, IMG submission 184555) | Freshwater microbial communities from Crystal Bog, Wisconsin, USA - CBE25Aug07 (SPAdes) | ecosystem: Environmental > Aquatic > Freshwater > Lake | place: Crystal Bog, Wisconsin, USA...
ACAAACTTCACATGAGTACCGGATTTGAAAATGGAATCTGTAATAGGATCAAATACACCTCCGCTACGAATCAGAAGATCTCACCTTACGATTTGTCAGTGATCCTCGCTCTGAATTCCAAGGGTGTGGCTTGGATCGTGGAAGACAGGCCCGAATCTAACGAGACGGTTTATTATCACACAGTCGATGGAAAGCTGCGTGCTCGGCTAACTGACGGCACTACATTTTTCATTGTTACGGACGCTTTTTTCCGAAAATCAATGGCTGAGACGAACGTAGAGAGGCTGAAAGCGGAATAACCTTTATTTACTACAACCCAAAAACCCCTCGAATGAACAAACAAGAAATTAAAGAAGCTATTTCCGGTATCTCACAACTACTGGAGAATAACCCTGAACTACTCCTGCAGCAGCTTTCGACACTGAAATCCTTTTTCCCCGATCTCGATGAATCGGCCATCAAAAATATCATCGAAAAGACCAAACAAGCAGATTTTAAACCAAGTCAATTGGTAGAGGAGATTGAGGGGATTATAGGGCCGACCAAATCAGCCTCTCAGAATATTCGCGAATAAAGGGGGAAGATGATGATGCCTAAAAAACTTAGCACGGAAGCCATTAAGTCCCTGACTGCTGTGGCTGCTGAACAGATCGATGAATTGTGGGAGCAGTTTTACGAGTGCGGTACGTGGGTTCGGCATAATGATCTCCCCGAAGTCGACCCGTGGGAACTTTCCGTATCTGGATTGATAGAAAATGAGAAACGTTGTGAAGCCCTTGGAGATGGTGCAAAGCCAACTAAAAAAGAGATCAAGATTTACCATGACTGGTGGTTGGAATCTGCACTTCAAGGGGATGGTGATTGCGATTATATTCCAGCTTATGCTCTGACACTCGTTAAGGATGATCATGGGAACGAAGGCGTGGCCCTCTTACTTCGTACTGGCTATTCGTTCTCTGGGATCACTACCTGGTTGGAGGGGATCTTTGACTCTAGCGAGGATGCTACCACCCACATGAAAAAAGGAGGGTGGTGCTCATGAGTAAGCTCGATAAATTGAAACCTCTAGCCGATCGATTTGCCTGTTACTGGTGTTATGACTGGGCAGGAGGACGCCGATTCCTTGATGGACAGGCTGATTCGATCCAAGAAATTGATCCCAATCTCTATGAGGTCAAGACAAGCACTTGGGCTCTTAATGTTGAAAATGCAGTGGTGGAGCTCTCCAAAGAGATTCATCGCTTAATGGAGGAGGATCTACGAGAGGAGGTAATACGAGGGGGAATGGGTGATGAAGCTCCTGGTGAGTATGTCAACTTTGAGCAGTCTGATTATCCTCTTTTTGAGGAGTCCAAGAGCTTACTGAACCAAGTGCCTGAGCGAGTCCTAAAAGATGCAGTTAAACTTTATTTCGATTCAAAAGGCCATATCAGTGATTTCTTCACAGAAACTGATCCTTTTGCATTTGTCCTCCCGGGTGTGCTCCATCCAACGGTGAAAGAGGTTTTGGAGGGACTCTGCCAAGAGGAGTCAAAAAAACTTAGAGATAAAAAATTAGCTGACTCTGAATTACTCTCTTCATCTACCTCATTAGCTAAGCCAAAAAGGACGCTGGAATCCATGTTGGAGCTTCTAAACTCGGGTTTGCCGCAAGCCGAACATACCGTTATCCGAAAAAGCTCAAGCCCGGATCCTTCGCATACACCTGCCCATAAGTTCTTTTTTAAACGGCCAGTTGAGTTATCTGAACCAGTGGAATCGACTGATCTCCCTCCTCTCAAAATGAAAGGCGCACATTTTTGTCCGCCGACCGGACAAAAATTAATTCCTCACTAGTCACTTGTAGGGCAACCCGTTATTGATTTTTCCAGTCACTAAAGCCTAACAAGAGCGGTGGCTAAATATGCCCGTGAATCTCATCGCGAATGGTTGAGCCAGAAGCCAAGAAACCCAACCTCAATGAGGAAGTTCAATGATCCTGAAGGAAAATACAGAGATAGATGGGATCTCCTAAAACTTTAGGGATAGGACACTCAGCGACCTACCCCTCTGGTAACATTCCCCCATGCCCAACCGATTCAACCAATATCCCGAGAACGTATCAGGCATCTTTTATGTCGATAACCAGTGTATCGACTGTGACCTGTGTAAAGAGACTGCGCCCGACAATTTCAAACGTAGCGATCAAGGTGGTTTCGTCTTTGTCTATAAACAGCCTGAAACTCCAGAGGAAGAATCTCTCTGCATGGAATCGTTGATGGGGTGTCCCGTGGAGGCAATCGGCAACAATGGTGATGGGGTAGATAGACCCCTTCCCGTTCGACCTGTTTCAGCATCATCCGAAGATAATGAAGGCAATGATGACGACCGGATCGATTGCCCCTTCTGTGAAAAAATGCACTATCCTGGATCCAAAACAGCCAATTCAAGTGAATGGACTTGGGATGATAGCAGCGCTTGTGATCACTTGCTTTTTCTGGCCATCGATATCTCCGCCTATTCTGGGTTTCAATATCGGTCGAGATTGTTCAATCAGCACCTTGGACTTTCTGACTCCAAGGATGAGGATGTAGAAATTCCCTCAAAGGATGATCCCGAGGAATATCTCTCAGTTTCAGAAATCATCGAAAGCATCACTCTACCGGGACTAGAACTTAGAGCCTATGAAGACCCGGGTGGCTTTGCTTGTGGGCCCGTGGGCGGGGGCACTATCACTTTTGGATTCGTCCCCGAGAGAGCGAATCAATAAGCGATCATCCAGCTAACAGCGCCAATCCTTAATACATACCAACCCGACAAAACCTCCCGCCCACTGAAAGGACTAACCCATGTTCTGGATCAAAAAACCTAACCCTGCCCCACTAGGGATCCGCTTGGATCAGATCCAAGCGATGCTGGCACCGACATCGTTCAAGACATCCTTAAAACCCAACTGCCTACTGGCTCGCGAGGGTCGGTATACCGTCCGAATCGAGGTAGATGCTCCAAAGGAAAAAGACTCAGGAAATGCTCCCATTCGAGCTGTTGTGCGTATGACGGCAGAGTTGCCGGCACCGATACAACAGATGTTCAGTAAAAATCTGGAAAGTGTCATGGCCAGCTTCAACTCGTTTGCTGCTCTTAATTCTCTATACTCCGAGGGGGGAAAAGTTCTGACAGGATCACGTCTGACCATTTACGAGCAGGAGGATGCATGGCAATCCCTCCACCTTCCTCTGCTGGTTTTTACAACGCTAGGCGGCACAGAAGCCATCCTCGGTGCAATGCGTCGGGTTATGGCAGGGGAAGCCTCCAATCGAGGAAGTTCTGATTGGAGTGAGATTGATCTAGAACAGGTCCAAGACACTCTAAAGAAAATCTGCGTATGCACTGGAGGTGGCTTGGGTTTGACCGCAGAATTTCCACTTATTGAAGGTGCGGTTAGCAGCGCACTTGGTGACCGCAGGACAGCATTGTTTCAACTCATGGCCGACCAACCACACCCAGAATTAGGGGGTGGTCTTTTTTGTCTTTTGCAAATGCCGCACCAAGTGCTCGGGGAAGCAAACTTGCAGAAGATTTGTTCTCAACTGAATAAAATGGAAATGGAAGGGGACGATTTGCCTCCTCATTTTGGAGCATGGTGTGCTGGGAAACTTGGTAACAATCCTGCATATGTAAGTTTCCTCCCAAACCCTCTTCACACTGTCTCGGGTATCGCAGTGAACGCCTCGATGTGGGCCAAAAGTCGAGCAGAGTGGGCAAATCAATCGCTTGCTTCGATGGGACTTACTGCATGAGCGAAACTCCAGATCAACTTATTGCTTACTGCCAAGAGAATGGGCGGGTATGTCCCCAGCCATCGTTATGGAACGATTTCTGGATGATGCTCCCAAATCGCAGGGCAAGCAGCAAAAGTGAAGGTGGATGGGAACCTCCCGCTCCTCTCATCCTCGGGGCATGGTGGGACACTCCCGATAACACAAAGAGGAGTAGGCTAGAGGAACACATTCGCTGGGCAGAGCAGCATAATGCACTAGAGCAGGCTTCTGCATTCTTACGGGGGCTCGTGGAGTCAGAGTGGTATCATCTCGAGGAATAGTCTCTGGCCATGAAAAAAAACCTCTATCGTGCCATTCTAGGTTCAGCACTTTTGTGGAGTCTTTGTGGGTGTTCTAAGCAGAATACCGAATCGTCTCAACTATCGCCCCCAACTAACTCAACTCCAGAGCCTGTAGTCCGGATACCTCAATCGATAGTCGTGAGTTACAGGGGGCTTGTGGATATGAAGCAAGTGACTCAAGAGGGGGCAACTGTGGGGGATACTCTAGCACATGGAGTCCGAGACCCTTATGTAAGAGGGCAACTCCAGCCCTTCTTGGAAAAGTTTTCAAGATTGTTGCCAGATGCAGTGGTAGCGGCACAGGGCGGCTCAACCAATTTGCCCCATGTAAATGTCTTGGATGAATTGCCAAAAGGTGCCCCGGTTCCAGCATGGGCATCGCTATTAAAGGGAGGTGCTATCGTTGTTACCGATGATGGGGATGGGAAAGCCTCGGTCTTTGCTCCTGGTGAAAACCCCCAATTTGCGTTCAGCCAGAGCTATGGAATCATTCGCCATGTTCTCCAGGCCTTGCTGCCTGAAGATGGCAGACCTCTTCAAGTAAGCACGTATGCTTTTACCAATGATTATGGGAATTGTCAGTTGAGAGTGAGTTTGGCTCCCTTTTTGGCTAAGCGAACAAACTTTGGACCACCTCCAGGCAAAGCACCTCTCAATCTCGAGTCTTTGAGTCAGTTCTTCCAAGAAAATGCTCAACTCGAAGGGGGATCTATAGATTCAAGCAACAACCTTATCCTCGTAGGAAAGAGGGCAGCGCAACCAACTCTTGCTGGTCAACACGTTGAGTTATCTGATTTAGCTGCCGCCTACCGGGCTGTTTTTCACTCAGGCGATAATCTTCCCTACATAAGCCTGGATCCTCATACCAACCATTCAATGGTGAATGTAAATTTTGGCGGATACTTGGAAGACACCCGCATTGGTTCAGTAGTTTTGGAATCCGATAAGAGATTTAAAACAATCACCTCTGGACTGGATCCAACTTCATTTGTTGATCTTCGTAAAGACATCCGGAGAAACATCCCGACCTTTTCGACAGTAGGAGAACGCGACCTGTTAGTCTCACAAGGTCGAAGTGGATGGGAGGGAACTCGGTTCTGGTTTTACCCAGATTCTGTGGAGGTTCAGACCAGCCTTGATGGAAAAGAGGGTGTGATATCTAAGGCTCAGTTCACAGCAGACGCAGAACGATCTCGGGATGATTACGCATCATCCACAGATTTTAATAATTCCAAAAAGGCCCAACTCAGTCCTGCAATAAGGATGAACATTGATGATCTCAACAGAAATTACTCTGTCTATGCCTCTGTATTCCCAGAACTGAGCGAGCTATCCACAGTGGCAAGATTGATGGGGCTTTGCATATGGCTGCAAAAGAACGGGGGCAGCAAACTAGACCTTGATGCATTGTTAAGTGTGCCTTTACCAGATGCCCCAACTCAGCGGGAAAAGAAGCAACTAGTTACAGCGTTGAGTTTTTCCCATGACAAATCTAAGTCCCTCGGAGTGCAGGAAACGCATGACAGGTCCATACTCACCTATTTGACTCCTATGCTGGATAAGAGTGTGAATAGCGTGTTCCCTGAAAATAAGAATCTCGCAGAATTTCTTGCAGTCTCATCAGGTTATCCTTCCGCAGCATCTTCCAACTTTCTTGCTCAAGCTGCAGTTGTTCGTGAGTACAATGGAAATTCAAGAGTTTCGGAATTAATAACGAACAAAACTGGTCTCGAGGCTTTTGCCTTGGTTACGAGTGATCAGATTAAAGCTCCAGAACCGGAATCGATGGCATCCCTTGGAAGAGATATCGATGAATTAAAAAGTAAAATTGAATATCTCAAAAAGCGGATTCAGAGGATCGAAGCTGCAATGGATGGAAGTTCTCCTCGTGTCTATAACTCCTATGTTGGCACACATAACCAAATGGTTGAGCAGGAGAGGCAGCTCATTGATCGCTACAATTTTGAAATCGATCAGTACAATCAGACGCATGTCTCTTCCCAGGCCATGCTGGATATCTCGGGAGGCATTGGTCTTGAACCCAGTAAATTCAAAGTAATTTCAGAAGCATCATCACCTGAGCTCGAGAATACTAAAAAAGTGGCGCTTTCTGAGACCCCATCAATGGAGATCAATGGCGAGGAATGGGTAAAATCAAATCCCTCCGCATTGGAATCTGCTCCCAAGGAAAAATTAAAACTCTCAAGACCTTGGAAAACTCCAGAGACTCACACCATTGGAAACAAGGAGTATTTCTTTACCTCAACAGCAACGGGACAAGATTACTGGCGCGCAATAGAGAATGGATCAATGTGGCATGACCAGTTGATTACCTCCGCAGGTTGTGTTGAAAGATATTTTGATATTTCTTCTAAGACGCTCCAACTAGCTCGATTTGAGAACGGCCAGCTTGTCGGGTGCGTTGTTGCTAAAAACCTTGGGAATACAGTCATATTTAGTAAATCCGACAGGGCAAACATTTCAGTGCCCTCCCAGCCGCCTCACTGGTGGAATTAATCTAAGCGTTGGCAAGCCATCCCATGATCCCCATTGTCATTAAGTTCATCTCGTCAACGGTGGGCGAATGTCCTCTTTTCACAATTGAAGGATCGATTCCTGGAGTGTCTCAAGCATTTCTCATCTGGGCAGAGTCATGGGTTAAGACTAATAGAGAATCAGGCAGCTGATTCGACCGGAAAAATGGCCAAAGAGATCTGTTTGCTAGAATGGGAAACTACCAATTCAGCCGGTGGTGAGTTTTCATTTGAAGTTCGTGCCCGTAAGCGAACCAACGGACTCTTCACTATTTATGTCTGGTGGACTCACAATTTTCGATTTGAAGAAGGAATACCCATCACTACGGAGAGGACCCGTTGGCATAAGAACATCAAGTCTCCCCAACAGTTTATCGAGGGACTAGACGATTGTATAGATCACCTCCGTGATTTTAACTTTGAGGGGACTGCTATTGATGAGCATGTGATCGAGCGCTTCATGCCAGAATTATTGGAGCTCGATGAAAACTTCACTCAACTTGTTAGAGCATATTTAGAGAACTCTCAACTGGGGGGTAACTACCCCAAGATTGCTGGTGGGTACCCACTACGTTTCAATGTTCAAAACCGGCAAGATTCAGAGACCTATCAAGCAGAGGGTGAACTCAGCATATGCACCAATCTAGATCTGATAGAGGAGCCTTTTTTCTTTTCTTTTGAAGGAACTTTTATAGTTCCAAATCAGGAGGTGGCGGTATTTTCAATAGATTCTAAAACATGGGCGGGTTTTCTAGAAGCATTCGAGAATTGTGAGTATGGAAAGATTCCTAAAGATCTCATTGAGAGGGAGATTAGGAAAATCCCTCAATTAAACGGTTATCTGAACTGGCTAGATCGTTGATTATTATTCCATGCCTCCTGAAATCAAACCCAATCACGCCCCTACTCACTTTCAAAGCGAACTTTATTTTTAGAAAATAATAAGGTAGCAGCTTAAACGGATTCATTCCATGTCGCCTCTCACACGTTATAATTTAAAATCAAAGTCTGCGGCAACAGCTCTCGGGTGCCATTACACGACTGTCTATTTTTTATCAACCGAACGAAATGCATATCAATACACGTACTCCTGCAAGTACGTATGGAACGCGTATTGGAATTCACTTGATGCTGCGAAGCAATGTGCTGAGGGTCATCGCAAGCAGGGAACGAAATTCGTTATTGAGGAGTTTCCCGCAATTGCCTTCCCTTATACGAAAGGCAGTAAATCATTGGTGGTAACGGAAAGGAGTTTAATTGACCCACTATACGGTTTCAAGAATCTCCAGCTTCAGACAACTCGAATCTCCGAAATTGCCAAAATCTTTCAGCCTAGTCTGGGGAGTGATTTTTTTTGTTTCACAGGAAACTCGTCTGAAAGACATCATGAGGAGCCCTTAATTAATATTTTTTCTAAATCTCAAGGAGGAGGGTATTTGCTCTCATGGAATCCCAGTTCAGATAATCCTCCCTCCATCAAAAAAGACTCCTGCATCTGGATCGCTGGTATGCTTAACGCTCAACTGAAAGGACTAAAATAATCTCAACTCAGAAAGTTATGCTCTTAAGTGATCGTAATCCAAGAACTAGGAAAAAAGGCGACAAATTTGATGGGTGGCTTCAGAAAATGCAGTCTAAAGCTCATAAGCTTCGCACTTTAGACCGTCAGAATCTAAGGGAGCACGCCAAAGTGCTCAAAGAGCTGCGCTCCATGCTTGATGGTGCGGGATGTGAGCAGGAGAGGCAGGATTTTCTCAATGCGATTCGGAATGATATGATTCAAAACCACGATTTTACTGCCGATGACGCTGATAGAGCTCTTGCTATTGCTTTGGGAAAATACAAGCGATCTAAAATATAACTTTAGTCAATAAATAGACGAGGATGTCATGTCGTAGCATCTTCCATAAGCGTATAAGCCTGACCCTGTAGTAAGTTTGACCGTAGGACACTCAGAGTCCTACCACCTGTGGAATACTTTCTAAAGTATGACCAAACAGATCCTAAAACTACTAGCTGTTGTCGCACTGATACACTGCTCCACAGCAGCACGACTCAAAGCAGACGAACCTCTGTATCCGTTCCCAGCTGATCAGATCAAATCAGCCTACTCGGATGGGCTTTACTGGGAGTGTACCTCCAAGGATGGAATCACAAAGTCTGGGAGTATATGCCCCGTATCCCCGAGGAATGGAGTGGGGACATCGATCACCCAGCACGACGATGGCTCACCCGATACCGTGACGCTCCACTGGAAGAACGGCGTCTCTACTATCGACAACTAGACCTCTTCCCTCCATGAAAACAAAAACACTACTACTTGCAGCCCTCTTACCCTGCTTCACTGTAACCCTGTACTCCGAATTAGCCGGGGATGCATCAGTCATCGTAGACCAGGCGCACACAAAAGAGTTTTTCCAAAACGGAAACTGCTACAGCTACGTCACCGATGATGGCGTTACGCACAGCGGATCAGTTGGTCCAGAACCAACACCAGGGCAAGGGGGTAACTACGTCATTATGCCCAACGATGGGCCGGGCGTTGTGGTACGCGTTAATCCCAACGGCTCTAGGTACTGGAGTAAGTAGGCCCACTCCCGCCGTTATTCAAACCATGAGATTTAAGCGCCTCATTCTTTCGGCACTCCTATCATGTAATCTTCTCGCCCAATTACCTCCTGATATTGATCCAACACAAGTCGTCTCGGGAATCACCGCATCCGAAACTTACGATGTCATGACGAGGGATGGTCGAGAGCATACTGGAGTGATCAAATCCAACGTGGACAGTTCTACAGACTCAAGGCTTGGTTGAAATAGTTTCGGCAAAATAGGGCGCCCCCTCCCCATGCACTTCGAAAGACCGACTTTCAAGACCATTGGCATCGGTAGAACGTTCCGTAAGACGATTTTTCTGGGGCTTCTTGGCACTTTTCTCGTGAACGAGCAACTGCAAATCGCATTAGCTTCTTTCTTATTAAATTAGCACTTCGTGCTTTATATTATTGAGTGCCATTCAATTGATTATATAAATTGCGAGCGAGATTCGGGTCCCCTAAGAGGGCCTGCGCAAAAGCTTCGGTGAGTTGCAGGCAGTCGTGACCTTCTCTTTTTTTAATTTCAGCTTTCCACATTAGGTCCGGTGATATCCACACCTTGTCCTTATCACCCGAACTAATCAGTATATTCACATCGATACCACCATTAGACTCCCAATTTGCCTTTAGTATTCTTTTGATAGTTTGATCATCGATAGAATCATTTGATTTTTTCTCAAACCAAGCAATTTCCAATTTGTGGCTTATTCTCCAATATAACAACATAATATTTAGGCCATCTTTAGAAAAAAAGAATGCGTCCATCCCATCAAATAACAAATCCTTCTTGTAACCAAAGGGCTTTCCTAATTTTATTATATTAGCATTAAGGCTCTCCCCAAGTACTTTGAATGTGCTGTAATTATCTGCGATGAAAGCGTGAGACGGTAATTCTGGATTAGATTTAACGGCCTCCTTCTCACGCTTTTGCTGCTGTTCCTGCGCAAGCTTTTGCTGCTGTTTAAATCTAAGAACTTTAACAGGATCAAATCCATATTTCTCTTTGGTAACTTCCTGTAAATTATCATAATATAGTTTAGCTGAACCATCTTTATAAATAATTACAATTCCATCAGGATCAACTTTTCTTACCTTTACATTCTCATAAAATTCACCATCGGCCGTAGTTATGTCTTCTGCATAAAGAGGGTGGAAGATGATACTACCAATAGCACATAAAACAACAGCGATAATCTTATTCATAGAGATATTCCTCCCGATTTATGCCAAAAAGTTTTCTACCTACAAGTTCCAACTAGGGTATTCACGAGAATCTAATCCTCATAGAATTCACGCCACAAAAAACCCAAGGCTATGCACCTTGGGTATTAGAGTTTAAAAGGCGTTTCCCTTACTGGAAATACACAGTACTTCTTTTGTTGCCTTCTATCTTCAAGAATCCCGGATTGGCTTTAATGAACTCGTTAAAACGAGGGCGATTGATATTTGCCGCCTTAAAGATTTGAGCTGAAGTTACTTTCGTGCCACCAGCAGCGATCTTGGAAATGGATTCCCTGATCTGATCATCATTCACCTTTGGAAGAGTCCTGCGAGTGCGTTTTTGCCCGGTCTTTACTGCTTTAGCTATAGGGGCAGAGGAAGTTCCACCGAAACGTGAGAGAAGGCTATCGATACCTTTGATCTGGGGTGCATACTTTTTATGAACTGCTGCAATATCCTTTGCGATTGCCTTTTCGATCTTCTTTTTGGCGGTGAAAGCTTCTTTAACAGCTTTCTTTTCAAGACTCAGGAATGTGCTGATGATGTTGCTGGATGTTTTAGGCATAAGTTTTATTTTAACCCCAAAGATTTTCCAACGTCAACATCTGGATCTAAATGTTTACTCGTTATGATTCGCTTTATTAGTTCAGAATCATGACTTACATGATTAAATGTATTATGATCACTTTTGTAAAAATCCTCTGAGTAATATAAAGGGAATGCAATAATCCTTTCCCCACCAAAGTTTGTTTGTCTATCTAGATAGAACATCTCACAAAAACCGTGAACTCCAAAAAGCCCTCCTTTGACGCTGAAACGAGTAACTGGTGATAAATCAGAATGCAAATAGTCGACCCATCCGATTAGCTTATTTGTCTTGAATTCAAATCTAGCAACAAACACGCCATCTTCATCTATTAAGTGAACTATAGTTTCTTTTTTTGAATTACTATATTTATAAGTAGTTTCTCTGCGAATAAGAAGACGCT
>Ga0208497_1000991_pt1 | contig 11412 bp, 12 predicted proteins | sample CryBogCBE25Aug07_FD_184555 | JGI IMG/M metagenome (GOLD analysis project Ga0208497, IMG submission 184555) | Freshwater microbial communities from Crystal Bog, Wisconsin, USA - CBE25Aug07 (SPAdes) | ecosystem: Environmental > Aquatic > Freshwater > Lake | place: Crystal Bog, Wisconsin, USA...
CGCTGCCTCAGTCGGACTCGGCGCCGACCAGCAACAGGCCGTCGCCGCCGAGTCCGACTGAGGCAGCGTGCACCATGGCGACACCGCCCGCGGTGAGGGCCCAGTGCACGAATTCGGCAATCTGCACTGAGTGGGTCCAGAGGGGAAGGCGGTGGCGCTCGCCAATCCACCAAACGCCGCGCTGGCTCGACCGATCCCAGAGGGATAACTGGCCAATAGCCGGGTTGTAGGAAACGATGACGTCATCGTCCTCGGCGTAGAGCGCGGTCGACGAGGCCGACGTGGCCGCGCCGCTCGAAATACGCACCGTGGCGCACGCTCGTCCGTCATCGGGAATGATGCGGGCGGAGAAATGGGGGAAGAAAATCGCCGCGAGTTCGTCGTCGGCGGCGCAGAGTCGAAGTGAGACGCCAGCAGTGGACAACAAGACCGACGTGGGTGCGGCGGCGTTCGCTTCAAACCCTCGCCAGAACGTCTCGAAGTACTCGGACCGGCTCGTGCCCGATTCGCTCATGCCTCGGTCGGGGGTGCGACGACGGGCCACCCTTCGCCGCTGTAGTCCACGTCGTGGATTGGATCGGCCTTGAGCAGCTCGGCGATGTCGTCGAACTTGTCGACGCCGCTGGGGGCGGCAATGTCACCGTCGACAACGGGGGCGGACAACTGGAGCAGCCCTTCGTTGGCCAGCCACTGGATGAGTTGGAGAACAGATGCCTCGTCGGGCTCATGGTGGCGCGCCAGAACGTCATCCACGGTGGTGCACTCATTGCAGGATCGCCAGATGCTGGTCGGCACTGTTGCGAATGAGTAGTAGCACCCCGAGGCCAAATTGACGATGACGGTTTCGTCACCGAATGACTCGTCAACAACGTCGGGGTTTTCGTTGGTGATTACGTGGGGAAATGACATAGGTGCTCCTCGTTACAACGGTACCGCTACTTGCGGCCCATGACTGTTCGCAACTGGTCTACGCGACGACGATGGCGCAGTTCGCGAAGTGGCGCGACCGCGAATGCTGGCACGTGCGAGGCCCAGCGCGACAGCCGGGACTGGGCGGTCTTGTCGTCAACGTCGGCACCGCTCCCTCGTCGCTGCTGTTCACCGGCCGCGTTTTCGCGGAGCTGACCCCACGGCACTTCACCGGCGTCAAGTGAGGAATACGTGCAAAACGTCGTGAAGCCCAACAAGACCGTCTGGCTGTGCTCGGCCAGTGCGGCGGTCGAAACAATGCGCTGCCAATTGAGCGGGGTGGTGGCAGTTCGCCATAGGAGATCAACGTCGGCCATCCACCGAATACCTTCGTTTCGATCGCCGAAGCCCTTGACAATCGCGAGCACCAAGGTGTCTTCGCGACAAGGGACGCGAGCTTCGAGTCCGGCCACCATTGTTTTTTCGCTGGCTTCGAGGAAGGACGCAGACACGGCGGCACTGTTGCGACGAATGATTTGCCAGTGGAGGTCGAGGCGACCGTTAGTGCCATTGAAGAAGTCGATGGAGTGGCGATAAGGCATTACCCCCACCGCGCCGTCACGGCGGAACCACCGCTCGAGACTCGTGCTCGGGAAAACGGCGTGGAACCCTTGCTCCTGGATTGCGCTGGCCCAGCGGCTGACCTGAGCGGCAGGAACAAAAAGATCCACGTCACCGAAGGCACGGATGGCGCCCGTGCCCTCGAGGTAGTGATTGATCGCCAGTCCCTTTAGCAGCAGCACCTGGTCGGTCGCTACACCAGTGGCGCGGAGCGCGCCGAGTGACTCTCGCAGGACGCCTTGCGTCAAGAGCCACTGAAGTCGCTTGACCTTACCCAGATTGGCGAAACCGGGGCCGCACAGGTCGTCTCGCTCCCCGGCGTGGGCATCAAAGACGTAGGGCAAAAAGCGCAAGGTGGTGATACTCGTGTCGGCGACGTCGTAGGCCGACAGCCAGGCACGGGCTGCGGCGGCGCCCTCCTCATTGCGACGAAGTGCGGCGGTGGCGAGCAACTGCTGCTCGGTAGAGAGTTCGAATGGTTCCACGTACGTCTTCAATCCTTCGGGCGCGGGCTCTGCCCACGGGGTTCTCAGTATCGCAGACCATCCGGCGTGAATCGTAGGATGCTCTCCGTGGACCCGCGCACCGATGATGACTTCATGAAACTGGCGCTCGACGCCGCCGTTCGGGCCAGCGAGCACGATGATGTGCCCGTGGGCTGCGTGATTGTTCTCGACGGCGAGGTCATTGGCGTGGGAGAAAACCGTCGAGAGATTGACGGCGACCCGACGGCGCACGCCGAAGTGGTGGCCCTGCGAGCTGCTGCCAATCACGTCGGTCGCTACCGCCTCGACGGGGCCACGGCCTACGTGACCCTCGAGCCCTGCGTCATGTGCGGTGGGGCGTTACTGAATGCTCGCGTGAGTCGCGTCGTGATCGGCGCGATGGATGAGAAGGCGGGGGCGGTGGGATCGCGCTACAACGTACTTAACGATCCCCGACTCCTTCACGAAGCCGCACTCTCGTACGGCGTTCGTGAAGGGGAGTCGGCAGGTCTACTGAAGACGTTCTTCGCGACCAAGCGCGAGGGCCGTTAGGCCTCGGTCTCGACGACGACAACCTCGTCGACGACGTCACCATCTTCGACCTCAATGAGGTCGGCCACGATCTCGTCGTGCTCGTAGGCGTCGGCCTGGAGCAGGCAGTAGGCGGCCATCTCGACGGCTTCGGCGGCAACCTCTTCGTCGTCATCAATCGCCATCTGGCTGAAGACGGCCGACGCGGCGAGCCAGTTGACGCGGGCGGCCAACAGGTCGCCATCGTCGAGGGCCTGGCGAGCGACGTCCATCAGGGCGAGCACTTCGTCGCGGTCCCCGTCACCGATGAAGTTGAGCAAGCTGTTGAAGCGAGCGTCGCGGGCGGCGTCGGGGTCACCCGAGCCGGCGTAGGCCATGCCGAGGACGGACAGCGACTCGGCGATGCCGTGGCAGGGCTCTTCGACTTCCCAGAACAGTTCGAGCGCTTCTTCGGCCTTGTCGATGGCGACAGTGAAGTGGCTCTCGTCGTTAGCCGCGACTGCTTCGAGCAGCAACTGGTGGGCGAGGTCGTGGGGGGAAAGGTTGTCGGTCGACATGAGGGGCTCCTTACATTCGCCGTGTGGCGATGCCACCACCGTAGGTCATGGCGATGGGACCGGAAAGCGACAGTGAGAACTTCTCGGTTGAAGCCGGTCTGATATCGACTATTTACCCGTCGAGCCCGCTGCGTCGACGAATCATGCGTGCCAGCGCGGCATTGTCATCGCCACCGTGACCGTCGGCGAGGAGCGTGTCTTCAAAGTCGGCCGCCAACGTGGCGACCGGTAAATCGGCCCCCACCTCATCGGCGAGTCCGAGGCCAATGCCGAGGTCCTTGCGGTGCAGTTCCAGCTTGAAGCCCAAGGGGTAGTCGTTGTCAATCATGCGCCCCGCGCGGTTCTTCAAGACCCACGAGTCAGCGGCGCCACCAATGAGGGCCGAGACCACTTTCTCGGCGTCGAGACCAGCCTTGAGCGCCAGCGTGACGCCTTCGGCCACGCCGAGGTAGGTACCGGCGAGGATTACTTGGTTGACGGCCTTGGCCCACTGGCCGGCGCCTACCGGTCCGAGGTGGGTTATGGACTTGCCCATCGCCGATAGCACCGGCATGGCTCGTGCGACGTCAGCGTCGTCACCACCGACCATGATGCTGAGCGTCGCGAGACGGGCGCCTTCTGATCCGCCCGAGACGGGGGCGTCGACGGCACCGACGCCCAGCGCGGCAAGTCGCTGGGCGAATTCCGCTGACTTCGTTGGGCTAATCGTCGAGCAGTCAATCAGAAGGTTGCCAGCGGTGAATCCCTCGGCGAGTCCATCGGATCCGAAGAGTACCTCCTCGACCTGAGGAGAGTCAGTCAAACAAGTGACGACGATGTCGGAAGCAGCGGCGAGTTCTCGCGGCGAGTTGGCCCACACCGCGCCGGCCTCGAGCGCGTCGGCACCCTTACCAGGTGTGCGGTTCCAAATGGTTACGGGAAAGCCAGCACGAGCCAGGTTGAGTGCCATGTACGCACCCATCGTTCCCATGCCGGCGAAGCCGACGCGGGGAAGAACGGAGGAAGTTTCGTGATTCGACATTGTGCCAGCGTACCGATGGATTCACCATCGATAGACGAGTGCTGGTGGTTGGCGTATGCTATGAAATATACGAGCAAAGGACCCTATGACCACAGCTGCTGCAAATCTCGTGCGATCGACTCGACGTGAACGGGGGTTTAGCCAACGAGCCCTGGCTGCAGCGGTTCACATGAATGGATCGGCCGTAGCGGATGTAGAGCGGTCAGCCCATGACCCCGGTGTCGACACGGTTCAGCGTCTCCTCAACGCGACGGGCTATCGGTTGTGCGCTATTCCGACGAGGTCGACGCCAGCCGCCGAATGGGCTGATCTGATCTACCGCGAATTGAAATCGTCGCGAAAAAGTCACTCAGTAGCCCTACGGGCGCTTATTGGCCTTAGTGATGACTTGAGTGCAGCAAGCGGTGTGATTCGGGTTGCTCTTTGTGTCGCCGTGCCTCCCCCCTGTGGCGATGCTCGCTACGACGCGGCAATTGCGGGAATTGTTGAACATCACCTCACTGCAGATGGGCTCCCGGTTCCGGATTGGGTCGAAGAGCCATCTCGATTTCTCGCTACTCCATGGGAGACCTCGACGTATACGGATCAATCCGAGGCGCCACTGGCGCTGCAGCGCCACGGTGTTTGGCTAGCGGCAGCTGATCTGGCAAGTGTCTGACCCGCTCTTCACACTCGCCGACGTGCGGAGGGGGCTCGAGACTCTTGCCGATTACCTAACCCAGAAACATCATGTCGTCGATATCCGGATTGTCGGAGGTGCCGCGGTGATGATACGAGTTGGGCGAGAGGTATTAACTCGAGATATTGACGCGCTCTTTTCACCATCACCCGTCATCGATGAGGGGATTCGACGAATAGCGGTAGAAAACTTCTGGCCTGACACCTGGCTAAACGACGCAGTAAAAATGTTTGCAAGTCACTTTGACCGAACAAACGACTGGGAAGTTTGGCTTTCGCGGCCCGGTGTAACGGTGAGCGTCGCATCCCCTCATCTCCTCTTGGCAATGAAACTTCTTGCCGCTCGACCCCGAGACGTCGAAGACATTGCTCGCCTCATCGAAGTGTGCGGCGCAGTTTCGCGTGGTGCCGCACTTACGATCTTTGACGCGTACTACCCAACGGAATCAGTAAAGCCCCGTGCACTGCGAATTCTCGACGATCTCTTTCCGAGTACTTGAGTTGGCATCCGAGGTCAATGCTCCGCAGAGTAGTGATAAGTCACAACTACCCCCGGGTAGTGCATGACCATTTGAAATAAGGGGTGGGCCACCGAATGGGGTTAAGCGTTGTTGGCGTGCCAAATACAGAAGTCCAGATCCCAAGTAGCGCCTAGTGTCGCAGAGAGCGGAGATGGATTTTTCAGAGATCAACCGCGGATTTTTCAGAGCGCAGTGCCACGATCAGGAAAGATGTATCGAAATGAGCTTCTTGACTCGTCATCGGGAGCGACAAGTCTTGGCTCGGCTGTTGTTTTCTAAGGTCTGAGATCCTCACGCCCCGACTTCTCAATTGACTGCCCCCTTTCGCCTCTGGGTAAGTCGATGGCCCCCTACCTCGACCTTCTGTCAGGTCGAACAGCCCTTACCCCCTACCTTCTGTCAGGTGCAGAGGCCTTTACCCCCTACCTTCTGTCAGGTCGAACAGCCCTTACCCCCCACCTTTTGGCAGGTATGTGTACTAAAAAATCCAGGTCAGCGGGTATCCTGAAAACATGCGTGACGACGAGATTAGAAGGCAACTGGCTGATGCAAACCCTTGGTGGGCCGCGGGCGCTACTGGAACGGACCCATCTGCTTGGACACGGCCTCACCGCCTCCTCCGAGACCGGGCGAACTACGACCTCGGCTATCGATCGAATGTCTTACAAGACGTCGAGACGGGACCCATTACTGATCGACTCGTTGTGCTGACCGGTCCGAGGCGAGTGGGCAAGTCGGTGGCTCTTATCGACGCAGCTGCCGCCCTCTGTCAACGAGCAGACGTGGACCCACGCCAGGTAATCCTGGTGCAATGCGACGGCATGCAGGCCCGCGACCTGCGTCGAGCCATCACCCTAAGCCGGGAGCTCACCAAAGTTATCGATCGAAGCGAACGTCGTCGCAGGGTGTGGCTTCTTGACGAAGTCGGCTCAGTCAAGGGATGGACATCCGTTCTCAAGTTGGCCCGAGAGGGGGATCCACTCGGCGATGACACCGTCGTCGTCACGAGTAGTCGCTGGCATGAGAACGAAGACGTCGAGGGGAACCTTATGGCGGGGCGGGCGGGCACCAGCGGCGGCAGGCGATTACGCATTCTGCTGCCTATGACGTTTCGAGCCTTCCTCGCAGCAACACGTCCGGATATTCCGCTACTGACTCATGTTCACCCCGCAATCCTGATGAGTGCCGCCGTCGCCGAGGAATTGGAGACCGTTCGGTTCCACGTCGATCAGTTCGATCTGGCCTGGCAGGACTACCTCACTTGTGGTGGATTCCCAAGAGCTGTGAGTGAGTACAGCAATTTGGGTGCGGTGAGTGAGGCCTACCAGCGTGATCTTGTCGCGTGGCTGAGGGCGGACATTGACCCTGAATTGCCACCTGAATCCATCCCGATTCTCCTAGCTACATTGAGTGGCTGCGCAACAAGTCCACTCAATGTGACCGACACCGCGGCACAACTTGGGTACACCAGAGACGTATTCGAACGTCGATTAGCGCGCCTGACGGCGGCCTTTGCCACAGTGTGGTGCCCTCAGCGAAAAGAACGGGGCGAGGTGGTGGTGGGCGCTCAGTCGAAGTTGTATCTGACTGACCCATTACTCGCTTGGTTGCCGAGTCGCCTGAGGGCGGGACTGGCGCGGCCGAACATGACGGCGCTCACCGAAATGGCGATCGGTGTTTCCTTGGCTCGCTTGATTGATGATCTTGACGAGGGTCGTTGGGTCACCAGTGACACCATTGGATTTGCGCGGACAGGATCTGGCCACGAAGTTGACCTTGGACCTATCCCAATACCGACATCGTCCGGTATTGGGATGACCATCCCCATCGAGAGCAAGTGGGTTGACGCGGGTTGGCGAGGTGAGGCTGTCATCATGGAGCGCAAGTTCGGCGCTGGGGTGATTGCTACCAAGTCGATTCTAGATTTGGATAACAGAAGCTGGGCGATTCCCGCTCCAATGGCTGCCCTTCTACTTGGGTGATGGTCGCTACAGTTCCTAAACAACAACTGGGCGAAGGCTCGCCCGGCACCCATAATGGCCAAGAGTGCTTCGCATTCAAGAGCGCCAAAGGACCACGGTCGAGCCGCACTTTGGAGCGCTGAAGGACAAATCCGTCGCCGGCTAGACCGGCCTGATGGTTGCGGTAGCGGTCGCGACGACGAACCGGCGCTTCGCGATCGCGTGGGACCGCCTCCATGGTCCCTTTCCGAAAGCTTCGAAACGCAAGCTCGTGAAGCGCAAGCGCTATCACCACGCCTTGACGAGCATCACTCACACGGTCAACGGCCAGCTCGTCGTTTTGCACCCGCTGACGACCTAGCACCGCTCCACGCTCGAAAAACGAAGAACCCCGCTGGACCTTTCACGGCCCAGCGGGGTTCATTCACGTCTTCGACAAACACAGCAGCGGGCGATCTCGCCGTTTGCTTCGTCGAGTCGGTCTCCCAACCCGAAAAGCTCATCCAGCTCGATCAAAATCGGACTTTTGTATGTCCGACCTGCCTACATCTGTATTTGTCTGTCGGCGGGGCAAATACAGAAGTCCAGAGCCCAAAGGGCGTTTGGGACCTCAGAGAGCAACGATGGATTTTCAGAGCTCGGCCATAAATTTTTCAGTCGTGGCCCTCCGGCGCTGTCATTTTCCAGACCATTTGCGGCAGTTCGCGACGCTGGTACAGCCATCTACTGCCACCGACCACACAGCGCATGATCAGACGCTCACCGTCTGAACCCTCTACCCGCCAGAGATCTCGGAAGTAGTGCGCCCACCCTCGATCAGGCCACACCCTCGGAGAGGGGCAGTTCTTTATAGATGCCCGAAGTCGGGATAAACAAATCGGCCAACAAAACTGGAATAAGAAGCCGGAGGCTCTCGTACCAGCGGCCGGAATCGACGGCAACGAAGATGTAGGGCGAAGCCAGGGCGAGGAAAGTCAAGCGAATGCGCCTCAAATCTGATTGGTTGGGCATCGATGCCAGGCCCGACCTGCGGTACATCACAAGCCATGCGCCAATGGCGAGAGCAGCGACGATGACGCCGGTGTATGACTGAGCTTCCCCGTGAAGATTCTTCGCCACGTACCAGGTGAGTCCGTGTTCGAGGAGACCGCCCTGGGCCCGGTAGGCGAGATGCACCGTGACGTAGGTCAGAGCACTCACGGCGGCAACCCAGAGCGCCAGGGTTCGTGAAACCCGACTCGGCCGCCAAACAGTCACCGCCACGATGAGGGCAATGGCTAGGAACTCACTCTCGCGCGTGAGGCAGCCGAGGACGACGAATGGGAGCGCCAGTGCCTGCCATCGCCCACCACGGAAAGCGAGAAGAAGTGTGGCCACCATGAAGGCGAAGGAGAGCGTGTCGTATGGGGTCACGACGTAGAGGCTGGCGGTTACCAATGCAATCGCGCCCATCATTAGATGGGAGACCTGGACTTCTAACAAAGTAGATTTTCGCAACCACAAGCCGATCAGAATGGTGAAAACAGCGAGTCCCACATAATTGACGATCACCACGGCCGAGAAATAATTCTCGCCGTGGCTCCAAGGTGGGGCTAGACGAAGGAGGGGATTGGGGCTTCCGAGGTCACTCAGAATGTTGTAGACCAAGACGGTCAATTCTCGACCAACAATCCTCGATGCGTAGACGCCGTGCCAGTACTGCTGGCTGAACTGAGTCGGTGTAAGAGAGGGTGCTGAGTAGGTACTGCTAAAAGCAAAAATCGCTACGACGTACCCGAAACTGGCGAAAACGAGGTCGCCGAATGCTCCTCGCACGAGGGTTCGTGTTGCGGGAGTCAAGGACATGGCGACAAGATACTACGAGGAACTCGGCACTCACTACTGCAGTCCAGTGGAGAAATCTCACCTTTTAGGACTTTTCGCGCCCCTACGGCTTCGGCAGTCTGTCGATTAGACCACCTGCACTAGTCGCGCAACACGAAACCGCGAGGCGAAACCAAGCATGTTTCAACGAACAATGCGTCGAGCAGCAATCCCGCATAGTCGGTGCCCCTTTGCAGCGTGATGGCGCAAGAGCTACGGGCGTCGTGGCACGAGTGTTGAGCCGCACTTTGGCGCACTGAAGGACGAATCCGTCGCCGGTTTCAACCGCGGCAAGGTCCGTATGCGCGGCATCGTCAAGACCGGTCTGATGGTTGCGGTAGCGGTCGCCACGACGAACCGGCGCTTTGCGATCGCGTGGGATCGACTCCGTGGTCCCTTTCCGAAAGCTTCGAAGCGCAAGCTCGTGAAGCGAAAGAGCTATCACCACGCCTTGACAAGCATCACTCACACGGTCAACGGCCAGCTCGTCGTGTTGCACCCTCTGACGACCTAGCACCACCTCGCACTCGAAAAACGAAGAACCCCGCTGGACTATTCACGGCCCAACGGGGTTCATTCACGTCTTCGACAAACACAGAAGCGGGCAACCTCGCCGGTCGCTTCGCCAGGTCGGACTTCCAACCCGAAAAGCTCATCCAGTTCGATCAAAACCGGACTTTTGTATGTCCGACCTGCCTACTTCTGTATTTGTCTGTTGGCGGAGGAGGTGGGATTCGAACCCACGGAAGGTTGCCCTTCACACGCTTTCCAAGCGTGCCGATTCGGCCGCTCTCGCACTCCTCCGAATCAGTATTCGTACTGCGAATTGAATACCGGCTTTCTAGGCTACCCGACGCGCGAGGGTCAACTTCCGGTAGCCTTTATCCGCCGAGGTCTACAGCGGTGGTCGGGTCCCGTGCGACGGACGTTCGTGAACCGAGTCAGGGGTGGAAGCCAGCAGCTCTCAGCGGATTGTCTGGGTGCCACGGTCAGCCTGGCCATCGCTTTAGACCTCGGCTTCACACCCCGCCGTTAGCATTGGGCCATGGAATCTTCCGCGCAGGTGCCCACCTCTCTTGACGGCGTGACGTCGCTCTATCGACGCTTTCGACCCGGCCGCTTCGTTGAACTTCGCGGCCAAGAACACGTGGTGCGCGCCCTCCAAGGCGCGGTGGCGAAGAACCGCGTTAACCACGCCTACCTGTTCTCCGGACCCCGTGGCACCGGTAAGACGACGACCGCTCGCATCCTCGCCAAGGCGCTGAACTGTGAGAACCCACTCGACGGGGACGCCTGCAACATCTGCGCCAGTTGCGTGGCGATCACAAAGGGCTCGTCACTGGACGTCACCGAACTCGACGCCGCCTCCAACAACGGTGTCGAAGACATTCGTGACATCACCTCAGGCGCCTGGCACGGAACCCCGGGCCGCTGGAAGGTCTACATCTTCGACGAAGTCCACCAGCTCACTAAGGCCGCCTCGGCCGCCTTGTTGAAGACCCTGGAGGAGCCACCGGCGCACGTCGTCTTCGTCTTGGCTACCACGGACCCGCACAAGGTCTTGCCGACGATTCGCTCCCGCACCCAGCACCTCGAATTCCGGTTGCTCGGTGGCGACACCCTCAGCACACTCCTGCATGATGTTCAGGGTGCGGCCGGCCTCGAGGCCACCGACGATCTGATTGACGCCGCCGTGCGGCTCGGTCGTGGCTCGGCCCGTGACGCCCTCAGTGCCCTCGACCAACTCCTCGCCACCGGGGCTGCTGAAGAGGTCACGCCAGACTTCGACGGCCTCTTTGCCGCCCTTTGCGCCAACGATGCCGCGTTGGCGTTGTCGTCGCTGGCGGCCCTCGCTCGCGACGGCTGGGACCCCGAACAACTAGCGGAGAACTTCGCCGCCGATGTTCGCCAGGCCTTCTTGCTCCAAGTGGCGCCCGACGTCGCCGACGCCTCGGGTGGCGAACGGGAGCGACTCACGCAGTGGGGTCAGCAACTGGGGCTCGCCCGCACCGTTCGCATTCTCGAGACCGTTGGACGTTCGATGCGAGAAATGAAGAGTGCCCCGGACAAGACCGTGATGCTCGAAATCGCGATGGTTCGTCTCGTGAAGCCCGAGCTCGACGCCTCAATCGAGGCGCTCTACGAACGACTCACCCGCCTGGAGCGCACACCGGTTGTGGCCGCGTCCGCGCCCGCACCGGCACCGCCGGTCGTCCTGCGACCCATTGGCGCCGTCGAAACCCCGACGCCAACGCCGCCCACCGC
>Ga0208497_1000995_pt1 | contig 11387 bp, 10 predicted proteins | sample CryBogCBE25Aug07_FD_184555 | JGI IMG/M metagenome (GOLD analysis project Ga0208497, IMG submission 184555) | Freshwater microbial communities from Crystal Bog, Wisconsin, USA - CBE25Aug07 (SPAdes) | ecosystem: Environmental > Aquatic > Freshwater > Lake | place: Crystal Bog, Wisconsin, USA...
TGAGGCGTCGGCTGCCGCCACGGAGCGACTCGACCAGAAGCACGTCGACGCCATCACGGTGGCGATGACCGAACTGACGGGCTTCGTTGGTGGCATCGAGAGGGCTCACGCGCACTTCACCCACCACCTTGCTCACATTTCGTCACATCACCGCCAAAACGTCGAGCCCTACGTGATCGGCGCTGCGGGGAAGCGACTCCCCCTCGGTGACTTCGAGGAGTTTCGCCCTTTCGTCTCCTTCTTATGTAGTGACGTCTGTGGTGGGGATGTGATTGCGGCTTCGTGGATTGCCCATCTCATCGATCCTGGGGTTTTCACTCCCCTGCTCCACGAAGACGAGATCGGAGATATCGACGAGTACCTTCGATACGCCCAGAACTCGGCCGATCGCGCGCAGTGGCGAGACGACAAGGGAAGCGAGTTTGCCTCCTCCTTCGCCCTCGCGCTCTTAGAGCTCGTCGAGAACAACCGGTGGGAAATGGGCGCCGGATTTCCCTATCCGCTCACGCTGGCGGTGTTTCTCTCCAGCCGAGGGCGGCAGAAGCCTCGGTTCATTGAACTACTCGACCCCGCGACACCACCACTGACCCTGAAGCACTTTGCGAAGGTCCCGCTCTTCGACTCGTATCGGGTGATCGAGATCTTGCTCCGCCAAGAATTCCACGCGCTCACTCAACTCATCGTGCGCCCCACCCTGGACGACCCGGATCAGGCAACGGCTGGCTTAACGCCGTCGGAACTCCCCTGCCTGCCGTATTTGCCGCGAGCCATCCCTCGTCGACCTGACGGATCGACCTCCTTCTAGTGGCGCGTCGTCGGGGATTTCGCACGTCGCGTCAATCGTTTCGGTTGCCGGGACTGACTCGTCGCCAGACCAAGAGTCTCGGAAATTTTTTCGGCAACATTGCGCAGCGTGGCATCAGTGCGGCAGCGGCTCGACAGACCGAGTCGTTCGCGCGAGAACAGCGTGACGCGATAGACCGATCGGCTCTATCCCTGGCTTTCATGAAACCCGAGGTCGCGCTTCGTGAGTACCAGAAGTTCGGCGCCAAGTATCTGGCCCATCGCGACGCGGCGTTCTTGGGCGACGAAATGGGGCTGGGGAAAACTATCCAAGCGCTGGCAGCGATGGGACATTTGGCGGCACTCGGGGGACGACACTTTGCAGTTATTTGCCCTCTGGGCTTGGTTGACAACTGGCTGGATGAGATTGAGAGCAAGACCCACCTGAAAGGGCACCGCGTGCACGGACCCTCCGCTGATGAAGCAATCAGCGCGTGGCGCCATCATGGCGATGTCGCAGTCATGAGCTTTGAGAGTGCGGCGCGATACACCGACCACGCACCCACCATGGGCCTTGACATGGTCGTCATTGATGAAGCCCACTACATCAAGAATCCAAACGCCAAACGCTCCCTGATCGCTCGGCAATGGCTAGGCGCGGCCGCCCACAAGGTGCTGATGACGGGCACCGCAGTCAAGAACAACCGCCACGAGTTCATCTCTTTGGTCTCGTATCTGGATCCCTCAGCGGCGACCACTCTGAAAATGGCGAAGTCCACGGACGCGTTCACTGGCCTCGTATCGCACCTCTATCTCAGACGAAACCAGATTGACGTTCTCCCCGAGATTCCAGAACGCATTGAAGTTGTTGACCGCGTCCCCATGAGTGACGGAGATCTCGCCCGCTATCGCCTCGCGCTCCGGGAAAAGAATTTCATGGCCCTGCGTCACGCCGCATCGCACATTGATAGTCACGGTTCCAGCGCGAAAATAGATCGTTTGACCGAGATTCTGGAAGAGGCTCGTGACGCAGACCGCAAGGTTTTGGTGTTCAGTTTCTTCCTGAAAACGTTGTCGTCAATCGCCCACGCGGCAGGCAACGACCTCATCGGCACCATTTCGGGATCGACGGCACCGGCTGATCGGCTGCGCCTCGTCAAGAAATTTAGCGAGCGCCCTGGCTTTTCAGTTCTTGCCCTGGGCTCAACGACGGGTGGAACTGGGTTCAATCTGCAAGCAGCTTCAGTAGTCGTGCTCATGGAACCTCAATACAGTCCCATGGACGAAGAGCAGGCGATTGCGCGTGCGCAACGTTTCGGTCAGTCTGAGAGGGTCGTCGTTCACCGCTTGGTGTCAACGCTAGGGATTGATGAGCTTCTTCGCACTCGACTGGCGCAGAAGCGACGAGAACATGAACTTCTCGCCGGCAAAGACCCTCTCGGCTTCCGAGTCACCCTGGATGAGGCGGCTTTCATAGAGGACGAACGGCGGAGGTTCAACCTTTAGTTCGACTGGTTACGCATCCTCTAGGCGGGTCCAGCGGGTGTACTTCGAGGTGAAGAAATTTGCGTCTGCGATATGAACATAAATAGGGAATGGTCCATCATTTCGCTTCACGACTTGATCATCATCCGAAGGCCCATTGTGGAGCCGCCAGAAGCTGGTGGTGTTGTGAGGAGTTAGCGGATCTCCTCGGTAGAAGCCGGGAACGATGCACTCCACCTGGGGGTGGAGATAGCCAACAGAAAAGGTCCCTGGGCCAAACTCAATGAAGCAACCATCCCCAGATCTCGATGGTTGATTAGGAACTATCGACACCGATGCCTCCGTGATTGTCGGTAATGACGTAATGCTATCGCTAGAAAATCTTGGTATTCGGGTGGGTTGATGCACCGATTGAGACCAGAAAAGCAGCCCGATTTCGGCGCCTAATTCTAGATATTCCTCTGGACCCTGTCGCACCGGACTGACAGACTGCAAGCGGAGGTCACCGTGACATACATACCGCCTAACAATTCGTGGAACAACTATCCGGTCGTTCAGGGTCCATTCAATCCGAACGTCTATAACGGATTCATCTCACCCCAATTCTCCCCACCCCTGCGGCGAGGACACCCTTTGCTCTCGTTACTGAACACAATCTTTCTGGCGGGGATATTCCTCGAACGCCGAGCTCGGCGGGCGGCTATTGAGGAGATCTCTGCGTACCAGAAGCGAACTGGCGGAGAAATGATCGAGATTCCCCAATCGTTTACGAACGCCCCGCAGCAGGTGTCTTCGGCAACCCGCATCAGCGCAAGCGTCACCGACTTTGAATTCGTCGGTGAGAACGTGGTGCGAGCCCACCTTCGGGTGTGGAATGAAAGTGGCGAAGGTGGCTCCCCGTTGGTCACGGTCTCCCTGTATCACCAGGGACATCAGATCGGCTCTAGCTCACGTCGATGCACCTTGGGTGCCTCCACCAGCCACTTGGTCATTGACGTCCCGGTCCCACTGATGGCACCGCGATCAGCTTTCGCGGCTCGTAACTTCACTGTCCGTGTGGAGGACTTCTAATGCTCGACGTACTGTCACAGGCCGCTGCCGTCTTCTTTGCGCAGCGCCAGGGCGTTCTTTTCCAAGCCGCCATTGAGGAGTGCCTGCAGACCCACACTCGGCCCCTCGACATGATTCTTGATCAACGCGTGCTTCGCTACTACCACACCCTGCGCGCCGAGCATGAGTTAGCTGATGCCGCTGCGCACAAGGAATTATCCATCGCTCGCGCCGCATCTTTCCTGATTCGCGCCAACGTGGCGTCCACCGTCGCGCATCACTTTCTGCTCGCGAATGATACTGGCACGCCGAAGAAGTTGGCCGATGAGATTTTCTCCGAATGGGACATTTCGAAATATGATCCCGACAGCGGGGATGACCGCTTCATCGCGGTATCCGTCGTCAAGGCCGTCTACTGCGCAGCGATTGCGGCGGCACACGATGGCGACTTCGAGGGAGCAGAGCGCTACTTGGACAATGCGCTGAAGCACGTAACAGCATGGGAGTGGACTGGCTTCTGGAAAACTCTGGGGAAAGTCCACATCGCCTACGCCAAGATTCGAGCGGGCGAAAAGCTGGCTATTAACGAAGCGCCGGGAGGCCTGCTTGAGAGGCTTCGTATCGACGCGTTGGCATCCACTGACCGTGAAGGTCCAATGGTTGGCGAAGACGCTCAAGCGCTACTCACACTCGGTCTCGTCACGATGTGGAATGGGCAAGGCGAGATCGGTGAGATTTTGAAGCAGGGGTTCATTGATGAGGTAGTACCGAACTTGCGACAGGCCATTGTTATGCGCTGGGAGGGTCACTACTCCAAAGACGAAAGTCAGTCAGATTCGTTCCGACTTGCCGCACAAGGAATTGAGAATGAATGTGGCTCGGTGTGGCCTTTTTACTGGGATGCCCATCCGTACATTCTCTGAGAGGACCCGCTAGATGCTGGACCCGGTGATCAAGTGCGATGAAAACATTCTTCGCATGGAAAGCCCTCTGAGCCTCGGCATGTTGTGGAGATATAGAATTCGGCTTGCCTGTCCATATCGCGCTAAGTGGAGCTTTTGATCTCCGATTTCGCTTTACTCCTACAATTGAATCGCCCCGCTAATTTAGAGTTCGTAAAGTTGGAAGCGAGACATCCGAGCAATGAATGATTTTCCAAACCCCTTCTTGAATTCATTTCTCGCTGGGCGGAATGAGATCGATGCTCACTCGGTGACATTTAGAGTTGAAGACTGGTGGGGGCATCTCGAACCTCTACAGATTTTGGAGTCATTTGAGGATGTCCTCAGCCATCTAGGAATCCAATCAACAACTGGGCAATACGAAATTTCCCGTCGTCAAGTATTCGAACTTTCCGAACAGGCGAATGACGCAGAAGGGGCGTTGCGAACCTACTTGGGCATCATCCTGTGGGGATGTGGCACCACTGAGATGACAAGGACAAATTCATTGGCGGCACTCGGAAGAAATTTCAGGACGATAGTGCGGCCTGGATTGGCCCCGCGAATCGTGCTAGCTCCGGGGGGCACCCTGCGTTCTGGTATCGAAGAAATACTGTGGAAAGCTATGCAATTAGCTCGGTCAAATCCATCCGAAGCCTTCAACTATCTACATGGGGAAAGTGGAGTCACGAATCAAATTCCCCGACTAGGAAGTTCATTCGGAACAAAGGTTCTCTACTTCGGAGCCTTTAGCAAGATGGCTGAACACGAGATAAAGCCATTGATTCTCGACTCGCGAGTCATAAAGTCTCTCAATGCGCTCAGGATTGGCCGCCAATGGGACGCACGCCCGAGCCGAGACCAGTACGCGGAGTATCTACTCTTAGCGTCCAATCTAGCGGCCACGAATGGCTGCACGGCCGATGCAATAGAGATGGCGCTTTATTCGGGCTTGTGATGTCTAGAGCGAAACTAGGTGCCGTAGGCTAAGAGAGTGGTTTGGGGCAACACGGACAGAGAGTGGCGGCTTCTGGCCTCCCTCGTCACCGACTTGTGCTTTGAAGCGGGCCTAATCAAAAATTACGACCATTCCTTTGTACTAGTGGAATCCGAGGACAGATTTATTCGGCCATTCGTTCCATTTTGCTCGAAGGCTCAAAGCGGAGAGAGGTATAGAAGCCCATTAGAAGCAAATCAGGTTATTCCGTCCATAGGTACTTCGCCAAACTTGGCAAGGTTGTACTACGGATTCCGCACAACCGGATTCGGAAGCTTTGGAACCAAGGAGACTGGCGACATCGTTAACGAAATTCGCCGAGACCATGATCTGAATGCACGGCTCAGGGCTGCATTTAAGGGCGATTTCGATCTAGGTGATGGTTGTTGGATCGCCTTCCGATTTCTTGAATCTCAAAAGAACTCTCTGGAGTTAATAGCAAGTTGCTTCGTGGAGTTTCTATCTTCGATGACCTGAGGCGCGCCCTGAGGGCAAGACTGGACTAAGGGGCGTCATCCTCGAGCACCTCAAGGGCTCGTACGGTATTCTCGGTGCTTCAAGAAATTGAATTCAGCGCCTCCCAGGGGCCGGAAGGATGCAAATAGAACGGCGGGACGGCAGCTCAGCCCTACTTCAATAGCCGGATTCGATCTATCCCCAAATCGCGACCGAGCGACGGAGATTTTCCAACTTTCGGAAAATCTCAAAGTCTCTTTCATCTTCTTCAATGTGTCCATCTCTTTGCAGCGCGCTTCTAACGATATCTTCCAGCATTGACCCCGGATCCCACGTAAAAAAGATCATTGGTCGAAATAGGAAGTCTCTCGAGTCTGGGATTTCGACGTTCGAAACCATTTTGCAGGCTGCGGCGACGAAACTATTGTTTTTCGCATTGACCGTACAGTTGGAGTGAGAAATGTCTCGATCCAAAATCGAAGCCACTTGGGTGAATGTCAGGGTTTGACCTCGATAGCCGCCTCGAACACATTTTTTTAGGGCCTCGACTATGAGTTCGCACTCTTCTTTGCTCGGCATATGCCCGATTCCATCTGAAGTGGGGCTGTAGAACCCCGGCCCAGCAACCTTCGCGACCGCTTCGTCCTCCTCTTTTCCGCCCACCCTTCGACTAGGGCCAGATTTTGAGCGATCGTTAAATCTCCAAAACTCTTCTGGGTTCCGCAAGCGAGTTAGAATGTCTGAGTAGCGACGGTGCCTTATCTCGGCTTGTCTAAAAGTTATAAAGGGCCTGTGTTCATCTTCGTTCCAATCCTTCATGAGTTCAATAACGATTTTTCGGACTTCGTTTAAGGGAATATCCCGAGCTATTCCGAGGATCTCGAAGTCGTCCTTCTCCTCGCCACTCTCATGCAGCAAGAATTTGTTGCCATCAAAGGTTGACTGGTCGTGAATTGGCCCAAGGTCCGCCGACCTCTCCCTCTCCTCGAGGAATGCCATGATGACCTGGCACGCTTCTGCGATCAATCTCCGCTGTTCTTCCGCAGCCTTGGCGACGGAACCACCATGCTTATCTTGGTGCCATCGTTCGAGGAGCTCTTCGGCCCTCGCAAGCACGTCATGCCTTCTCGATTCGGGATTCAAGCCCAATTGCGACCATGCAGCTTCAATTTCAAGACGCACCGGCTTCTCACCTAGGCGCGGCATATGATCGGCTTGCGAGTCGAGAGCGTCCTGCGTGAACGTCGAGGCGGACGTTCCGTCGCAGTAGAAAAGTATGTGGGCGACTTTGTAGCGGCCAGGCTTATCGCCTTTGTGATTTCGGTAAGAGTAGAACAGCGGGTAGTCAGAGTGGCAGCAATGGATTCTGCAATTAACGTCCCTTATATTCGGCAAGAACATTCCGGGGTGTTGAGCGCATGCATCCTCCCACTCGATACCGGAAGCAAGGCGGGAATGGTCGTTCGGCAAACACGACGACTTATTCCCCCCAGCATCCTCAAAGAGATTTTCAATTTGCGATGTCTTCAGGGTCTTTCCCTCATGCCCCCTCACGGCGTAAGCCAGTCTGCAATGAAGGCAACATTCTCTTTTGTTGATTAAGTACTGATCCATAATTCCACTTCATTGAATCTCAACGCTTATCTCCGCCCAGCTAACGATACACGCGGAGGACTTTCTCCTCCATATCTTGGGCACCCCATCCTCACGAAAGGGAAGTGGGAGTTGAGGTGATCATATAAATTTGGATCAACTTGTTGCTATCGTTCAACCAGAATCGTGCACAAAAGATCGGCTTGTTTTCAGAATGTCGGAAAAGTCTCCACTAGAGCTCTACTCTCGAAATCTCACGGTCGAGGCTGCAAGCGGGAGGCTTGATCCCGTCATCGGAAGAGACGATGAGATCCGCAGGGTTGTGCAAGTCTTAAGCCGGAGGTCGAAGAACAACCCTGTGCTTCTAGGTGAACCAGGAGTTGGGAAAACTGCGATAGTTGAAGGATTGGCTCAACGGATTGTAGACCGAGATGTCCCGTCAGCCATGATCGAGAGCAGTGTGTTCTCCCTCGATCTCACTTCACTTCTCGCAGGAGCAACCTACCGGGGCGAATTCGAAGAGCGTTTGAAGGAGTTGCTTGCAGAAATCTGCTCTGCTGGACCGAGAGTCATTACTTTCGTCGACGAGCTGCATACGATCGTCGGTACCGGAGGAAGTAATTCTCTTGATATGAGCAATATTCTCAAGCCGTTTCTAGCTCGGGGAAATTTTCGTTTGATGGGAGCAACTACGCTCAATGAATATCGTAAATTCATCGAACGAGATGGCGCCCTCGAGCGACGATTTCATCAAATCATGGTTCGAGAGCCCTCAAAGAAGGACTCCATAGCCATTTTGCGTGGGCTAAAAGAAAAGTATGAGGTTCATCACGGAGTCAGAATTCAAGATGCTGCCCTCGTCGCGGCTGTGAATCTCTCAGATCGTTTCATAACCCACAACTTCCTACCGGATAAAGCTATCGATGTTATTGATGAAGCGGCGGCGCGTGTGAGAATTGAAATCGACTCGATGCCTACCGATCTGGATGTTGCGAACCGCAATATCCGCCGCTTGGAAATGGAGCGAGTAGCGCTCACCAAGGAACGTGATGAGGCGAGTCGTAGTCGGCTTGACGTTATCAAAGAGGAGCTTGCCGTTGAGCGACTTCGATTTTCGGCGCTGCAGAACAAGTGGGACCGAGAAAAAGTTCTGATCGAAACTATTCGAAAAAAGATGCATCTGCTGGAAGAATGCAAAGTTGACGCAGATCGGTTCGAACGCGAGTCAGATCTTGCCAGCGCGTCAGCTCTGCGGTACGGTTCGATTCCTGAACTCCAGCGAGAGATTGATCTGGCCAGTTCGGAATTGGCTGCAGAGCAGGCGAATGGCTCATATCTTCGGGAAGAGGTCGAGCCAGCAGACGTCGCGAAAATTATCTCGATGCTGACGGGAATTCCGGCCACAAAATTAGTAGCCGAGGAACTCGACAAGCTTCGTGGAATGCATTATTTCTTATCAGAGAAGGTCAGAGGGCAGGGTTCGGCGATCTCAGCAGTTTGTAAATCGATTAGGAGATCACGGGCCGGAATCGGGGACCCGCGACGGCCTATCGGATCATTTTTATTTCTTGGTCCGACTGGAGTTGGCAAGACAGAATTAGCGCATACGCTTGCTGATTTCCTTTTCGATAGCCGAGATGCAGTGGTAAGAATTGATATGTCTGAGTACATGGAAAAGTACAGCATTAGCAGGCTGATCGGAGCGCCCCCTGGGTATGTCGGTTATGACCAAGCGGGGCAATTGACCGAGTCTGTTCGTAGAACACCGCACGCGGTCGTGCTCCTAGATGAGTTTGAGAAGGCGGACAGGGAAGTCCAGAATTTGTTTCTTCAGGTGCTCGACGATGGTCGGCTTACCGATGGACAGGGGAGAACGGTTAGTTTTACGAATACCATTCTGATAATGACGAGCAATCTTCAAGGCGACCTTCGAGGTGCTCTCAGCCCCGAGTTCATTAATCGCATCGACAGCATCGTCCGCTTTGAGCCATTAGCGCCTGATGATTTCCTCGAAATTGCAAAGATTCAGCTGGATAGGCTTCAACTTCGGCTGTCTGAACGCGAATTCAGTATGACAATCACCGAACGGGCGCTTAACGAACTCGCTCGTGAGGGATTCTCAAAGGAATACGGTGCAAGAAATCTCAAGCGGGTAGTTCAGGATCGCATTGAGGACCCAATTTCGAGTTGCATTATTGACGAAGAGCCTAAGTTGGGAACTAGCTTTGCGATCGACTTCGATGGAAAAGATTGGAAGTGCGTAGGAAGTTAGATTTTTCTTGCTAAAACGCTCTCCATCCACAAGAAAGATTGGCTGCAGTAAAACTTCTATCGCGAATCGATTTAAAGCTGTGTGAAGATTTCCGGCCCGTTGTCCGTGATCGCTATGGTGTGTTCGAAGTGAGCCGACAGCGATCCATCCGCGGTCATGACGCTCCAGCCATCTTCCAAAGTGTAGGTGTCGATGGTGCCGACGTTCACCATGGGCTCGACCGCAAAGACCATGCCCTCCTTGAGGGTGGGGCCCGGTGTGCCCGGCCAGTAGTTCGGGACTTGCGGGCTTTCGTGCATCGCGGTGCCAATGGCGTGACCGACGTATTCACGAACGACGTAGAAACCGGCGGCTTCGGCCACCTGCTGCACCGCGCGGCCAATTTCGTTCAGACGATTGCCGATGACCATTTGGTCGACTCCGGCAAAGAGGCTGCGCTCGGTGGTCTCGATCAACTTCTTCGCGACCGGTGAGATCTGTCCCACACCCGCGGTGTAGGCGGCGTCGCCGTGGTAGCCCTCGATGATGGCGCCGCAGTCAATAGAAATGATGTCGCCCTCTTGCAGCACGTAATTGCCGGGGATGCCGTGAACGATCATGTCGTTCGGCGAGGCGCAGATCACCGCGGGAAAGCCGTGGTAGTTCAGGAAGTTGGAACGAGCACCGCGACGCTCAATGACCTCGGCCGCGATGTTGTTCAGCTGCATCGTGGTGATGCCGGGGCGAATGGCTTCGCGCGTCTTTTCGTGCATCTCGGCAACGACCTTGCCGGCCTTGCGCATGAGATCGAGCTCGCGCTTATTGCGACGCATGGGCTCTAGGCCTCGTCAACGGCCGCGGTGATGGCGGCAAAGACGTTGTCGACCGAGTCGTCACCGTTGATGGTGATGAGCAGGTCTCGCGTCGAGTAGTAGTCGAGGAGCGGCGCGGTGTCGCGCTCGTAGACCGAGAGGCGCTGGCGAATGGCCTCAGGCGTGTCGTCGCCGCGCTGCACCACTTCCCCACCGCAACGCTCGCACACCCCGGTTTCACCCGACGGGTCGATGGAGCGGTAGATCGCCGAGCAGGCCTTGCACACGCGGCGCATGGCGAGACGCTCGGTCACGAGGTCGGTGGCCACGTCCAAGTTGATGCACGCGGTGACGGTGTTCGGCAGCAACATGGCGGCCAAGGCGTCGGCCTGGCCCACGGTGCGGGGGTAGCCATCGAGCAAGACGCCGCGCGCGGCGTCGGGCTGCGCGAAGCGCTCGTCGACGAGGTCGTTCACCAATTCGTCCGATACCAGTTCACCGGCATCGAGCACGCCCTTGACGCGCTGGCCGAGTTCGCTGCCCGCCTTGATCGCGGCGCGCAGAATCTCACCGGTCGAGACGTGGGGAATGCCGTAGTGCTTGGACAAGAGGTCAGCTTGCGTGCCCTTGCCGGCACCCTGCTTTCCGAGCAGGACGATGATGAGGCGGTCCGTCATCTCAGTTCCTAGTTTTTGAGGAAACCCTCGTAGTTGCGCATGGACAACTGAGAGTCAATCTGACGCATGGTGTCAAGGGCGACACCCACGGCGATGAGAAGCGTCGTCCCATAGAACGGGAAACGGTTCACGTTCCACCAGGCCATGAGCACCGACGGCAAGATGGCCACGGTGCCGAGGAAGGTCGCGCCCACCACGGTGATGCGGTTCACCAAACGACTGAGGTACTTCTCGGTGGGCCAGCCCGGACGAATACCCGGGATGAAGCCGCCACCTTGACGCAGCGCTTCGGCCTGCTGGTGCGGGTCGAACTGCACGTACACGTAGAAGAAGGTGAACATC
>Ga0208497_1000996_pt1 | contig 11382 bp, 10 predicted proteins | sample CryBogCBE25Aug07_FD_184555 | JGI IMG/M metagenome (GOLD analysis project Ga0208497, IMG submission 184555) | Freshwater microbial communities from Crystal Bog, Wisconsin, USA - CBE25Aug07 (SPAdes) | ecosystem: Environmental > Aquatic > Freshwater > Lake | place: Crystal Bog, Wisconsin, USA...
CCGACCTGGCGCGCGCGGTCTACGACCGAGTCATCGCCGGACTCAGCCTCAGCGACATTGCGGCCCAACGCGGGGCCGACCCGCGACGGTTGCGACGTGAGCTGGAGGAGTTCGTGACCCAGCACATTTTGTGAGGGGTGACCTGACATGGATACCTATGGACAAGTACCGTCATCGAATTATGCGCAGCCCCGCTTTGACTCGTCTCAGCGCCCTGGCCGCGCCCGTGGCCCTCGGGCTCCTCTTGGTCGTCCCCCTCTCGGGCCCGAGTCCCGTCAAGTGGTTGACCATGACCAAGGTTCAGGTAGTTCACGATCACGCCTCGAGCCTCCCTCCGACACACCCAATGATTCGCGTCGTGACGATTACTCGGACCGTGACCTCGCCGAGTCACTTCGCGACATCGACCGGCGAGAACGCCGCGCCGCCCGTGCTGAGAAGCGCCGCCGTCGCCACCACGCACAGCGGCAACCTCGACGCCACTTTCAACGTCGCCACGCTGACGCTCACGACCCCGGGCAGCTTCACGCTGAGCACCAGCGCCAACGTGTCAGCCCAATTACAATGCGCCAACGGCACCTCAGTCGTGACGACTCACGTCGTCAGCGACGGCAACTGCACATTGACGCTGACCGACCTGACCAGCGACGGAGGGACATGGGTGCTGACCCCCGACACCACGAAGTAGGTAACCGCGCCAGCGGCCTGGCACTCGCCGCCGTCTTGGTGCTGACCCCCGCCGTGGTCGTGCGTTTCGGCACGCACACCTTCACCAGCTCTCTCGCGACGTACATTCACGCGCTCGTCGCCGCCTTAGCCGCCGGCTGGCTGCTCGCCATGGTGCTCGTGTGTCGCCAGATGATCGGTCAACGCCGCGGTCACGTGGCCCGTGGTGCCTCGGGATGGGTGGCCGCCATGGTCCTAACGGCGTTTAGTTGGTGGCTGCCCGCGACCTCGGTCGGCGCCGTCACGACCGCGAGCGCTCATCTCGCCAGCGATCACCCCGGCCTCGTCATTGACCTCGCGGCACCGTTCATCCCCCTCGCTCTGGTCGCCAAACGTCGTCGTGATGACATCACCCGTCTCGACCCGCAGCACGAGAGTGACCTCGATGATTTGCAGTTTTTCGATGAGCGCGTGGCGGCAGTGATTTACGCCGCGCTCCCGTCGTCGCCATCGGGCACCTGCGAATTGACCTGGCCGGCACCACGACTCGCGCCGCGTGCGGATGACCCGGTCGTTGTCAGTCATCACCGCAGTTCCTCGTGGGCCGCCGTGAACTTTGCTCGCCCGGGCGGCACTCTCGAATTGGACGATGACACCAGCATCTATAGCGACGCGACACTGCTGCACGACGGTGGACGCCTCGTCATTGCGCACGATCGCGACAGCGCCCTGCGCGCCCTCGCCCTTCGCCAAAGCGACCGTGACGTGGTCGTGCTCGATGGCGATGACCAGGGGCTGGATGACGACCTTCGCCGTCGACTGATCACCGTCTCTCGTCCGACGCGGCCGCGGTCGCTGGCGCGTGTCTGTCTGCTGCGAGCGGAACCACTCGTGCAGTCCATGGGTCCCGTCCCCAGCGATATGCGTCGGCGGGTGATCGAGCTCGCGGCGTATCTCGCCCTTCATCGACGCGATGCCGTCACGGGAGAACGACTGCGTTCACGGGTGATTGGTAGCGAAGAGCGCGAAGGGTCGCCACGCGTCCTCGCCAATCTGGCGAGCACCCTTCGTCGCGCTCTCGGTGACGATGGGGATGGACCGCGCCTACATGCGGTCACCCACGATGGCCTGTATCGCAGCCACGGACTCACCAGCGATGTCGAGGAGTTTCTACAGCTCGTCGACGAGGCGAGGCGACACGATGAAGTCGCCATCGTGCGATTAACGCGAGCGCTCGACATGGTCGCGGGCGAACCGCTATCTGCCTGCCTGACCAGTTATCACTGGTTCCTCGCGGAGGGGCACGCCGCACGCCTCGCACGTGCCGGCGAATGGGCGGGCTTGGCGCTCGCGAGCCGCTGCGTGGCCACGGGCGACGTCGAGCGCGCCTATTGGGCTCTCGACCAAGCGAGATTGCTTGACCCCTACAGCGATGACTTGATCGCCGCGCAGGCCCGAATCCCTCGCTTACGCGAGTTTGGCGGCGATGGAACCCGCGGAGCGAAGGACCAGCCCATCGGCGCCCGCGGCGCTGTATCGAGCAGCGGGACGCTCCACGGCTTCGCGTAAGAGGTCGCTCAACAGTTCGCCAAACGGCAAGACCGGCTCCACAAAGAGGTGCTTCGACAGCGAGCCGGGAATCGTGTTGATTTCGTTCACGTACAACTCGTGGTCATTGGCCAAAAAGTCAATACGCGCCACGCCACGTACCGAGGCACCGTCGACCAGCGCGTGGGCGCAGGCAACGACGGTGTCGGCCTGCCCGGCGGGCAATTGCGCCGGCAGTTCGCGGGGGGCCGTCACCATGCCCGATCCCCCGACGTACTTGTCTCGATAGTCCAAGATTTCGGCCGTGGAGCTTCGACGAATGGGCTTTTCAATGGCCGAGAGGTGCACCGACGGAAAGGTACGCACCGCAATTTGCACGTCGGTTAAGTCGGCGCGGTACGGCTCCAAGACGGCCCCGCGCGACAAGTGAGGATTCGAGGTCAGTCGAGCGCGAGCAGTCTCGAGGTCCGCCACGACGTCAATGCCAATAGACGAACCGCCAAAGCGTGGCTTGACGATGTAGGGGCCATCGAAAGGCAGCGAGGTGGTGGAAGCGGTAAGTAGGACGCGAGGCAAGGTGGGCAGTCCCAGCGCCGCGACCACGGCGCCAAAGGCCCACTTATCCATGCCGAGGGCGGCGCCGGCGACCGAGGGGCCGCTGTAGGCAATCTGCGCGAGATCTAATGCCGCCTGCAGGCTGCCGTCCTCGCCCGGTCCACCGTGGGTCGCCACGATGACGGCGTCGAGGTCAAGGCGCTTGTCCTTGCCGAATCGACCCGAGACTTCGACGAAACCGCCGCCGTCGCCCGTGCGCAGCTCCACTACCGACGATCCCTTCGGAACGCCATCGAGAAAGGCTTCGGCTTCGATGCTGGCGGGCACGAGGTGCCACGAGCCGGTCTTCGTCCAATAGAGCGCCGCAACGTCTTTTCCGCCGCGCGAGAGTTCTTGCACGGCCTGCAGGCCCGTCAAGATGGAGATGTCGTGCTCGGGAGTCGGCCCTCCGAAAATCACTCCGAACATACTGACCTCCGCGTCGTTAACGAAGATTAAGAGTAGTGGTCGGGCAAGTCGTTGAGGTAGAGGACGCCATCGCCGGGCCCCAAATTCGCACGCACCCACGCCACGGCATCGTCTCGCCGTCGAGCGCGCCGTGCGCCGCGGCTACCTCGCACCAAGGCCCGCGCGTTGCTGCGGCCCACCACGATGAGCTCGGCTCCGGCGTCGCTCACGGCGCGAGCGAATTCTTCATTTGCCGAGATGCGCCGAGAACCCATTTCCACCAACCCGGGCGTCACGACGACCCGTCGGCCCGAGAGGGGCAAGTTCATCAAGGTGTCGAGAGATGCCTGCGCGCTGACCGGATTGGCATTGAACGTGTCATCAATCACCATCACGCCGGAGGCGGCGGTAGCTACCACGGCGCGATTAGCGACCGGCGCGATGTCGGAGACTCGCGACGCCAGGTCCGTTATCGCCACTCCTACCGCGACACCCGCGGCGAGCGCGCAGGCCACGTTGGTCGGGTGGATGGACCGAATCGCCGGCAGTACGGCCACGAGCTCCCCCGCCTCACTGATGACCCACTCATCTCCGTGGCTCACGACCGAGACGTCGCATGACGGCGTGGTGCCGGCGGTGATGACGGTCTTGCCCTGCGCGCGAAGTGGCGCCACCCACCCGGCGAGACGAGCATCATCCCCATTGAGAACCACCGTCGATGCCGAGGTCGTAATTTCGCGCTTCGCGCGCTCAATGTTGTCAAGACTCCCCATCCGTTCGAGGTGCACCTCGCCGATGGCGGTGATCACGGAAATCTCCGGTGGACACCACTCGCAGAGCGCCGCGATTTCACCGGGGCCGTAGGTGCCCATCTCCGCAATGAAGATGCGCGTGTCATCTGACATGTTCTCGTTGATGGAACGCGAGAGGCCCGCTCGGTTATTAAAACTGCGCGGTGTCGCCACGACGCCACTCACGCCACCTAACAGCGCGGCGAGGTGGTTCTTGGTTGACGTCTTTCCAAAGGATCCCGTAATGGCAATCACTCGCGGGCGGACACGGCGTAGGCGCGTTGACGCCGCGTCGACGAAGCGTTGCGCCGAACGCTCCTCCAGCGGCGCGAGAGCCACGGTGGCGAGCGCGACCCACAGGGGGACGAGGGAGGCGACGAGAATGGCCAGCCACGCGGCCCGCACGACCAGTGACAGGGCGAGCACGAACACCACGATCACCACGCTGACGATGGCTACTGTCGTCATTCGGCGTGTGAAGGCCAAGCGAGACGTGCGACCACGAATCGATAAGCCCCAGGGGAACACCACCAAGGTGACACCCGCCACCGCAAGTCCCATACTCCCCCACGCGACGCTGGCGAGGAGGGCGGCGACCATCGCCACGGCACCGGCAGGAATGGCCACGCGAACTCGAGTCGTCGGTCGAAGAGTCGCTCCCACCACGCAGCTTGCGCCCGGCACCAGCCAGCGCCACCACGTCGCCAGCAGAGATGAAGCGATGTAGTGCTCGCGTTGTAAGACGCGCCACCACCGAAGGAGTTGACAGGACACGCCTACCAGTAAGAGCAGGTCGGCCACGAGTGCGAGCGCCAGTGTCATGCCAACATCTCTCGAACGATCGTGGCCAGTTCGCTCCCGTGCGTCACGGGCGCCAAGTGACCCGCATTCGCGCAGGTCACGACGCGAACATCATGGGGGGCGAGGCCAGCTGCCCGAGTCGCGACCTCGAGCGGAACGTCATGGTCATCGACACCCCACCACAAGGTGACCGGCGCGTGCCAGCGAGAAATTTCGTCTTCGTAGGACTCGGCAATCGTCGCGACGAGGATGTCGCGCATGATGCCGCTGGCCGCGTTGTAGTCAGCCGAACCGTATTTGCGGCGTGCGGCATCAAGTCGCGCCGGCGAGATAAGTCGTGCTCGTGCCGCTCGGCGGATCAGCCGGTACGCGAGCGGTGAGGTGGCCCGCCCCTGGCGGTGCAGCAAGGGGGCACCAGTCAAGATGACGGGCACCTGCACCTCGGTCGCCCAACAGGCGGCAATGCGTCCACCAAAACTGTGGCCGACGATGAGGTCTGGCGAGATCTCGTCTCGAACCGCCGCCAGTAGCTGCGCATAGCGGCGGGCACCGCCCGCCGTATCCGGTGCCGGTGAGGCGCCGAATCCCGGTAGGTCGAGGGCCACCGTCCGAATGCCGCACCCGACGAGAGCATCGGCCAGCGAGGTGGCGTCGTGGTGGTCGCGTCGCCAGCCGTGCAGATAGAGGACCGTGGGGCCGCTGGTTCCCCATCTATCGCCAAAAACCCCATCACCAAATACCTGCAGCACACACCGAGGTTACCGACGACCGTTGGGCTCAAGTGACCACGTCTCGGGTACTCGGTAGCGTGGGCGTATGACGAACGGCTCGTTTGACGCTCACGATCTGCTCGATGGCTTGACCTTCGAGCAGCACGAAGCCGTGATGAGCCACGACCGACGATTGCTCGTACGCGCCACCGCCGGTTCGGGCAAAACGCACGTCCTCACCTTGCGCATCCAGCGACGAATTGAATCGGGTGAACTAGACCCCGCCCACATCCTCGTCATGACCTTCACCCGCAAGGCGGGCGATGAACTACGCACGCGCCTTTTCCGGCGGGGCATTCGCGATATCCGCGCCGGCACCTTTCACCGTGCGGCGCTCTCCATCGTGACCCAATACCGCGCGGATGCCAACTTGCGCCCCCTCACCATTGAAACCAGCCGTCGTCGACTTCTCCACCTTCTTATTCCTCACCTTCGTGAAGACGGCATGGCCATTGAGGATTGGCAAATCCCACGTATCGAGCAGGAGCTGAGCTGGGCATTGTCACAGGGCTTCTCCGGCACCACCTACGTGCGCCGAGCCCAGCGTCATCGCCGCAGCACCGTGCTTGCTCCCGCCCAGATGGCCGAAGTGATTGACCGTTATGGCGGCTACTGCGCCGCACGCGGCGTGGTCGACTTTGATCTATTGCTGCAAAACGCCATTCAGATCTTGCGCGAGAACCCGGCCACCGTGGCCGGCTTTCGACACCGCACGAGGGCGTTCTTTGTCGATGAGACGCAGGACATGAACCCCTTGCAGTTCCAGCTTCTCAAGACCATGGCGGGCGATGACCCCGACCTCTTTTGCGTCGGCGACCCCAATCAGTCCATCTACGGCTTCAATGGTGCCGATCCGCAACTACTCAGCGAAGTGGTGCGAACCTGGCCGGACGTCACCGTGCTGGACCTCACTCGCAATCATCGATCGACCGAGCCCATTGTCGCGGTGGCCAATACCCTTCTCGACGACGGCACCACGGGCATTACCCCGGCGCGCCTCGACGGGCCACTGCCACTTGTTCGCGGATACGACACGGATGAGGAAGAGGCACGGCGAGTGGTGCAGTGGTTGCTGACGCAGCGCATACCGGGCACGTCGTGGCGTCACATGGCCATCCTCGCGCGCACGAACGCCCAACTCGACCCCTTCATCGCGGCGCTCGAGGAGGCCGGCATTCCCTTCGAAAAGAAAGGCGGGGACTACTCCCCCGCGTCCGACCTCGCGGGCGGCGATCTCGCGCCACGGGTGAGTAACGACGATGCGGTCGCCCTCTCCACCATTCACCGCGCCAAGGGACTCGAGTGGCGCTGCGTGGCGGCGGTGGGCTGGGCCGAAGGCCAACTTCCCCACTACAGCGCCGAGAGCCCCGAACAACTGGCCGAAGAGCAGCGACTGGCGTATGTTGCCTTGACCCGCGCCGAGGAAGCCTTGCTGATCACCTGGAACCAAGGTCGCCACGACCCCCGCTACGGCAATCGTCTCCCCTCGCGGTATTTGCCCGCGATCGAGGCGGTCATTGCGAACTTTCAGGCTCAGCGAGCACCGCTCACCGGCGACGCTCGTCGAGCTCGCCTTGCCGAAGCGCGAGCCGCCATTGAGAAGGCCATCGGCGGTAGCGTTGACCCTCAGTGAGCACCTCTCCCTTAGCTGAACTCGAGGCCAGCGTCGGCCCGGGCATCGTGTTTGCCGGTGACGCCATCAACGCGGACTGGTTGCACGACGAATCGCTGCATTCGCACCACGAGATGCCCCTCGCGGTAGTCATTCCGAAAGAATCGTCGCAGGTCGCCGAAGTAGCCCGGTGGGCACAGCGCCATCGCATCGCCCTCGTGGCCCGTGGTTCGGGCACGGGTATGTCCGGGGCCAGTGCCGCGACTGCGGGCAGTGTGGTCGTGGCCTTTCATCGCCTGAATCGCATTGTCTCTATCGATCTCGCCAATCACACGGCACGAGTAGAAGCCGGCGTCACCTTGCACGAGCTCAATGCCGCTCTGGAGGGCAGTGGCCTGTATTACCCCGTGCACCCGGGCGAGCTGTCGGGGTCGCTGGGCGGAAATGTCAATACCAATGCGGGGGGCATGCGTGCGGTGAGATATGGCGTCACGCGCCACCACGTCCTTGGACTTTCTGTGGTGCTGGCTGATGGCCAGCAGCTCGAGCTCGGTGGAGCCGTGGTGAAAAGTTCGAGTGGCTATGACCTCACCCAGCTCATCATCGGCTCTGAGGGCACCTTGGCCCTGGTCACCGAAGTTGAGGTCAAACTCTCACCACGGCCTCAACACGTGGACACCATGCTGGTCCCCTTTCGCACCTTGCCGGAATTAGCCCACGTGGTCCCCGAACTCATCACGGCCGGCCTCCAGCCGGCCATTTTGGAGTACCTCGACGTACTCACCATGGCGTCGGTCACGGCACGTGCCGCCATCGAGTTCGGGGTCGCACCCGAGGTCGCCGCGGACGCTCAGGCATACCTCGTCATCGTCTTGGAAACCCGAACCCGCGAACAAATGGACCTCGACATTGCACAAGCCGCGCAACTCGTCCTTGCCGCGGGTGCCCTCGACGTCTACGTCTTGGCCTCCGGCGCGGGCCATCGATTGATTGCCGCGCGAGAAGAAGCCTTTTGGGTGGCCAAAGACGCCGGGGCGAACGACATCATTGACGTCGTCGTGCCGCGCGCGGCCGTCACGGAATTTCTGGCCACGATCCACGATCCCAGTTTTGGTGACGGGGCATTCATTGCCGGTTGCGGTCACATCGGCGACGGCAACGTACATCTCTCCATCTTCGAGGCCGACGAGGAGAAACGCACTGATCTCTTGCGCCGAATCTTCGCCCTCGGCACGAAGCTCGGTGGCGAGGTGAGTGGCGAACACGGCCTCGGGCGCGACAAGCGTCACTATTGGCACGAACTCGTCGATCCCCGCACGCTGCAATTGCAGCGCCAGATCAAGAGCCTCTTTGACCCCCAGAACATTTTGAACCCCGACCTCGATAAGGACTACCCATGAACGGCGCCGACCAACTGATTTCTTCCCTCCGCGCCGGTGGCGTCGACACCGTTTTTGCCAACCCGGGTACTAGTGAGATGCATTTCGTGGCCGGTCTTGACCGCTACAGCGACGTGCGCGGCATTCTGTGCCTCTTTGAGGGCGTGGCCACCGGCGCCGCCGACGGTTACGCCCGCATGACCGGACGACCCGCCGCGACCTTGCTGCACCTCGGCCCCGGTCTCGGCAACGGGTGGGCGAACCTCCACAACGCTCGACGGGCACATGTGCCTCTCATCAACGTGGTGGGCGACCACGCCACCTATCACGCCCACTTTGATGCCCCCCTGCAAAGTGACGTCGTCGCTCTCGCCCATACCGTGTCGGCGTTGGTCGAAAATCCACGTTCAGCGGGAGAGATTGCCGATGCGGTGACGCGAGCCATCGCGACGGCCACCGGACGACCCGGTGCCATTGCCACCATCATTTTGCCGGCCGACGCCTCGTGGGGCGAGATCGAGACTGTGCGTAGCGCCGCGGCGCCGACGCGCCGAGCCGCCGCCGTTGATGAGGCGAACCTGTCACACGCCCGTCGCATCCTGCGCGAACCGGGCACCTGCATTTTCCTGGGTGGCGACGCCCTCTCGGGGCCGGGTCTCCAGGCGGCCCATCGCCTCGCCCGCGGAGGCGTGCGCGTCTTGTCGGAGACCTTCCCCACTCGTCAGGCGAGCGGCGCCTCGCACTTCACCCCCGAACGGCTCATCTATCTGAGCGAATTCGCGCAGGCGCAACTGGCCACCGTCACCACCATGATCGTGGTGGGCGGCCGAGCTCCCGTGGGCTTCTTCGCCTACCCCGACGTCGCCTCCGAGCTCTTACCCGCGGGCTGCGAGGTCATCGTGGTGGCGGACGAGACGCATGACGCGGTAGCTGCTCTCGAGGACTTAGCCGATGGCTTTGCGCCGGGCCTCCTCGAATCGACCCCCCTTGCTGCACCGTCCGGAGACCTCACGACGCTCTCTCTCGCACAGGCCGTGGCCAGCACGCTGCCGGAGAACGCGATTATCGCCGACGAGAGCAACACCGGCGGCATCCATCTCTACGGACAGCTCGCGCACAGTGCGCCCCATGATTTACTGACTCTCACCGGTGGCTCGATTGGCTTTGGGCTCCCGGTGGCTTTGGGTGCCGCCATTGGTGGCGGTGGTCGTCGCGTGCTGTCCCTCGAAAGCGATGGCTCGATGATGTACACCCCACAAGCTCTGTGGTCCATGGCCCGAGAGGGCTGCGACGTCACGGTGGTCGGACTGTCCAATCGCAGTTACGGCATTTTGAATCTCGAACGTCAGCGCGTGGGCGCCGTGGAGGGTGGCTCGACGAGTCAGCGCATGCTGGATCTCGATAACCCGGCGCTGCAGTTAGCGGAGGTGGCGCGCGGCATGGGTGTTCCGGCACGAACCGTGCACAGCGCGGACGAGTTAGTCACGGCGCTGCGTGAGAGTTACCAGACCCCCGGACCCACCTTCATCGAGGCGATGTTGCCGAAGGGTCTCAGTTAAGTCGCAGCGCCACCGGCGCGTGGTCACTAGGTTTTTCCTCTTCGCGCTCTTCACGATCGACCCACACCGCATCAATTCGTGGTGCCAATGAGGGCGAACACCACAACAAGTCAATGCGCAGACCGCGATTGCGGCGATACGCGCCTTGGCGATAATCCCACCAGGTAAAGGCCGGTGACGTGGCGTCGACCTGGCGCTGCGCGTCGACGTAGCCGATATCCGCGAGGGCCGACACCGCGCGACGCTCCGCGTCGGACACGTGGGTGGCGTCGACGAAATCAGCCGGGTCATAGACATCGAGATCGGTCGGCGCCACATTGAAGTCGCCCGCGATAACGACATCGTCGGCCACTCGCGTCGCCGCGTCACGTGCCAAATGTTCCAGCCAGTCGAGCTTGTAGGCGTAGTGGGGATTGTCCAGCGACCGACCATTGGGCACGTAAACGCTGATGACGGTGATGTCGCCGCAGCGAGCGGCGACGTATCGCGCTTCTTCGTCGGGCAGGCCCAGCGAACCGCTCACGCGCTCGAGGCCGACCCGCGATGCGATCGCGACCCCATTCCACTGGCCTTGGCCGACGTGATACGTCTCGTAACCCAGTTCCGCAAAGCCGGCCGTGGGGAACTTGGCGTCATTTTGCTTTGTTTCCTGAATGAGCAGAATATCCACGTCACGCGTCGAGAGAAAATTCGACACCCGATCCCAGCGCGCCGTCAGGGAATTGACGTTCCACGTCACGATGTTCATGTCGGGTCCGTCACGACGAACAGCAAGGTGCCCGAGGCCACCTCGTCACCATTCACCCGCGCCACGCCCTGACCACGACCGCCACGCGCGCTCAGTCGCTGCATCTCACAGCGAAATTCCACCGTGTCGCCGGGGAGGACTTGGCGGCGAAAACGCGCCTCGTCGATGCCGCCAAAAAGGGCCAGCTTCCCGGCATACTTCTCGTGCGACAAGACCGCCACGGCACCGCACTGAGCGAGCGCCTCAATCAAAATCACTCCCGGCACCACCGGGTGTCCGGGAAAATGACCCGTGAACGTCGGCCAGTCGTCACGGGCGGTCCACCGAGTGACCGCCATCTCGCCCGGCACGACCTCCACAATCTCGTCAACGAACAAGAACGGTTCGCGATGAGGGAGCAGGTCGCGCGGATCCATTAGACCAGTGCGAGCTCCGCGATACGACGTTCCTTGTCGACCGAGGTCAACTTGAAGGAGCGCTTATCGCCACGCTTTAAGACGTCTCGC
>Ga0208497_1001002_pt1 | contig 11308 bp, 11 predicted proteins | sample CryBogCBE25Aug07_FD_184555 | JGI IMG/M metagenome (GOLD analysis project Ga0208497, IMG submission 184555) | Freshwater microbial communities from Crystal Bog, Wisconsin, USA - CBE25Aug07 (SPAdes) | ecosystem: Environmental > Aquatic > Freshwater > Lake | place: Crystal Bog, Wisconsin, USA...
TGAGGCATGTGCTATCGTGTCGCGATCACTGATCGATAGTTTTATATCTCTATATTTGTCCGAATAAGGATTGTGTGCTATCGTGTCGCGATCACTTATCGACAAGACAATAACGCAATATTTTACATACTGTGTTGGTTTGATAATTACCATCAATAGAATATCGACTGAAGAAATCTACAATATGGTTCAAATTTGCCCTGCTGCACATCATATTCAAACCTTTGACAATTTTGTCCATCACCAGATACATTCTATTATCGACAATGAGATGCCCATTGAAATAATCACAGATACGAGACAAATTGTACTCACCTTTTTGAATCCCCGATTCATGCCACCAACAATTTTTCCTAGTGAAGCACGTCTCCGAAATTTGACATATCAATCATCACTAATTGTGGATATTGAAGAGATTTCACACGAGAATGGAAAAAGTACGCGTCAAATGTGGCCAAGTGAGTTGGTAGCACAAATACCCATACCATTAAAATCATCATTGTGCCGCCTAAATAATTTGACTGATACCCAACTTGCGCAGCACAATGAAAGTGTTCCCGATCCAGGCGGATATTTTGTCGTGCGTGGTAAGGAACGAGTTTTGGTGTCACAGTTGGGTATGGCATACAATTCTCCATGTATCTCAAAAACAGACACGGGCTACTTACTAGATGTTCGATTTTGTAACGCGTCTAATATGCATACACTTCAAGTACAAGTCGAATATTTGGACGCAAATATATATTTACACATACCAACTTTTTTGAAGAAGAAGGCGCGTATCGAGTTGGCAGATGTGTTTACTGTACTGGGTGTAGATAATTTGGGTCAGTTTGTTGGGACAAGGAGTGCATTGCATAGTAGGGTATTGCGACGAATCGCATGGCAAATGCGTAACAAAACACGCACAGGTTCGTTGAGCACTATTGCCGCATCTTTGATCAACTTTGGAGGAGATGTTGTGGTGGCAGAACGTGTAATAGTTACTGAATTGTTCCCACACCTCAGCGCCAAAGTTACCAACACAATACGAGTGTGGAATCTGTGTCTCTTGTTGGATCAATTAGTGAGCTGTGCAGATATGGGCACTATTCCAGAGAGATTTGCGCGCGATAATTTGTGCAATAAACGACTGGCACCTGCAGGTATTCTCTGCGCAGATTTGTTTCGTCAAATGTTCAAAAAATATCGCACGCTAATGGTGCGCGAATTTAGTAAGCGAGTAATTAATCCAAATATTCGACTGTTTATCCAAAAGAATAATATCATTACAAAAAAGTTTGCCTCATGTTTTGTTAATGCGGCTTGGGGAGCACAGCAAAGTGGCTATGTAAAGATTGGAGTATCACAAATATTGACCAACACAAACTATTTGAGTATCTTGTCACACTTGCAACGTGTTATGATTCAGGTCACCAAAGACACAAAAAATGTACTTTTGCGCCAATTACACCCATCTCATTTTTTGTATTTGTGTGGGTGTGAGTCACCTGAAGGCGCGCCTATCGGACTTGTATTAAATTTGGCCGCGCATACCCAAGTTTCGTGTAAAGTACCGTTTGCGCCGCTAGTCCATTTGTTGCGTGATTTATCGCCAACCTGTGAGTGCGGCGCCGGCGCGGCTCGTCTTGTTATAAATGGTATAGTGTTGTGTGATGTTGTAAATGTTGATGAGTTTGTTGCTACATTGCGCGAATATCGCCGCCGCCACATTTTACCACTTGGTATATCCATTTTTGTGCAGGATGTGTACGTTTTTGTATGGTGTGATGAGGGAAGATTTTTGACACCAATTGGTAATGAACTGATTGACCCACTTGAGCGATATGCGCACGCTCATGATACTCTTTTGGCAACACCCACAAATATGTTTGGGATTTGCGCAAGTCTTATTCCTGCAATAAACCATTCACCCGCGTCGCGTGCGTGTTTTGGCGCAAACATGATTAAACAGGCAGTCGGCCACACGTATAATAATGCCACGAGTAGGACAGACACAAACATTTTTCAACTCCATTACCCTCAAAAACCTCTCGTGACTACACGTACTAGTGATGAAGTTAGAGTCGATGAGATGCCCTATGGAATTAATGTAATTGTGGCCATTCTTTCATACTCTGGATTTAATCAGGAGGATGCCTGTATTATTCATCGAGGCGCAATCGATCGGGGTCTATTTGTATCATCTTGTTTTATGACATTTGCCGAAGAAGAATCTAATGACATAAAAATTGGACAAGTCCCAGTGGGAGTTCGCCGCACAGACGCAAACTATAATACTATCTGCGCGGACGGATTACCTCTTGTGGGACAATTGTTGGAACCAGGTGATGTTGTGATTGGCAAATGGAGTCGTGATGGCGATACACAGACGGATTGTTCTATTTTGGTAAAAAAGATTAGGTGTATTGTAACGCATGTGCATCGATTACAATCTGAATCAGATTATTTGTTGGTGAAGGTGGTAGTACGAGAGTTGCATATTCCCGAAATTGGAGACAAGTTTGCATCACGAATTAGTCAAAAGGGTGTGTGTGGTATGGTGATGAGTACAGAGGATATGCCTTTTACAAAAGATGGGATGATTCCTGATATGATTATTAATCCACATGCATTCCCCTCTCGTATGACAATCTCTCAACTTGTAGAGTGTGTGATGGGCAAGGAAGCGTGTATTGATGGAAACCGGCGCGACGCCACTGCCTTTACTGTCGACACAACCGCACTGGGTAATACTTTACGTGGCGCCGGTTTTGATGCGATGGGTGAAGAGGAAATGTATTCTGGTGTGACTGGACAGCGATTCGCGGGGCGCGTATTCATTGGACCAACATATTATATGCGATTAAAACACATGGTTGGAGACAAGATTCATGCGCGCGATAGTGGCGCTGTCACCGCATTAACTCGGTCTGCACCAGAAGGCCGGCGCCGAGACGGTGGTCTCAAATTTGGGGAGATGGAAAGGGACGCACTTATTGCTCACGGCGCATCTCAAATGTTACTTGAACGACTCTTCAAATTTTCTGATGATTTCTCGGTGCAAGTGTGCGGTAAGTGTCACGAAATTGTCTATGGTCAAATTTGTAAACGCTGTAATTGTGCCACTTGTCAGGTTGACGTACCATATATTTTTAAACTCATTAGACAAGAATTGGGCGCTATGAATTTGCGTCTTTCAATAGAAATATAATAAAGAACATGTGTCAAGAATGTCTTGTATTGGAAGAAAAATTGCGCGTTCAGCGGTTAATCTGTGCGCAAAAAACTGAAGTAGAACGCCGGCGTAACCTTCACACCCAATTGGGGTATCTCATCAATTAGTATACTTTTTAAATTAAATGCACCAATTTAAAAAGAAAATGGCAACGTCTCCCTTTCTAGACATGCTGGTGAATCCAGTAAAAGTTGACGCTCCACCCATTGTGGCAGCAGAGCCTGTTCCTGGAATAGTTATTCCCACCGAGATTCAAATAGTACCAAAACCGGCGCCCAAAAAAACAACATCAACCAAATCACTCAAGAGTATAGTGAGGGCCGCAATACCTGCTACACCATATGGAACACTTCTCACGCCCAAAACAAGTCGAGTTGCAGTCACAGAAATAGCGTTACCACGACCACCACCGGTTAGGTCAGCTGGCTCGATACTCAGAGAGAATAATGAAATGGACGAAAAGCGCGAGCTCCTCTACAAACTGGACATGATGCGGCGCCGAAATCCTACTGAAAATGTACCCGAGTACTCGATGCAGACTGAATTTACACTTTTAAAATCGGCATATGGCACTCTGATCCGTAAACTGACAATAGACTCGACAGTTGAAACATATCGTTTTTATTTACTCAGTGGTTTCAAATTTGTAGAAATCATCCTCTCAAACACAACCAAAATAAACATGAGTGGCTTCTCAGAGTACCAGGAAAAATCGATGCCACTCTACAATAATCTCCTACTCGAGTTGGGTGAAAAGAACGATCCATATGGAAAAATGCAATTGCCAGTAGAGCTTCGACTTGGACTACTCATTGTTACCAGCACTGTTACCTTTATTGTTGGTAGGTGGTATATGCCACCCGAATTGTGTGGTCAAGTGTTGGGTGCATTGGGTGCAATGACTGGAGCAGGCTCGGCGCCCAAGAAAATGCGCGGCCCGGCAGACCCTCCACTAGGTTAATAACAATGCATTGCACGCCATGAAAGGGTACACCCAAGCGCTTGCGCAAGATTCCACCAAATCGTACCGTCCATCTCGTGTAGTAATTGTGCAAAGCTCGCTCTACACCAATAGAGTTGCATCCACGAGAGTCGATGACGCAAATCAAATAAGTATTTAGTTACATTTGGACTATAGAGTGCGAGTTGATAACTTGTGCGCATCTTTCCACGTGAAATCATCCGCGCGCTAGATTTTTTGCCGCGCAAACGACACACTTGTTTCATGCGCCACAAAAAATCCTCTTTAATGTATTCATACAATGAATCAAATGTCAACAAATCATCCGCATCACTATTCTCAACCACATCCAAAATTACAGCGAGCATTGTAGAAATAAATATATTTTGTATGACTGAATAATCCTCGTCTGATGTATTATACTCTCTACTTTTACACGACCCCATCTTTTTGTTTAAACATTGTCTTTTCAACTTAATAAACAAAAACATGTGGTGGACATATATAATAATCGGTCTTGTATTCTGTATGTGTGCACTTGCCTTTCTCCATTTGACCAATGAAACAAAGCAAATTACACTCTCTGTTGCCAAAATATCGGCGCAAATCCAATCAATCCCTGCGCAAACAATCCCTGCGCAAACAATCCCCGCGCAAACAATCCCTGCGCCGCCAGTCACACTTCAACCAGAAGTAGAAGGACCACAAGTATCAAAACTTGATTGGACAATCGATCCATCTAAAGAGATGCAAGAGGAATAAATGACAAGTATCTTAAAAGAGCCACATGAGCGTGAAACACGCATAACACTTGAACCACACAATCATGTCTATTTGATTGATGGAATTCCCAGTGGATACATATCAGTTACAACACTTCTCTCACACTTTTTTAAACCATTCCCCAAAGACAGAATAATTAGAGCACTGATGAATGGCAAATGCAAGGGCAAGACATATAATCAGATTGCACAAGAATGGGTTGACGCGGCAAAATTTGGCGAAGAGGTCCACGCCGCCATTGAAAATTGGCTCACCACAGGAATTATCCCGTCGAGTCAAGACCCAAGGTTTGCTGTATGCTTTGCGCAATTCATGTCATTTTGGAAAGAACTAGTTGCCAAAAGACCAGTCAAAGGTGTACGACCAGAGATGCGCATCTTTGACGAAGAGTATCGTATTGCGGGATCAATAGATCTTCTTGTAGAATTTTCTGATGGCGCGCACGAATTATTTGACTGGAAATGTATTTTCAAAATCACACGTGAAAATGATCGTCAGAGGGCGCTCACACCTATTGATCACTATGATGACACAAATTTGACACACTATACTCTTCAGTTAAATTTGTACAAGTACATTTTGGAAAAGAATTATGGCATCAAAATTAGTGGGATGCATCTCATACAATTGTATCCAACACAAACACAGTGGCATCAAGAAACACTAGTCTCAATTCCACACGATATCGAACAAGTACTTCTCGCCTATTCGCACCACTCATATTTAGCACCAATTGAATCATAAAAGTGGCGCCGCTCCGCAAAATGTGACCAGAGTGGAGCAAAATTGTCCAAAAATTCGACAAAAAGAGCACCTGATGAATCACAGTTGCGCAAAATTCGTCCCGCATACTGCTCAAAATATTCAACAACATCACTTGTAAGTAGAAGAGTGACCAGTGCCGCACAGTCAAACCCAGTACCAAGTTTAGCAAAAGTAGCAATCAAATGAGTAGTCTCTGGGTTCATTTTGGCCTGTGCACAAGTACCACCAACAATTTGTACATGAACCGCGCCGCCGCCACCACTACCAATATTATCAGCAATAAGACGCGACGCAGCAATTCGCTTTGTCAAGATGAGTTGTGGAGTTGGCGCCGCGCGCGCATACCGCACAATAATTTCGATTCGCGCCGGGTCCGATGCCTGCCAGTTGAGAAGTGAATTCCAGTCGAGTTTTCCCTGTGCAGTCTGTTCAGTTTGTGGCGTCAGTCCTGTCCGTACAACCAATACGCGCGATTTGAAAGTTGGCCGCGCAAAGGATAATCGGCGCGAAAAAAATAAATCAAACACATTCAATTCATCTGGTCTCCAGGGTGTTGCTGACGCGCCGATCAAGTATAGTGGTGCGCACTTGAATATTGTGCGGAAACCCTCTCTTGTAAAGATTTGATGAACCTCGTCAAGTACTAGAATAGGCCATGCCTCATAGTCAAATGATTCAATCATGTGAATTGTTTGTATAGAATATACAAGAGTTGGGCAAAATTGCGCAATTCTTTCCCTCCACTGTGCTTTCAAAACAATACGTGGAACTAGGATTAGCGCCGGTAAGCCCAATTGTGCCAATATCCACAAGATTATTACAGTCTTACCGCCACCGCAAAAAAGAGTGAGTAAAACTGACGGGGTAGTGTCATTTAGGAGAGCAGTCAATCCCTCTGTCGCAATGTGTTTCTGTTGTGGTGTGAGTGTTGTTTTAAATTCTTGCGGTTTTCCTCTTACTCGCGCACATTCATATCGTTTACCCATAGTGAAAGGCAAGTACAAAAGAGGATCATCTACTCGAAAGAGATGTAATTGTGGAAGAGTGAGACGTGCGATTAATTTTCGTCGCTCATCAAGACTCCCAGTGTCTCTGAAATGTACAATATTGGCCATATAAATTGACTTGTCTTGTGATTTGTTGAGTTGGATAACAAAACAAGACAATAAATTTCAGAACAACAAAAAATGAACATGCAACTCACACAGTTTATAAAAACATTGTTGACCAAGAGTGGTTTGTCAGAGAGACATGTAAATCAGATGCAATCTGCTGACAATATGGAAATTTTTACGTGTGCTTTTACATCGCCAGACACGGCACCTGACGCAAACTATGAATGGCTTGAACAAATTGGCGATGTTTTGCACACTAGCTTTATTGTCAACTACTTTTATTCTAGATTTCCATATTTGCGCACGCAGCAGGGTGTAAAAATTGTTGCGCGGCTTCGCATAAAATATGTGGGTAGAAAAGCCTTGGCCGCGCTCGCCGATAAACTCGGGTTTTGGGATCATGTGGTGGCGAGTGCATTTGCGCGGTGTCGTGACAAGGAAAAATTGCTCGAAGATGTGTTTGAGGCATTTATTGGTGCAGTCAAGATTTGCGGCGATAATGTGAAACCTGATTTTGGTAATGTGGTAATATCTCGTATGCTCACACACATTTATGACGATGAAAAGATGGAAATTTCGTGGGAAAATTTGGTTGACGCCAAGACACGACTCAAAGAATTTTGTGACACGCATCCAGACCTACATATCAAGATTTTGCACGAAACAGGTGGGAATAGTAAATATGAAGCGCGCGTAGTCTTGAAGGACAGTGTATTGGGTACCGGCACTTCGCATCGTCTTGTTGACGCGGAACAGGCAGCTGCCGAAATTGCACTCAAAACATTGGCACGGAAGGGATACACACTAATTGATCCTACCAAAGGCTGGGGTAAAGCATTTGCACAAGTGGACCTGTATGCGACACATTGATGGGATGTGTACAATTTTTAAATAATTTGGTTGCATGTTATTTAAAAATTTATTTGCGATAATGGCCACGAACAGAGACTCTGTGTGTCTTTCCGTCGGCGCCGGTTCTCTTGTAAGAGTATCCCTTAACCCACGATCTCTTTGGTGACTTTGATCGTGATTTCTTGCTCTTTGGTGACTTTGATCTCTTGCTCTTGGGTGATTTCTTTGGCATGGCGCACACAATATAACCTCCCTTGGTTGAACAAGCTGGTGATTTTGATGATTTTGATGGCATTTTATTATAATAAATAAAAAAAATAAACACATAAAAAATTTTTTGTTTGTGGTTGAGCTCAACTCAGAATTGATATCGTATCGAGCGCAAATATGGATAAAAATTAAACACCAAATGTTTACAACCCAGACATGCTCATTGTTTTTACAAACTCCTCTTGATCTCCCGTTATTGTATTCACGTGAACTTGACAGTAGGGTCTGTTTTATGAAGTATAGAGGACAAACACGGGGAGTATCACCTAGACCACAATCTATACCCAAATCTACAAAACCATATTTTTTTAACACATTGACTGCTATTATTAAGAGTAGTAGTGAAGCCAGTTATTGGATCAATGCCAAAATTTCTGCAAATGGAACTATTCAGTTGACTGGATGTAAACGTGAGGATGATGCTGTTGGCTCTTTTGAGTTGATTTGGAGTCTACTCGGCACTCCAGACACTGAGACTACCATTATTTGGTACATGACAAATTTGAATATTAATACAGGAGTTGCGCGGCGAAAAGAAGAATTGGCTGCAATATTACGTACGGCAGATTTTCCAGTCTTGCTGATACACGAACCCTTTTATTGCTACTCTGGGCTATTATTCAAGATTCCACTCGACTATTCTGAATTGGCAGCACAACCCATATTGCGTATTTCGTGCAAAAATGGTCAAATAACACACACTAAAGATGTCTATCAATCCTATCTCGACACGTTGGATACAAAAAAGAGGGCACACAAAAGTGAACGCCACTACATTTCCTTTTTGTGTTTTGCGAGTGGAAAAATGAACGTTTCTGGAATTGGCGCCGAAATAACCATGGCAAAAGTTGCTCTCGTCACAAATTTGTTTCAATCTGTCAAATAATTTGAATCATGTACATTTTTTATATACATCATTCAAATTATAAATTGCCCACACTATTCGACCCAACTAAACTGATCCCTTTTTGGTACTATTCGTTCGAGGATTTGTGCCAGTCCCGACGCAAAGAATTCTTCTTGATCGTTAGAAATCACATCAGAAAATAGCTCCATAATCTCTACTCTATCATAATAGGCAGATTCTTTAATGATTGCCGTCGCTTTGCCCGTTCCTGCCGCATAACACAATTCACCCATTGCAGATCTTCCAGCAGGTTGCAGCAAAATAACGGCCGAAGCCGCGTCAATAAACGCCTTGTCAGTAAAAAAGACAGACCGCGCCACTGGATTATTCAATGCCTCCGAGTAACTAAATTTTCGCGCCAATGCATACTCACAAAAGTACGTGTCTGGGTCTGGGCCGTGTGATGTCCAATCGTCTTTGACTTCAATATTTATTCCCAGGTCCAGTTGCGCCAAATGTGCGCGTAAGCGGATAGCAAACGCTTGAATAGCAGGGATATTTTTTAATGATCCGACTATATAGATACTTTTGGTTGTCATGTTAATTTCTTGACCTTTGCTGGTTACCACTCTTTAATCAATTTTGCCACATCTTCAAGATCTTGTTGTTGGGCAATTTGCCATGCTGTGAGACCTTGTTTATTGGTCATATTTTTGTCGGCGCCGCCTTCTAACAAGATTTGCGCCAATGAATAGTTGCCATAACGAACTGCTCTGAACAATGGTGTTTCTCCAGTTGGACCCTTTTGATTGGGATCCGCGCCGGCGCCAAGTAGTGTACATACCAAATCTTCATCCTCATTTCGCACGGCCATATCTAGACAGGTGGGCGTAAGTCTATCGCCGCTTTCCAAAAGACCTGTTACTATATCTGATGGTGCTCCAGATTCACATGCAATTGAGAGTGCTGTCTTGTTATTTGTGTTGACAATATGACGAGACATGATCAAAAGTTTGCTCGCATGCCAATGACTGTTTGCAAGTGCGTGCATTAATGGGTTTTGCCCCAGACGATCTTGTGCGTCGATATTTGCTCCGTGCGCCAAAAGTGTCTCTATACAATCCAAGTATCCAAATTGCGCCGCAAGATGCAGTGCGGTCATACCAGTTATTTGATTTGGGGTATCAATACCACATTTATTGATACACAAAATGTCGACGGCGGCTGACCAGTTTCTTTCAACTGTCTTGTGAAGCAGTGGGAGTGCTCCAACAAATTTGCGCGTGTCTGCACCCCATTTTATACAATCTTTGAGCATGTGCAGGTCACGGGTTTCAATTGCTAGAGCGATGCTTGCGTGTGCAAGACCTACAAGGTGTCTTGTTCGAGTGAACGCCTCCTCATCTGGTTTATAAAACATGGTACTCTTGAGGATTGCACTGATTGTGCGGGTTCCTGGTTTCAATGTCTGTTTAATGTATGTTGATGGTGTGGCCATTGCGTTGGCATCGAGTTGATTTAATGTTTGCATAATTGTGCGGCGACCTTCATTGATTTTGGCATCTAGACCCATAATTTGTGGAGTTGATACTTGAAACTGTTTGATCTTTGTCGTGTCCATCTTTTATAGGATGGGATTGTGTTCAAGTCGACTTTGGTTTTGGAAGCACAACTCGTTTGAGTAACCGTTGAATTGTGGTGAATAGCAAATCACCATCTTGTTCCTTATCATAACTCAATAGATTAGTTAACTTGTCGTCGGGAATAATTTGTGTTTTACGGGCCGGATTTTGTAAGTTATTTGCCTTGACATATTGGTTAATGACTCGTGAGGCGTCCACGCGTGAATGCAATTCTCCTGGGGTCCATCCTGCAAATTCACTCATTGGTTGAGTGACAGGGTTTGGCTGTGTTATGCCTGATTTTGTGGGCTGACGTGTGGGTGTGGTTTTTGGTTTGAGGTCACGCTTTGCTGCTGACTCGATCGTCTTGATTTGTTTGGCACAGTTTGTTACCCATGATTTTTGTTCATCGGTCAAGTTTTTGGTAGCAAGGAGTTGTTTTGCACTGGTACCCAATTCATACAGTTTTGGCAATTCTTCAGTGAGATTTGCGCGCAATCTTGGTTGTTGTGGTTTCTTTTCGCTGACAATGTCCGACTTGGCCAAGGAAGTTTGATCAACACTCTTGGGCATTTTCTTTGTCACTGGTTTCACTATAGGGTCCATGATTTATTTGTATGGCAAATCTTTAAATTAAATCTGACGTAACACCGATAAAATGAACACACCCAAAGCAAAAAAAGTACGTTTTTCAAATGTGGCGCGTATTGTTGAAGTACTGACACCTCCACACCAATATGAATCCGCGCCCGCGCCGACACCGACACCTACTCCGGATCCAGGTGCCCATGAACTCCAGCGCCTGAAATCACTACGTACTGGTGGAGACATTGTCGGCGCTCGTGACGGATTGAAAACCTGGATCGATGCTCATCC
>Ga0208497_1001003_pt1 | contig 11302 bp, 19 predicted proteins | sample CryBogCBE25Aug07_FD_184555 | JGI IMG/M metagenome (GOLD analysis project Ga0208497, IMG submission 184555) | Freshwater microbial communities from Crystal Bog, Wisconsin, USA - CBE25Aug07 (SPAdes) | ecosystem: Environmental > Aquatic > Freshwater > Lake | place: Crystal Bog, Wisconsin, USA...
GAATATGGAATTATTGGGCAATGTCGATGAGGATTTTGCTGGTAAACTGGCTACTTGGTCTGAGATTATTCGCAAGACTTTTGACGATGGTGGAGTTGATGACTTGATTACAACTCGACGATTGGTTCATATTGTAAAGTCATATTCAATTTTTAAGGATCGAGTTAAGTCTATTACTCTTGCTCTTAATCGTTTTGATTCTGAAATTAAAACTGGTTTCTTGGACACTTATATGAAGTTGGATGAATCAGTTAATCCACAACCTGTTATTGTTGATGATCCTTTTGCTGGACATGTTCCCCCCACATTTAATACTAGGATTGATCCAAACACTGGTAATATGATCGTTGAGTCTCATGGACAAATAACTGAGTTTTCTGCCCATGAGTTTTCTTCGAGTATATTATCAGAATCAGAAATTATTAACAATATTGTGGCAAGCCATGCCGCTAAGGCTAATGTAGCCCAGCCATGGAATGCGCCACAATTTTAACGTTGGTTTCTATTTTACTTTTATAAAGAATTCAGTTATAATATCTGAATAGGTCATAATTATGCCACAGGTTATGAACTTATATATTGAGTGGCTTTTTTTAATTGAGGATTTAACTATGTCTGCTACTAATTCGATGTTTGAATATCTGTTAAGTGGTCGTCGATTGACTACTAAACAGGCTCGTACTATGTTTAAGATTGATAACGTTGCTGATGTTGTGTATCGCCTTCGTAACGAAGGGACTCCAGTATACACCCATCGTGTAATTCTTAAGAATGGAACCCATTCGTTTGCTTATAGTATGGGTGAGTCCAATGAGACTTTCGTCCGTGCGATTAATAATCGACAGTTTAAGCGCGCACGCAAGATGCTCTATTCTGATGCTCTTGATGTCTAATTCTAGACGAAAATAAAAAACTGATAAAGTTCTGCGAAAAGTGCAATGCTTTTCGCAGTTTTCATTTGCTTTTTGCATAAGTAATCGAGTATAATTAGAGACTATGCAGTATGGAGAAAGAAATGGTCAACGTAATAATCGCTAGAAATAAAATAGACTGCGAACACTTACTAGGTAAGTTCGTTGATGAATCACATTATGATGTTCTGATTGAAGAAGATACTGACTGCTATAAGAATTTCGGTTCTTCTGTTGTTGATAATGAAACTGATTTTAATGAGTTGAATATCGCATTCAAATTTCGTAAAAATTTCTTTTCTAAAGAACAACAAGACCGAGCCTATCTGGGATTGAAAGAGGCAGCATCTCAATCACAAAATCGTGGTCTCGCCGCTGGTCCGAAAGGTGAAAAATGTATTCAAAGAGAGTGGGTCACTGAATTCCAGCTACAAACACTGGATTATTTGTCGAAATTACATTCGACTCTTTTTGAAGAAAACATAAAAGAACATGTAAATAACATTCGTGAGTCTACTGCAAATGTTTCCTCTACAAGAGGAATGGTTTGGCTTGCTTCCGAAATTGAAAAAGATAACTTTAATTTTGAGGATTGGTTGTCAGAAATCTATAGCAAAGATAAGAATTATATTATAACTGCCGCAAAAGATGTAGTTGATAGATACATTTCTGATACAACTTATGCGAATCCAGTATTTTCTGGTATTGCTGGTTGGTTTGATAGATATCCTCGTATTCCTTATGGTCGTGCCACATCATATACCCAACATAATTTTGATAAATTTAAGTTATCATTTCCATTTCTACAGAGCTTAAACGCAGGATTCAAAGAACTGCTGCCTCTTCGTTGGTCTAAACAAAAAGAAGCGGCAGATAAAATTGATTCTAAGTTTCTTGTTCCTGAAACTGTTTTTACGACTGTAACTGTTAACAAGACATTTAGGACTGCTTGTCATCGTGACGCTGGAGATTTTTCAGATGGACTTAGTAATCTGTTGACTTTATCTAATGATGGTAGATATACTGGTGGATATTTGGTGTTTCCAGAGTATAGAGTTGCAGTTAATGTTAGACCTGGTGATCTGCTGCTCGTGAACAACCATGAGATTATTCATGGTAATACGCCTATTGAATGTGAAGAGGGATCTGAGCGTATAAGTTTAGTTTGTTATCTTCGTGAGAAAATGCTAGAACTTGGTTCTTATGAATATGAGAACATTCGTTATGAGTTTGTTGAGTCGCGAAGAAAAAATCCTGAGCATCCACTACAACGTAAACTGTGGAATGGAGTTTCAGCTAATATGTGGGAATGTGAAGAATGGTATGATTTTCTTGAGGAAAGAGGTGGTAGAAATATGGTTTCTAAATATCACCCAGAAGCGTATGCTGAGAAATCATCATTAGATTCATTATTTGGTTAAATAGGAAGTATATATGAAACAAGATTATGTTATCGCAATTCCAAGCTACAAGAGATCTAAAACAGTAAAGGAAAAAACTCTTGCGACTTTGACGAAATTAAATGTTGATCCGAACAAGGTTACTATTTTTGTTGGTGATCTTGATCAAGAAAAAGAATATAGGAATGTTTTATCCGATACACAGTATAAGAATATTGTTGTTGGAGTTCCTGGGATGGGAGCTATCCGTAATTTTATTCAGCAATATTACCCAGAAGGAACCTATATACTGAATCTTGATGATGATCTCATTGAAATTCATTATAGAAAGAATGAGAAAGTTCTTGAGTCAATTACCAATTTAGATGATGTAGTTAAAGCTGGTTTTGAGGCTTGCGAAAAAAACAATGCAAACCTTTGGGGAGTATATGCTGCTTCTAACCCATTCTTTATGCACGATAGGGTTGCAGTTGGATTGTATTATGTGATCGGAAGTATGTGGGGATGCATCAATCACCATGGGGATAAGTATAATGTATCTTTGGATGATAAAGAAGATTATGAGCGTTCTCTTAAATATTACATCGCTGACGGCGCAGTTTGCAGACTTGACTATATAACGGTTAAATCAAATTACTATAAAGAACCTGGTGGTATGCAGGTAACAAGAACTTCTGAGCGTATCGAGGAATCTGCTAAAATTCTTGCAGAAAGATACCCAGATTATTGTACGATGTACTATCGTAAAACAACAGGTCATGCAGAGCTTAAGTTGAGAGATAAGACAAAATCGAATAAGGAAAGTAGTGTTAGTTTAGGTGATTCTTTAGAAAACTTTTTTATGTGAGGTGTTTAAATGCAATTAGAAATTTCAGTTGATAAATTAAAGAAAAATAAGTTATTTGTGGCCACACCAATGTATGGTGGCATGAATCATGGTATGTACATGAAGTCGTCTTTAGATCTTCAGGGTATTTGTACTCAGTATGGTATTGAAGTTCGATTTTCATTCATTTTCAATGAATCCCTAATTACGCGTGCCCGTAATTACCTTTGCGATGAATTTATTCGCTCTGGATTTACTCATATGTTGTTCATTGACGCTGATATTCATTATGATCCTCGCGACATTATTGCAATGATGTCACTTGATCGTGAAGTTATTGGTGGTCCATATCCTAAGAAGTCAATTAAGTGGTCTTCGGTGAAAGAGGCAGTTCGCCGTAATCCTGATGTTAATCCAGGTGATCTTGAGAAGGTTGCTGGCGATTACGTCTTCAACGCTGTTGCTGGTACAGGCCAGTTTAATGTTGGTGAGCCTTTAGAGGTTCTTGAGATTGGAACTGGCTTTATGATGATCAAGCGTGAAGTATTTGAGAAGTTTGAGAAGCAATATCCAGAACTTCATTATAAGCCAGATCACGTTGGTCAAGCTAACTTCGACGGTTCGCGATATATTCATGCATTCTTCGATACTGTTATTGACAGTAAGTATGCTAATATGAAGAATGAGATGAAGTCATTTTTGGATGCTAATCCTAGTGCAACTGGCGATCAAGTTATGCAGTTCTTAACTGATAATAGTAGTTCTATCGGTAAGCAGTATTCTGATCGTTATCTTTCGGAAGATTATATGTTCTGCCAATGGTGGAGGAATATGGGTGGTAAGATTTGGCTTTGCCCTTGGATGAAGACTCATCATATCGGAACATATGCATTTAATGGTGATATGGCTGCTGTTGCTGCACATGTAGGAAGTCTGTAAAAATGATCGTTGGATTATGCGGATCAATTGGTAATGGTAAAGGTTCTGTTGCTGATATTCTTGTCAATAAACATGGGTTTATGAAAGAAAGTTTCGCAAATCCAGTTAAGGATGCGGTCTCAATCATTTTTGGTTGGGATCGCGATCTCCTTGAAGGTGAAACAGTACAATCTAGAGTGTATCGAGAGCAACCAGATGCATATTGGTCTAATGCGTTTAATAAGGAATTCACACCAAGAATGGCTCTACAGCTAATGGGGACTGAGGCTGGTCGAGACACATTTCATCCAGATTTATGGATTCATGCATTGCATAAACGATGTTCGCCAGATAAAAATTATGTTATCGCCGACGTTCGTTTTCCTAATGAAATTAAGTCAATTATGGCGAATGGTGGGAAAGTTTATCGCATTAAGCGTGGTGAAAATCCAAAATGGTATGAAACTGCATTAGATTCTAACTTGAATAATAATCCATTGATGGCTGAAAAATACCCAGAGGTGCATTACAGCGAATGGGCTTGGGTTGGATCAGAATTAAATGGTATTATTGAAAATAATGGGACGATAGAAGATTTAGAAAAGAGAGTTAGTTATATTTTGAATTTTTGAGTTTACAGTATATAATATTTTTGCGTATTTTATTATTGGAGATATTTATGAAATTGAGTGAAGATACTTTGACTATCCTTAAAAACTTTTCATCAATCAATGATGGCATTGTTATTAAGCCAGGAAAGACGTTGAGGACTTATTCGAAAAATAAGGCAATTTTAGCTGAAGCTACTGTTAGTGAAGAATTTCCTATTGAGTTTGGTATTCATGATCTGAATAAGCTTTTGGGTCTTGTTTCAAACAACAAGAAAACTCCAGAAGTTGAGTTTGAGGAAAATTTCTTGACTTTGAAATCATTGGGTAGTGTTCGACTTCGTTACACACAGCCATCGCTTATCTTCCAACCACCGAATAAGAATGTTTCTGTTAATTATGATGTAAGTTTTAATCTTTCTTCTGAAGTCTTAAATTGGATTTTTAGTGCAGCTTCTATTCTTAAGTGTGCGACCATCGTAGTTAAGAGTGAAACTCCTAATGATGAGATAAGTATTTGGGCTATGGATGTTAAGGGTGCTATCGTCGATGATGCTAGTGTTAATATCGGAAAAACTTCGCCTGTTGCCTTTCAAGCTGCATTCGATATTAGTAACTTGAAGATAATTCCTGGGTCATATAGTGTTGAGCTCTCATCAATCGGAGTCGGTAAATTTTCGAACACAGAAAAGAATATTGTCTATTGGGTTGCTCTTGAGAAGAATCTTTCTAAATTTGAAAAGGCTGAATAATCATGATTCAAAAGTTTACTGAAACTCAACTTAAAGAAATTAAAAATAAGTTTGATGAGATAAGTAATTCCATGACTCGAATGGCGTCGGAGCGTGATTTGCTCAAGGAAATCTATAATTCATTAAAGGAAGAATATGAGATTCCCCCTAAGATTGCTCGTAAACTAGCAAAAACTTACCATAAGCGAAATATGCAAGAAATTGCTGCTGAACATGCTGATTTCGAAGAAACTTATACCACAGTATTTGAGGTTAAGTGATGAATTAAATCTTGAAATTGGAGTAATTATATTATGATTGATGATGAAAATATCTTGTGGGTTGAGAAATATCGACCAAAGAAAATTGAAGATTGTATTTTACCAGAAGCACAAAAGAAACCATTTCAGGAATATGTGAACCGAAAGGAAATTCCTAATATAATTCTTTCTGGTAGCGCAGGTGTAGGTAAAACTACCGTTGCTCGTGCTATGTGTGAGGAAATTGAGGCTGATTATATCCTCATCAACGGATCAGACGAGTCAGGAATCGACACATTAAGAGTTAAGATTAAGGGATTCGCATCATCTGTTTCGTTGATGGGGGGTCGGAAAGTTGTAATTATTGATGAGGCTGACTATCTTTCACCAGCGGCTCAGGCTGCTTTTCGTGGAGTTATTGAAGAATTCTCCAGTAATTGTTCATTCATCTTCACCTGTAATTTTAAGAATCGTATCATTCAACCGCTTCATTCTCGTTGCGCTGTGATTGATTTTAAGTTAGTTAATGGCCAAAAGGCTAAGATGGCAGCAGCTTTTATGAAGCGTGTCGAGTATATTCTAAAGAATGAGAATGTTGAATATGATCAGAAAGTTGTTGCTGAACTTATTACTAAATTTTTCCCTGATTATCGTAGGGTTCTTAATGAGCTTCAGCGTTATGGTGTTAGCGGTAAAGTTGATGTTGGTATTTTGGCGAATGTCTCGGATAATAAGTTAAACGAACTTGTTTCTTATATCAAAGAAAAAAACTTCAGAGAAGTTCGTAAGTGGGTCGCTCAAAATGCTGATAATGACACGCATCGTATCATGAGAGATTTTTATGATAAGGTGTATGATATTCTAAAACCAGAATCCATTCCCCTTGCAGTAGTGTTATTGGGTAAATATCAGTATCAGGCAGCATTCGTTGCTGATCAAGAAATTAATCTGATGGCATTTATGACTGAACTCATGGTTGACTGTGAGGTTAAGTGATGGACTTATTTAAAGATATACTTCCAAGTATTATGCAAAATAAGAAATATGTTCTGGAAGAAGAAAAAGATTATACCGCATTCATAATAAACAAAACGCTATCATATCATCCTGATTGTATTTTAGATTCTAATATGATGAATTTTTATTGTAATCTGGATAACGCACCGCAATATCAATTCTACCTAAATAACCTGAGATCCATGAAGAGACCGTTTGTCAAATGGGAAAAGCCCATTAAAGAAAATGATCTTCTTGCGGTTAAGTTATTTTTTGGATATTCTGATAGTAAAGCTGTGGAATGTCTTAAAATATTAACTGAGGACCAATTACAAATAATTAGAACAAAAACAAGTATAGGTGACTGATATGAATATCGAAAACTTAGTTGAGGTAACTTTAGCAGAAAAAGATGACTTTCTTAAAGTTCGGGAGACTTTAACACGCATTGGCGTTGCTGCTAAAAAAGAAAATGTGCTCTATCAGTCCTGTCATATTTTACATAAACAAGGTAAATACTATATTGTTCACTTTAAAGAGCTTTTTGCATTAGACGGTAAGCCCTCCAGTATTATTGAAAATGATATTGCTCGCAGAAATACCATAGCTAATTTGTTGGCTGAATGGGGATTGATTAAATTAGTTGATCCGAAAAAGAGCAAAGATCCAATCGCACCATTATCGCAAATTAAAATTATAGCTCATAAAGATAAAAATGACTGGAATTTGATTGCCAAATACAATATTGGAAAGCGTCGTAGAGAAGAAATATTTGATAACTAAAAGGTGAAATTATTATGATTAGGTTGAGTTATTTTAAGATGAATAGTGACGTTATGACGCCAACTCGGGGGACTTCATATTCTGCTTGTTTGGACTTGAGATTTTGTCCATCAAATGATGAGGTTAAAGGTTATGATGTTTATAATGAAGAAATCGTTAGGCACGTAGACCCTGATGACCGATCAATTACGATTCTTCCTGCAGATCGACTACTTCTGCCCACAGGATTAATTTTTAAAATTGATGCTGATGGGGATTCAGACGTAGAACTCAATCAATATTCTATAAGAATTCATGCTCGTTCTGGATTGGCACTAAAACGTGGTCTTGTTCTTGCTAATGCTGAAGGTATAGTTGATCTTGACTATCAAAAAGAGATATTCGTATTAATGACAAATATCTCTAACTATCCCCAGATGATTGACTTCCAAGAAAGAATTGCACAAGTAGAAGTTGTTCGAAATGAAATCTTACCTTTGAGTGAACTTGCTAACCCACCCACACAGTATTCTGAGCGCTCAGGTGGATTCGGTTCAACAGGAATTTTATGAGTAAAACTCAAGCGCAAGAGTGGCTAGATTATCTTCTAGTTACTCTTGGGGAAGAGCGTGATCCTGAATTGAGGCGACTCTGTGGATTTTTTCAAGTCATGAAATATAGAGCAAAACAAAAAAGTATCAGTAAATCTGATTTAACTATTACGTTAGATGCTGTAATTGAATATACTCTTACTAAGGTCACTAATAAGCATAGGTCGACCGAATTACTAAGAGGCGTGAAACAATTTATTCTAAAAGAACTTGACAAGTAAGTAAATATTATATATAATATTAATGTAGATGCTCATTTTGGGGTCTACAGATTATTAACTTGCTTATTAAGGAGTCTATTATGACAAATCTACAACCACTAAATCGTTATCTATCTTCTACCCTTGGCTTTGAGCGTATGTTTGATGTATTGGATCATGCATCAGATGTGCTCAATCATTCCAACACTGCATTTCCCCCAGCGAATATTGTTCGTTTGGATGACTATAATTTTATTGTAGAACTTGCTGTTGCTGGGTATAAGAAGAGCGAAATTACAATCTCAACAGAAAAGAACTTACTCACTATTGCTGGTGAGAAGGTTGAGAAAGATGATCGTCAATATCTCGCAAAGGGAATTGCTGGTCGTTCATTTTCTCGCAGCGTTTTACTTGCTGACACCGTAGTCGTAAATGATGCGACTTTGGAAGATGGCATTCTTTCTGTTTATCTAGAGAATGTAATCCCTGAAACCCAAAAGCCTCGCACAATTACTATTAATTAATTTGTGAAAGAAAAGTTTATATCATTATACTTTGATGTAGCTGAGAGAGTTTCACAGCTCTCTCATGCTCAGAGGCTAAAAGTTGGTGCGGTTGTTGTAAAAGATGACCGCATCCTTTCTTACGGATACAACGGAACACCAGCTGGTTTTGATAATTGTTGTGAAATTGAAGGCACTACTCGCCCCGAAGTAGTTCATGCGGAAATGAACACTATAGCAAAAATAGCTAAACATGGTGATTCTTGTGAAGGTGCAACAATGTTTATCACTCATGCACCTTGTATTGAATGCGCTAAAATGATTTTACAAAGTGGTATAGTTAAGGTATACTACAAGACTGATTATCGTTCTATGGTCGGCGTGAATCTTCTAAATAATGTGATTGAGGTTATAAAGCATGAAAGTTCAAATTGGTAAATATACTTCTTGGGTTGGTCCTTACCAGATTGCTGAAAATATTTTATTCTGGAAGGATAAAAATGAAGATCCCATGGTATATAATTTCGGCAAGTGGTTATCACAAGATCGTCATGGAAATGATTCTTGGTTGACCAAGCTCTGTCAATGGATTGAAAGTAAAAAGAAACGCAAAGTTAAGATCCAAATTGATCCATGGGATACATGGAGTATGGATAACACTCTTGCGTTAATCATTCTTCCTATGCTCAAGCAGCTTAAAGCCACCAAACATGGTAGTCCATTTGTCGAAGTTGAAGATGTACCTAAGCATCTTCGCCCAAAGAAGAAAGCCTCAGCTAAAAACGGATATGCTGATAGCACACATCATGAACGTTGGGAATGGGTTATGGACGAATTGATTTGGACATTTACTCAATTGACTGATGATAATAATGATGGGCAGTTTCATACTGGTGAAATTGATATGAAATTTATACCGCTTGAAGATGGAATGAGTGAGATGGTCAAAGGTCCAAACGATACTCATGTGTTTGATGAAGAAGCCTATAAAAAACATCATGAGCGAATTAAAAATGGTCTTATCCTTTTTGGGAAGTATTATCAAGGCTTGTGGGACTAAGGGAGTATATCATGCATCTTTATCGTAAATCTATTTTTCGAACTCGTGCTCGTGTAATTTTTGATCCATCAAATGATGATCATGTGCGAGATTATGCTAAGTTTGTGAAGAATTCTAATTGGGTTGATGGTTGTAATTACTTGCTGGAAGATCCTTTTCTTGATATTCCAACTATGATTAATACTAAATTAGTTTCTCACTTACTGGTAAAATATCAATGATCATAATACACACTAAACTACCGAAGTCAGTTTCTAAAAAGAAAAGAAGACCGAAGGGTCCTCTAGCAAAAAAACTTGACATTAATACGCTTATTAAGTATAATACCAATAAGCTCCCTACTTATGATTATTGCCCTCGACCAGCAGCAGAAAATGCTAGAAAAATTCAGTCTCATGTTACTACGACGCAATTCATCCCAGCTCGTCAATCTATGACCGATGCGATGTCTTTGGCTAAAGAAAGCCAAGAAACACAAGATGCTATTATGTCTAAGACAAGACGTTTAGCGCCTCTGTATTCAAAAGGACCTGTTCAACTTATGTCTGATGACACTGACTATAGGACAGTTGGAAGGAAAATATGAGTATTTTCCCTAATTCTCCTTGTATTAATGTTTGTAAACTTGATAATGAACGTGAATATTGTGGTGGATGTTTTAGGACGTTAAAAGAAATTACTGATTGGCGATACTTATCCGAAGATAAGAAAATAGAAGTTCTAAAATTATGTGAACAAAGGAAACAAAATGAACGATAATGATACTAGACTTAAAAATTTGTATGATAAATACTTGGACTATAATATATCACATCTAACTGGCGAAGAGTCATACTCTGCTGTTGAATTATCAGCAATTATGATTGCACAAGCACTTATGTTTTATCGTACAGTTCTTAGTGAATTTGAGTATGAGAAAATTGTTAAACAAATCTATGATTCTCGGAAAACTATACATAGTTTAAATGATGGCTTAAAAACAATACAATGAAAATTAGTTTGATGTCAGACCTGCATTTAGAATTCGCTGGAATGGAACTTCCAGGCGGCGATATTCTATTGCTTGCGGGTGATATACTTGTTGCAAGATATTTACAAGAAAGAAGAACAGATTCCGAAGCTAAAAAATTAAAGAAAAGAGCTAAAGAGTTTTTTAATGAACAATGCTCGAAGTATAATCAAGTCTACTATATTGCTGGGAATCATGAGCATTATAGTGGAATTTTCGATGAGACTTTTGACATTTTGCGGGACTATATTGTTGACACTAATGTAAAATTTCTTGAGAATGAGTTAGTGAGTTTGAACGATGACTGGAATTTATTTGCAGCTACGCTTTGGACAGACTATAATAATAATGATTATTGGGCTAAAAATACAGCCGATAATTCGTTAAATGATCATAGACTTATTAAAAAGGTAAAACCACATTATGATAATCATAATCGTAGTGAGGATAGTGTTGGATATTTTCACCCAGACGATGCTTATGAAGAACATTTAAAAACAATTAAAG
>Ga0208497_1001009_pt1 | contig 11254 bp, 4 predicted proteins | sample CryBogCBE25Aug07_FD_184555 | JGI IMG/M metagenome (GOLD analysis project Ga0208497, IMG submission 184555) | Freshwater microbial communities from Crystal Bog, Wisconsin, USA - CBE25Aug07 (SPAdes) | ecosystem: Environmental > Aquatic > Freshwater > Lake | place: Crystal Bog, Wisconsin, USA...
AGATATTATATGTGGAATGACAGAATTCAATAAAGTAAATAATTGTAAAATCGGCGTAATCTACATATCGAGTAAAGGGATAAATGAACACAACATTTATTTCATTTTTCTTCCTTTTGTTACAAATTTTAGGACATATCAAAATTACGCAAATATACATTTTTTATATATTCGAAATTTTGTTATAAATGTTCCCGAAAATTTCTACAGATGGATTTATGACTCGAATACCAATATAATTGGTAAAATCACAGATAAAACGAATTGTGCGTGGAAATGTTTCAATAATAATGATTTTGATATTACAATACTTGAAAACAGTTTATCAAATGATAATAATAATTTTGAAGATTGGTATAATAATAAACAAAATTTTAACAATATAAAATTACTAATTCGAAATCCAATGATATACAAAGTCCCATATCCTGTTAAAGATTTCGAATTTTCAGTAAAAAATAATATTTACAAAATCAATATATAGTAACAAAAAACATATTATTTTCTATATTTTTATTGTTTGTGATTATTCTTTAGAAAGTCGTACTTTCAGTCTGGTTTTAGTGTGATGAAATAGTGGGAACGTAGTTCCCCCCTTTTCATCACAAAGGATTGCCATTTTCTAGAGGTTATAGATACAACAATTCTTCAATATATTTTTCTTCACGATATAAACTTTCTAATTCAAACTCTATATCCAATTGATTTGTCCAACGATAACATCTCTTTCTTTTCTCATTTATATCATTTTTTCTGTCTTGAATTTTATTTTGAATCTCATTTTTTATTATACAACGTATCTCGTTTGCAAGACGAACATCAAAATAATCCGTATGATATTCGTCGATTTGTCTTTCATATTGATTCGACAAATAATCAAATATCTTTATTCTGTCCACCAACATATCATGTATATCTAATAAATCATACAGTTTAATATCGTGTATTGACTGAACACCTTCGAAAATGACTTCTAATTTATCCATATCTTCCTCAAAATACATCATCATAAATTGTTTCATCTTTTCAATCGCGTTGTATTGAGTCATATTTTCATGCAATGTAAAGTTATTATACCATTAAAAAATATTTCAATTTTTTCAAAAATTATATTATATGTATTATATCAGAACATAACTACTTATGAAAAAAATAAGGGATGAATTGGACATAAAGTGCCATGGAATTCATGCAGAGTGTGCAAATCGCTACATTATTGTGGATATGGTTTATATTGTTGATGATATGATTAGCGCTATATCTAATCATAGTGAAGAAATCATATCATCAGTTTCGTATTCATGGTATAATATTCATAATTTTTATTCCTTGTTATTTTTATTTTGTTCTGTAATATTTGTTTCTTTGAATTCCAAATATGATTTTTGATTTACTCTTCAAAACATGTTATTTCTCACTTGTATCACAGTCCACGTTTTGAACACTAAAGGTTACCAGAAATATGGAGATGGATACCTATAATATGGATATGGGTCATACCATCTATACCCATAATAGTATGGTAGATAATCAGGATAAGAATATGGATAATCACAACAACATCGAGACCTATAATAATTGCTTCTTGAATACATCGTTTATATTATACATTCTATATCCATAATAATAAATACCAATAAAATTATCCTTATTTAAAATATTAATAAATATTATTGTATAAATTTCCTAAATGTCTTTATCAAATTGACAATCACGTGGTATGAGAAAACCCAACCTTGAATGTTTTTTTGACATTAATCGTGCCATTTTAGACCAACGAAGATTTATATCCGCACCCTTAAGGGTGCGGATATAAATTTCGTGGGCAATTCCCTTAAAAATTACAAACCGCAGGTGCGGTTTGTAATCTTCAATGGTATAAATGTTCAAGGGTGTATAATACAGACTATTTCGTAACACAAAAGCAGGCATAAAATGCCCGTATTCTAAAGGTTTTATACCTTTATAAAATTATCATCCTCGTCACTTTCTTGTATAGAAGTCATTATATTTACTTTCGTATCATCGCGTGAATCTTTAGATTTTTCCTTTTGAAATGATGCATTTTTTTTTTCCAAAACACCCGAAATATGAGATTCTGATTTTTCCTTTAATTTATGGATTTTATATTTTTTTGAATTATAAAATTGTAATGCTTCTTCTCCTATATTTTTATACAATGTAACAGAATTACGACGAATTTTTTCCAATATATTTTCCTTTTGTTCTTTGACATTTTTATTATCTTTTATAATACCTTCTATTCCACGTATACCAATATCTACCATATTTTCTGCATCAATAGGATTACTACTTTGAATAAGTTTTTTAAATTCCGCAAATGTTTCATCCAAAAATGCTTTTCCATTTCCATTACGTTGTTGTCTTTCCAAATTTATAGTTTTATATATTTCCAAGGATAGTAAATTGAACTCCTTATGTGCAGTTAAATAATTCTCCATTCTCTTCTGTATATTCAAAAACAATTCTATACTCGTAATAATTCCACACAACAATGACAGAAAACTATTGATAATAGAAATGTTCGATTGAGCCACATATTCTTGTAAACCTATTGCTGTGAACCCATTAATCGCACTTAATACTATAATTGGAATACGAAAATAATTCAATCTAGATTTATATATTTGATATTTAATAATATGAAATTTACTCAAATAATCACATAAACTTAATAATATTTCCAATATATCATCAATCTTTTCTGTCCAATCATTAACCTCTAAAACACCGGGGTTATGGAGGTTAATATCAGTAGTTGGTGTATTTTGCGTAATTGAATTAGTTTGATTTTGTTGAGTTAATTGAACTGACGAATTTATACCATTGAAGATTCCAAACCGCCCCAGCGGTTTGGAATCTTCAAGGGAATTGCCCATGAAATTTGAATCCGCACCCACTGAGGGTGCGGATTCAAATCTTCGTTGGTCTAATATAGGTGATTGTAATGTTATTGAATTTACATTATTCGCATCCATCGAATTATATAATATTATAATATTATACTATATAGAATATCGAAATCAAAATGACCAATTGGCCTTTAATATCTTATTATTTAGGTATATCTATTGTATTTTTCTCACACCTTTATATTTTACTTTACCCTAATCAACCTATCATGAATATGCAAAATCATTGTTACTTAAATATAATCGCTGTATTTTTGATTGTATATTATTTTGGATATGGAAATAGGTAGGTTTTTGTAAAATAATTTATTTTTATGATAAATTATTTTATTGAATGGTTAGCCTTTACTCCGTGTTTTGAAGATTAGGTAAATTGATAATTACTGAATATTATTGCGTTGTAATATTTGCATTATAGTATTTATTTGTTCTGTCTGTTGTTGTATTATTTGCGCTTGTTGTTGTATCGTCTGTTGCATTGATTGAATAGTCTGGTTCGCTTGTTGTAATTCAGCATCTACCTCTTGTAATGCTGATACCGCAATTGTATAAATTGCATTCTTATCTATATTCATAAAATTGGGCACTTGTTGACCATACACGAAACAACCCGAAATATCTGTCAATGTCTCGGTAATTTCGAATGTATTATCATCCACTATAGAAGATATAAAAACAATTATGTCATTATCATTCGAATCTATAATACGTATTGGTAAGTTTCCATTTGCATCATAATATGTTGTTCCTGAACCATCACTATATTGAATTACATTCGTAGAAACATTCTGTAGTTGAATTGTATTTCCTACTACGGTGGCAACATCATATATATTTGGAATAACATCTGTCGATTCTGTCACAGCATAATCTAATACATCATTTACTTCTTGGGCAATAAATCCCCATACTTTTGAACTACCACGTTGAACAGTATCAATATAATTATATTGTTTCGGTTTAAATTGTCTTAATACACTTAATGCTGTAACATCATTTATATCAGTTATATTTGTTTTAATGCGTTCATCAGAATAAGCATATATACTAGTTCCTGCAATACATCCACTTGTTACCATTGACCATGTGTTTGTCGGCATAGTATTTGTTCTTAATATGGATGAAGATGTTGTATTGCTTGTTGATGCTGTTAAATATGATATATAAGTTTTACCTGCTGATATACTTCCTGATAATAATACGGATGGTGAGAATTTCGTAATATGAAATGGATATAATGGTTGCGATGTTCCAATTCCTACATTTCCATTAAAATATGATATTCCAGTAGTAGATGTAGCAGTTAAATTACCAATATATGTTGTAGCAGTTACTGTGGGAAAAGTTGCATTAGTGATCGTCACATTTCCTACCAAATTGCTTGCATATACAGTTCCTACTGTTAAATTGTTTTTCACATACAAATTCGCATTCACTGATACATTACCATTTATAGTTGAAGCATTAATTGTTCCGACAGATAATATTCCACCAATATTTGCAGCACCAGTAGTATTTATTATGTTAAATGAAGATGACCCCGGGGAATTAATATTGCCATTTATTGTGCCATCGGTATATACATTTCCATTCAATACAAATAAATCATTACCATTCGATACTATTAAATCACCTTTTCCTGAAACATTTACATTACCACTTACGAATATATCATTATTGCAATTTAATATGTTATTCATAGTGGTTTGACCACCCACCACTAAATTAGCATTTAAGAATGCGTCTCCAGTAGCAGTTATATTTCCTAGGGTTGAAACACCAGTAGATTTAATATTTCCGTTTATGATAGGCACGTTGACAGAAGCCATTGTGGAAATTCCTAATGTAGTAAAATTGCCACCAACAACCAAATTGGCATTTAAAGATGCGTCTCTAGTTGCAGTTATATTTGCTAGGGTTGAAACACCAGTAGATGTAATATTAGCATTGATTGTAGATGCATTGACAGAAGCCAATGAGGTAGTTCCTGATACAGTTAAATTGCTACCCACCACTAAATTTGCGTTCATGGATACATCTTTCGTTGCAGTTATATTTGCCAAGATTGATACTCCAGTAGATGTAATATTAGCATTGATTGTAGATGCATTGACAGAAGCCAATGAGGTAGTTCCTGATACAGTTAAATTGCTACCCACTATTAAATTGGCGTTCATGGAAACATCTTTCGTTGCAGTTATATTGGCAAATGTAGAAATACCAGTAGATGTAATATTTCCGTTTACTGCGGTCACGTTGACAGAAGGCATCGTTACAGAACCCATTGTTGTAAAATTACCCCCCACCGCTAAATTTGCGTTCATAGAAACATCTTTTGTTGTGGTTATATTCGCTAGTGTTGAAATACCAGTAGATGTAATATTACCATTGATGGATGTAGCATTGACAGACGGTATTATAGCAGTTCCGAATGTAGTTAAATTACCACCCACCACCAAATTGGCGTTCATAGAAACATCTTTCGTTGCTATTATATTTGCTAATGTCGAAATACCAGTAGATGTAATATTTCCATTTACTGTAGTGACACTGACAGAAGGTATTATAGCAGTTCCTATTGTTCTAAAATTGCCACCCACTACTAAATTTGCGTTCATGGAAACATCACTAGTTGCGGTTATATTTGCTAGGGTTGAAATGCCAATCGATGTAATATTACCATTGATGGATGTAACATTGACAGAAGGAATTGTAGAAGTTCCGAATGTTATGAAATTACCACCTACTACCAAATTGGCGTTCATGGAAACATCTTTTGTGGCTGTTATATTTGCTAATGTAGAAACACCTATAGATGTAATATTTCCATTTATGGTGGATGCATTGACTGAAGGTATAATAGAAGTTCCAAATATAATCAAATTGCCACCCACCACCAAATTCGCGTTCATGGAAGCATCTTTTGACACAAATAATTTACCATTCAAACTTGCATCACTAGATGCCAATAATGTAGCCGATGAAAGAACATTAAAATTCGTTGTTCCTGAAAATGTTATATTTCCATATAAATTATTAGCATATACAGAGTTCACTAAAATATTTCCTCCTACTACCAAATTTGCGTTTAGAGAAGCGTCTTTGGTCACAAATAATTTTCCATTCATACTCACATCACTTGTTGTAGTTAATACTGAAAATGCTGATGTGCCAGTTGATGTTATATTTCCATAGTATGTATTGGCATATATATTTTTACCAATGATATTTGAACCCGATACAATATTTCCATTGACAGAAGCATCTTTGATAATCGTTAAGAAACCTCCTCCACATATATCACTGGTAGTAGTCAATGTTGCCAAGGATAATGCAGCAAATGTAGAAATTCCAGTAGAAGCGATATTACCATAATATGTAGTAGCATATACAGATTTAGAAGTGATATTTCCACCTACCACCAAATTCGCGTTTAGAGATGCGTCTTTGGACACGAATAATTTACCATTCATACTTACATCACCAGTTGTGGTAATAACAGAAGATGAAAGTCTAGAGAAGGTAGATGTTCCGGTGGAATTCACATTTCCATCGACAGTTGTTCCGTATATTACACCACCAATCCATAAATTACCAATCATAGATGCGTCGTTAATTAATATAGTATTATTAAAATCAGTAATTCCATTGATAACCACATTTCCATCCACATTCATATTTTTCTTTATTCCTACACCACCGGCAATAGTCAATGCACCAGTTGATGATGTTGTTGAATAAGTTGTATCAGTAATAGAAATTGCCACTGGAAGAGTATTTGATGTTGTTATAGTATAATTTGAATCCAACGGTGAGATTGTGGGTTGTAATACCACTAAACCACAACTATTTCCATTTAATTTCATATTACTAATATTCAAATTTACTGAATTATTACTCGATGGTGATTTAAATAAATAACCATCCAAATTTGTATTTGTTTTAAAATAACCAGCGTTGTTATCTAAATTATCACGAATAAAAATACCACAATTAAATGATGAACTTGAACCCACACTATTTGCATTTAACTGTATTGTTTTATTATTCACTTGTAAATTACTTTGTGTTACATTATATACAGTGGGGGGTAAATACATAACCGATGATGCATTAAATATAACCGTATCTTTTGGACCACCTAAATAAATACTTGAACCAGTATTCGTCGTTGAACTAAAATTTCCTACTTTTGTTGCGTTTACACTATCATTATCACCTATACTGATATTTACTGATAAACCACTGCAACCAATTCGGTGATATCCATCATAATCATTCGTTTCGTAATCTTTACATTTAATATTATCTGATTCTACATTTGTAGATGTAAAATAATCAGTATTTCCCAAATTCAATGTATTACAATTTATCACATTAAATTGCGAAACACCTAGTGAATTTATATCTCCTGTAATCTTATTTGTTATAATTGTATTTTCCACATATAAATTACCATTCATGGAAATATTACCATTACAACTAATATCACCAGTTGTTGATATAGTAGCAAAATTGGAAGTTCCTGATGACACAACATTGCCATAATGGGTTGATGCATACATCGAATTGCCTTTAATGTTGTTACCTATACTAATATTACCATTAACAGATGCATCTTTTAAGACAGTTAGGAATCCACCACAACTTGCATCTCCAGAGGTTGTTAATGTGGCTAGTGAGGAAATTCCTGATGAAATTATGTTACCATAATGGGTTGATGCATACATTAATATACCTGTAATATTTTTACCTACTGTAATATTACCATTAACAGATGCATCTTTTAAGACAGTTAGGAATCCTCCACAACTTGCATCTCCGGTGGTTGTTAATGTGGCTAGTGAGGAAATTCCAGATGAAATTACGTTGCCATAATGGGTTGATGCATACATTGATTTGCCTATGACGGTGTTACCCACTGTAATATTACCATTGACAGATGCGTCTTTCATGATAGTTAGGAAACCCCCACAACTTGCGTCGCTGATAGTTGTTATCGTGGCGAAGTTAGAAAGTCCCGATGATATGATATTACCATAATGTGTTGATGCATACATTGATTTGCCTATGACGTTGTTACCCACTGTAATATTACCATTGACAGATGCGTCTTTCATGATAGTTAGGAAACCTCCACAACTTGCATCACCGGTAGTTGTTATTGTGGCAAAGTTAGAAAGTCCGGATGATACGATATTACCATAATGAGTTATTGCATATGCTGAATTTGATATTACATTATTGCCTATCATGATATTGCCATTGACTGATGCATCTTTTAAAACAGTTAGAAATCCACCGCATCTTTCATCTCCAGTAGTTGTTAATGCAGCAAAGGTTGATGAACCGGATGATGCAATATTACCATAATATGTTGTTGCATATGCTGAATTGGATATGACATTATTTCCAATCGTAATATTACCATTGACAGAAGCGTCATTAAGGACAGTAAGAAATCCCCCACAACTTGCATCTCCGGTGGTTGTTATTGCTGAAAAGGCGGAAATTCCCGATGATATGATGTTACCATAATGTATTGATGCGTAGACAGATTTGCCTATGATGTTGTTACCCACTGTAATATTACCATTGACAGATGCATCTCCAGTTGATGTTAACGTTGTAAAAGTAGAAAGTCCTGATGATACGATATTACCATATTGTGTTGTTGCGTAGACTGATTTGCTGATTACGTTGTTTCCAACAGTAATGTTACCATTGACTGAAGCGTCCTTAAGGATAGTTAGAAATCCTCCACAACTAGCATCTCCTGAAGTTGTTATAGTGGCAAAGTTAGAAAGTCCCGATGATACAATATTACCATATTGTGTGGTTGCGTAGATGAATTTGCTTATGATGTTGTTGCCTGCAGATAAATTGCCATTGACGGAAGCGTCCTTAAGAACAGTAAGAAAACCTCCACAACTTACATCACGGGTAGTCGTAAATGTAGTAAATGCTGAAAATCCCGATGATGTTATATTACCATAATATGATGATGCATATACTGAATTCGTAGTGATATTTACACCGGCTACAATATTTCCATTGACAGATGCATCTTTCATGATGGTGAAAAATCCACCTCCACATATATCACTTGTAGTTGTAATGACAGAACCTAAATTCAAATTACCATTTAATGATACATCACCCAATATTACTACTTTTTCATTCACCGTTCCTATCTTTATTTGATTAGAACTAGTGATAACTGCATTTACGCCTATAGCAGTAGAATTGCTATATATACCACCATTCGAAGATGTATTATAACCAATATAAGTATTATATGAACCACTTACATCCCATGTAGAATTGCTGCCTGCATTTGAACCTGCATATGTGTTATATGAACCTGATTTATTATATTGTCCTGCATAATTACCTATTGCAGAATTATTGTTTCCTGATAAATTGTTTGTCAACGCGTATCCACCTAACGAATTATTATTTGAACCAGTTGTAGTATTTGTCATGGCATTGTTACCGATTGCAATGTTATTACTTCCAGTAGTGGTTTTTGTTAATGATGATTTTCCACCTAATTGTAAATTATTATTTGGCAATGTTTGTGTGAAATATTTATTTACAGAAAGATTCCCATTGAAAGATACATCATTGCATGTCATTAATCCATATACTGATAATTTAGCATTCATGGAAACGTCTTTGGATATCATTACCTTTCCATTGAAACTTGCGTCACTAGATGTTGTTATAATATTAAATGTTGATGTATTATTGGATGATATATCACCTAGTATAGAAGTTGCGGTTAAAGTATTAAATGTAGAAATACCTTGTGAATTAATATTTCCACTTATGTCACAATTCAAATCATTCGCAATTATTTGTGATGCGGTTATTGTGTTGAATGTAGATGTATTATTTGACGAAATATCTCCTACTATTGATGTTGCAAATAATGTATTAAAATTAGAAGTTCCCGAGGATGTTATATCACCTGCTATTGTTGTTGCATTTATTGTATCGAAATCACATTCAGTTCCCGCAATAATATTGAAATTTGACGTATTATTAGATGTAATATCTCCTATTATTGATATTGCATTTAATGTATTAAAATTAGATGTATTATTTGATGAAATATCTCCTATTATTGATGTTGCTGATAATGTATTGAAGTAGGAAGTGCCTTGCGAGTTAATGTTTCCACTTATATCCGCTTTTAACGATTTTGCTGATAATATATTGAATGTGGATGTCCCTTGTGAATTAATGTTTCCACTTATATCCGCTTTTAACGATTTTGCTGATAGTATACTGAAATAGGACGTTCCTTGTGAATTAATATTACCACTTATATCTCCTCTTATTGATGAACCATACAATGTATTAAAATAAACATTTCCATTTACATTAAATGTTCCAGATACATCGAGAGTATAAGAATTTGATGATTTTCCTATTGAAACATTTCCATTTGAATAATAACAATTATTTCCTGATAAAATAAATGGACTAACACCCGTAGGACCTTGAGGTCCAGTGGCACCAACGACCCCCGAAGGACCTTGAGGTCCAGTGGCACCAACGACCCCCGAAGGGCCTTGAGGTCCAGTGGCACCAACGACCCCCGAAGGACCTTGAGGTCCAGTGGCACCAACGACCCCCGAAGGACCTTGAGGTCCAGTGGCACCAAAGACCCCCGAAGGACCTTGAGGTCCAGTGGCACCAACATTACCTGTAATTCCTTGTGGGCCTTGAGGTCCAGTGGCACCAACGACCCCCGAAGGACCTTGAGGTCCAGTGGCACCAACATTACCTGTAATTCCTTGTGGGCCTTGAGGTCCAGTGGCACCAACGTTACCTGTAATTCCTTGTATTCCTGAAGGTCCGGTAGCACCAACGACCCCCGAAGGACCTTGTGGCCCTTGAGGTCCCGTAGCACCAACATTACCAGTAATTCCTTGTGGTCCTTGAGGTCCAGTGGCACCAACGTTGCCCGTAATTCCTTGTAGGCCTGACGGTCCAGTAGCACCAACGTTACCCGTAATTCCCTGTGGGCCTTGAGGTCCAGTGGCACCAACATTACCAGTAATTCCTTGTAGGCCTTGAGGTCCAGTGGCACCAACGTTGCCCGTAATTCCTTGTAGGCCCGAAGGTCCAGTAGCACCAACGACCCCTGAAGGGCCTTGAGGTCCAGAGGCACCAACGTTACCTGTAATTCCTTGTGGGCCTTGAGGTCCTGTAGCGCCAACGTTACCAGTAATTCCTTGTGGGCCTTGAGGGCCTGTAGCACCAACGACCCCCGATGGGCCTTGAGGTCCAGTGGCACCAACGTTACCAGT
>Ga0208497_1001020_pt1 | contig 11161 bp, 11 predicted proteins | sample CryBogCBE25Aug07_FD_184555 | JGI IMG/M metagenome (GOLD analysis project Ga0208497, IMG submission 184555) | Freshwater microbial communities from Crystal Bog, Wisconsin, USA - CBE25Aug07 (SPAdes) | ecosystem: Environmental > Aquatic > Freshwater > Lake | place: Crystal Bog, Wisconsin, USA...
GGCTGAGGCAACCCGCTGACTGGAAGACTTCACCTTCATGGAGGCATCGTCGGCGGGCACCGGGCCACGAGCCACGACCTGAGAGCCGGTAACGGCAGTCGATACGTTGGCCACTGGGCGTGGTCCCTGATTACTGGCACAAGCGGATAGCCCCAGAGACGCCAGGGCTATAAGACTCATCCCAACACTGGTGGAAGTGTTGTTCTTCATAAGTGTCTTGGGGCGTCCTGATTACTGAACGACAGGGGCGCTCTGGACGACTTCCTTCAGGACCATCTTTGTCTCGAAGAAGGGTTCGTTGCCTCCGCCATTACCTGTGGCAGAATCAGAGGTGGAGCTTCCTGCGATCTTAGGAGCATTGGGATCAGCTGCGGGACGCATCACGCCATTTCCGGTCTCGGAGAAGGTCTTGGTCTCGATTGAGTCGGTAACGCTTGTCTTCGTGGCGCCGTCCTTCTTCACGAACCGCTCCGTGGTGCGGATGATGTCGGATGTCTTGACCTCCATGGTGACAGAGCAGGAGCCGTCAGATTTGTTGTACTTGATCGCGGTGGGGGTAGCGGCCTTGAGGGTCTGGGAGAGTGCTGCGACGATCTTGTCATTCTGAAGGGCGAAGTCCTTGACCGTGGTGTCGCCGTGGATCTTCACACCCATCATACGTCCGGCTAGGCGGCGGTAGGCGTCCATCTCGGCGGCACGCTTGGCCATGATCTTCTGCTGGCCCTCGGAGTTCGGAAGGGCTCCGTTGCCCATGACATCGATGACCTTGTCCTTAACGTCACGGTTGACCTTGCTGCTGTCAGAAGTGGTGACGTAGGAGCCGTCCTCAAGCTTCTTGCCCTTGATGACGCGGTTAAGCGTATCGGTGATCTCACGGATCTTGATGGCACGAATGACCTGGACCTGGCCATCCTCCTTGTAGACGGGATCTCCTTGGGTAATGGCTCCTACGAGGGTCGCATCAACGGCACCCTTGATGGCATCATTCTCGAGGGCAAGGTCTTGGACGCTGGTGTCGGCGTCGATCATAAGGCCGTAGACCCGCTCGCAAAGCAGGCGATCGCCGTCGAGTTCAGCGGCACGAAGGGCCTTAAGACGCTGCTGAGGGCCGGCCTTAACCCAAATCTCGGGGAGCTTGGGGCCGTCCTCTTCGGTCGGCGTAACAGCTGAGTGGAGGGATGCTCCCCCCATGAAGGGGGCCGAGCCGAGTGCTAGGATAGTGAGTAGGGTGCGTGGTAGATTGGTGTTCATGGTTGTAAGGGGTTTTTAAGGGATCAGCTTTATTCGATATGTTGTATTACGTTGCTCTGGTAGATACGTTTTTTTTACATCTGAAAAGCTGATTTTCATCGAGTGGTAGAATGACAGGTTTTATGGCAAAAAAGTTATCCTGAGTGGTAAAGGTTTGGTGTGATCAGATTATATAAGTTTTTACAATGCTGGTTAACCCCATAACTTTTTCAACCAACTCCAAAGATTTTTGTTATATGATCCAGAGCCACCCTTAACAAATATAAGATAATTTTCATCAGCATGTTTAATACCAAAAGCACCATCGGAAGCTTCGGTTATTGCCTTGGAAAGTTCGCTGCAATCCAAGCGGGTTTCCAAGTCTATGTAGGAGTTGCTCTTGTCATTAAATTCTCTGCCCCAGACACCACTAATATGAGGTTCATTCTTAAGTTTTTCCTCAACATGTTTCATCTCCGAAGCCTCAATTTTAATAAACTCCACCCTCACAACATGCCCAAGATCAAGTTCACTCGACCAACGAAGAAGCAATTTTCTAAAAATAGCATCTCCCTCTGAATCATTGTTTCCCTTTTTGGATCTAAACATGCAGAATACCGCATTTCTGGCGGCTATTTGAGGGGATGCGATGTCGGTTTTGATACTTTCAGAGGGATTAATTAACGTTGTGGCTATCACCTCACCCGTTTGAGGAACGATGACTTGTAAATCTGCATTCAAAGCAAACGCACTACTAGACCCAATGTCAGTAATCTCATACTTACCCTTGACCATCCCCTTCACCAGATAGTCTGCTTTTATTTCAGGGGCGCGATCAGATTTAGAAACACCATTGAATGGTGCATTGCTCCGAAAAACATCAAGATTCTCCAGACTTACAACATTGAGCTGAAAGTTCTTCGCTTCATCAATAAACCATTCATTTGCGAAACCCGAATTTTTAGGAACAAAGCTGATATCATCCTTGATATCAAATATGATACGAGGCGAATGATGCAGTGCCACTAGTTGCTTAAGGGCAACGATGTCATTTTTATCAGGATTCCCGCGATCGACATGAGCGGATACAGTTACGTGATAGAATCCATCCTTCCCCATTCCTGAAGAAATTACTTTATAGTCCTTTACATAACCAAAAGCGGCTTCAAAGACCCTGTCATATTCCAGATTCAGGTCGGAAGCCTTGGTCTGACTGGCAATATTTACCCCGGCACCTATGCGAACCGCCTCGCGCAAGGCATCGGCCAATGCTATTTCACGGGCCGTAGGGGTGTTCGCGGAGTATCTGCCCTCCGCGGTAACAACCACCTCTCCACTAGCCGTAATGCCACCTATAATCAGGAAGCAAAAACCAGCCCATCTCTTCATCGAAGGGATCAGTTACTCCTTTCAAAAGAGGACCGGTATTTTGTTCAGTTTCGCTTCAATTCGATTGAGGAACCGCCGGAAGTAAAGGATGCCGTGGAAGCATCGATCATTGTAAACTCCCCATCGCTACCGCCTACCGAGATGCGAAATGTTCCATTTCCAGAGGCAGTCCACTTACCCGGGTTTGTTCCTGCAGCATTGGTAAGAATAAGGCTTCCATTCGAACCGAATTTGATGGTCACCCGCTCTTGATTATCGGAGCCTGACCACGTTCCAAGAGGTGATGGGCGTGATGGTGAGGAGTTCTTGTTTGGAGAAGCCGCCCCCGCCTGCTGTATGCTGCGAGTTTGAGAGTAGGCGGCTGATCCCTTTATCTGACTGGAATTGGCACCCCCTGGTGACACGCCCTGAACGGCGGAGGGAGCACTATTTGACTTGGTGGCGCATGCGGAGAGCAAGCTGAATGCGGTGATCGCGATGGCGGGCGTTATGAATTTCATGATTTGGTATTAGTTGTCGAATTGGATTCTGTCTTTAAGCGATGTCTTGGCGGGGTTGGCGGAGGAATCGGAACTTGAAGAGGCCTCGGGAGATTTCGTGATTGTCGAGGCTCCGGCACTCCGGGGCTTCATGGAGTCAATTCTAAAGGCCAACACATCCCCTCGATCTATCTTGAGGGAGGGGTTATCCAGGGTGACATTGTTGCCATCGACCGTAATGACGGCCTCGCCAACTCTGGTCAGACCATTGCCCTCGCCTTTCCAGAGACTGATCTTGTCACCACTCATAAGGAGGCGGGGATCGAGTCCTCCGGTAACGACAAGGCTTCCGGCTTTCTGACAAGCCAAGTTTGCGATCCCAAGTTTGCCCATCAAGTCAACTTTTGCCGAACGAAGGGACTCGTTGAGGTTGGATTTGAACTCCTTCATCGCCTTTTCAACGGCCGGCTCAATTTCACCGGCCGACGGGACTGGCTTCGCGTTGGCGGCCTCAAAGACCGAGGAGCAGATTTCGCCCTTTGTAGAGACATCGATCAGATTAATCGTGCCACGTTCCTGTATCATCACTTTCTGTAGGGGAGGCGTGCTTTCAAACTTTGTCGTATTCACGCTGACCTTAAGCGGTGTTCCTTTGACCACAACCACGATGTCGGCAACTTTTTCTCCCTTGAGCTTGGACTGTTCCTTAACGGCAGCATTCCCCATGGAAGCACGTTCCAATTCATCATTAACGGCATCTTCACTTTCCCTTTCAAGGATGACAAATTGCGGTTGATTGGCAAAGGTATCCCTTAGGGCATCGTGCAGTGACTGCGCGACTTCCTTGATTGTCGCCGGAGACACATTATCCGATGACATTCCTGATTCGATTTTAGCGACTGTTGGCAGGACGATCGCCTGCTTGCCAGCAAACCTATCCGGAATGGTGTCCACGACATCCGCAAGAATCGAGACAGACCATCGGCCATTTGCAAGCCGCTCTTCTTTTTTTACCTCAAACCTTCTTAACAGGCCATCGAAGGACATCTCAGTGTTATCCGCAACCGAAAACGACTTGCCTTCAGTTCCGGAAGTCATGTTGTTGAAGCTATCCTTGAAGGTAGCGGATTTCTGACCTGAGTAGTCCTTGTTTCCGAGACGCCCCAGAACTCTGGTCCCATGAACCTTTGCAACCGCAAGACGACAGGCATCAACAAGCGCGGCATCCCTGGTTTCGCCTGTTCCCACCGAAGCCACCTGAACTTCACCCGGTTTTGCCGTCTCTCCCTCAACAGTAGTTGAAAATACCGCAAAGAGTATGCCGATCAAGAGCATCATTGATTGATGCCCGAGGGCAAATCCGCGGGGAAGTGATTTTCCGATCATAGACCGTTCTTGTTGTGGAGCTTCGTGATGATGTCATCAGCAGCCTGCTCTGACAATTTAGCAATAACACGCTTCTTGGCATCCTGCTGAGTGGGAGCAGCCATTTTTTGATCCTGAGGTTCAAGTGCTGCAACTACCCTAGGCAACCCAGTTCCATTTAACGCGTAAACCTTACCGGACACCGTTCCACTTTCCATACTCATACCACTAACCGGATCTTTTGTGGGAATAGAGAAGTCTACAGTTCCAACGACGAGGTATTTGATTGTCGGTTCGGTAGTACGAACATCAGTTGCTACCTTCTTCCACACTGCAGCTGGCACCGCATCCCCAGTACCAAAAGCCTGATCAAGATCAGCCGAACTCTCCATCATGGAGCCATCAACAATGGACTCGAATCCCTTGGAGCTAAATCGTGCAAGCATTCCCGCTCCCAATATCTCCCTTGATGGAGCATCAAGCTTGTATTTCTGAACATCGGATTTCGTGGATTCCGTTACCGTAAGGGAATTTTTTCCTTGGTTCAACGTTGTCTCTGTGGTGGAAACACCGGTATCGCTAGCAGTTTGGTTGGCCTCGGCTTCCTTATTTTTTGCACTTGATCCGGATACAGTAACTCCAAGCTTTTGGGTAATATTTTCCGAAGTCTCCCGACAGGTAAAAAATACTGCGGCCTCAGCTTTGGAAAGATTTACTGCTGGAGCAGATGCAGTATTGACTGGGGCGGCATTCATTGCATCTCTCAACGAGGTGAGATCAAGATTCCCCTCAAATAAGGCCGTTACGGTCCTAGCTTTTGGGTCAACCAAGAGTTCGGTTTTTCGAGTTTCAGTGACCAAGCCATTCTTCAGGAATGTGTCAACTTTCATGGTCTTTCCAATGCTCTTGAATTGCTCGCGAAGGGCTTCAGATTGATTCTCCAATGCCCTGTTTACTGCATCATAGATGGCGGCTTGACGGGCCTGATCCTCTACATCTTTTCCCGGCTTTCCTATAATGTTTGTGTAGGGCGCTTCACCACGTCCACTGATTTTAATGGGAGAGTCTGCGTAACAGACAGACGCGATGAGTAGTAACAAAATGGCGAACAGTGGTTTTTTCATTTTATGGGTTTTGGTTTTTACTAATAATTGCCCATGGTGCACAGGCAACGAAAAGGGACTTAATTGCACTAGGATCAATAATGAGAAGAGGCGAGTCCTGTTTTTTCATGGAGGCGGAGATCTTTGATTTGATCTGCTTAGATGACTTAAAAAACATTTCATTAACGGCATCCGAATATGCCAACCAAGGAACTTTCTCGGATGAACCTTTAGGAATAAGATTCCGAACGCTGCCGTCATGTTGAGCGGTGTATATTACATCTTCCCCTTTTTTGATCGTTATCCTTGAATAACTACAGTTTTGAACAAGTTTACCTACATCATTGGAGGTGGCCGTAACAGTTTGAAAACCAGGAATAACTAGTTCCACCTGATATTCAGGCTTTTTTAAAACAAAGGAAACTCCGCTACCGCTCTCCTTTGCACTTTCTATAACTTTACTGGATGCGTCGGAGACCCCTTCCCTCATGGCACAAAAAACCATTTCATTACCCCTCGAGAATGGAAGAATTGGTAGTCCGCACCCCTCGTAAAAATTACTACCTAAAACATTGCCAAAATAATCTTCATACCTTTCTGATAGCCAATTAGGCAGAATTTTTTTTGCTTCATCGAAAACAGTAACTTTCGTAACTGCAGCTGAATCTAAGCCCATTATTTCTGGCCCATGCTCTTTGGCGAGTTTAACAAACTGCTTAGGAAGTTCCTTTCTATATAATTCCTCCAACATTTCTTTCTTCTTTGCTTCTGATACTATAGCCGATTCTGTCACATCAGTTCTCATAATGCGCCCCGGCAAGCAGACCACTACAGAACGATTAGAAAAATCGCATATTACAAGGTCAAAACCGACCTCTGCCATGACTTTATTTATTCCGCCTATTTCAACCTGATCAACATGTTCATAATTGATCGCGCATGCCATGACTAGCGCTTTTCCAACACTTGCTTGTGGCGTATAATCATCAGGAGCAATAGAATCTACCAAACGATTGCCATTTGGTTTGGACTCCTTTCGAATTAAAGCTAGAAGATCTTTTGAGAGGTCGTTGCTAGAACCCTCACCAAATTGGAGGGAGTAATGCTTTCCTACCGGAAAGTTTTTATCTGCATCGCAATATTTACCTGACAACCAAACACCAGAATACTTAATTGGATCTCCCGCTTTTTTAGCGTCCGCATCAACATTTTGAGCAAAAACAGGGCAGGCGATATTACTGAGAGTAAGTAGAATTAAAAATGCGATGTATTTATTATTAATATTCATAATCCACTTAATCCTCTCTCAATTTTTAAAGGATCCTCGAATCTTAACCCCTTCATTTAAATTGGCACACTCGCTTTATTTCGAGTGTGCCATTCATCAGCTCAAGTGGTTCTAGCAATAATTAAAATGCCCCCATTGATAGCTTTGGAGTGGGGAGTGGAGCAGTAGGAATCGAAATTTTACGCTCCTTTGCATATTCTTTACAGATGTCGTTAAACTTACGCTCCTGAGCGAGGAAGTTTGGGACGTCTTTTGCCATATAATAGAGAGGATCGAACTGGGGAGTAATCATAATGATCTGCATGGGTGATGCTCCCTTGAGTGAAGAGGCAGCCCGAGCAGCCTTCATACCTGCATCTGTAGCGACACCCACTTCAATAACATAAGCTTCAGTGTGTTTGTGCACGCCCTCTACAAATTTTTCCTTGCTATGAGTCTCAACTCCTTTAGATGAAGCAAGTTTGTTTCTCACTGCTTCCATAAGCGGCTTCGACCTGCTAAGTGCTTTTCTTGAGTCGCTCAGGGAAGAACCGGAATTGAGTGACTGTGATTCTGCCCGCAAAGTGGCTGCTTGCGTCTTCAAGCCGACTCCATCTGCAATATCAGCATAAGCCGCCAACATTGTACGGGTGCCAGAAGCATATTTTGCTGCCAATGCATGTTCTTGGTCAACCATTGTCTGAACTTGGCTCCTCAGCGGTTCGGGTAACTTTGCAATGTTTTCTTTAGTGGCAAGCTTGTCTGTAATCGCTGCACAGGAAGACAACATAATAACTGCTGAAAGCAGGGTGAAGGATTTTATAATGGGGTTTTTCATTGCTAATGAAGGGTAAGGTTTTTTGCTGAATGTAGCTGCTAAGATTTGCAACTGAAGGTCGTTGTATGTTGACCTGTAATATTCGCAAGCGTTTTTTGTTCGAACGGAAAAATTGTCGATACTTGTTCCCAAACCCGCCCTGAAGAGAGTTCTTTGATTATTTCTGCCAACGGCCGAATTGCCGGTTGAGTGATACAATTTTTATTTTTAGTGGCGTCCTTAGAGAACAAGCGGGAGTCAATCTGCGTGGGTCGTTTGCAGAGTTCTACGGAAACGGCGTATACCGCGCTCATGCATTATTCGATCCACATTCCCAAACAAATCCTAGCAACCGCATTCATGGTAATGGTGTCCCTCATGACGACGGGGTGCTACACACCGCAGTGCGTCACTTACTATCGACAGCCTGTCACTTACACCCCGGAGAATGAGGTCTATACTACAACCTACAGCTATCCGGCCTATACTCCGGGCCTGATAGCAGTCGAGTCACCAAGATATATTTGGGATGCTGACTTCCACTCACACGTCTATCACCAAGATGAGGGTAATCACGTGGTTACAGCTTGGAGTGAGAGTGGCGTACATCCTTACAGACCTCAACAAGCTCCACAGAAAACCTTCACGTCTCAGCATCAGTTTACCCGTACGCCCGATTCACGTCAGTGCGTCCCCTCGCATCAGTATCACGCTGCACAAAGAGTCCCATCCCCTCCATCCACTGGGCAAGCGCCACAACGCCAACCTGCCCTGACAAACAGCTAGGAAAAAAGATCTCTCTACCATGAAACCAAAGTATCAATCCCTTTTGCGGCAACCGTCCTGTGAGATTGAGGTTCGTATTCCAAACGAGCTGGAATATTTCATTGCCGAGACCGCCGAAGAGCTAGAAATCACACCGGATGAGCTTGTCCAACAGGCTGTGGGCTTTTATTGCAGAGAGAGACAAGGAGGCCGTCATGAGTAATCTGCTGACTTCTCACCTCAGGCCACTCTGCCCTTTACCTGCCCGGATGAACCTCACTCCCCAAGACAGCACTCCCAGAAAGCGGGTGAATTTCCGCTTACCTACAGGAGTTTCGGCTCTTATTATGGCCAATCTCCTTGTTGCAGGAGCAATCACCCTTGCCGGAGTAGTGACCTCTTTGCTTCTACAAAAAGGGCAGGCTCATTCACCCACTCTCATCTGGCCAGCTGGCGGAATTGCCTTGGCGGCCCTTGTTCTAAGAGGGACTTGGGTCGCACCGGGCATCATTCTACCACTCTGGATGAGCTGCTTGCGCGGAGGTGAGGGGCACTTCTTCTCCATTTTTGCACCTCTTGGCACTACTGCCGCAATCTTGCTCGGGGTCCTTCTCCTACATCAGGCCGGATGGAGTCGTAAACTCACCACATCTAGGGATGTGCTTCTTCTGCTGGGGTTGGGAGGCCTCTTGCCAATGATGACGTCAGGCTTCTTGACAGCACTTCTCCTGATCTCTGCCAAGGCAATGCCTTATGCAGCCATGATCCCCGTGGGATGGCTCTATGGATGTGCCAATACCGCTGGAACGATTGTTCTCGCGCCAGTCATTCTGATGGCGGCGGAGGGACGCTTCCGCTGGAAGGGCAGCTCAGGAGTACTCCGATCCCTTCTCCCAATATCCTGCTGCGTTCTGGCCGCATGGATTGCCTTCGGAATTCCCTCGGGATCTAACGGCAAAACTATCGCCGTCCTAGCCTACCTCCCCTTCCCCTTCCTAGTCTGGACGGCATTGACACGGGGTCTGCCTGCTGCGGCTGCTGCCATCCTCGGCATCATCATTGTCGCCGTTGCTTTCACGAGTAGAGGCATGGGCCCGTTTGCCTCCGTCTCCATGCCTTCAGGTCTCTGGCAGTATGAGGTCTATATTGCCATCCTGACCTCCACGGGACTCCTACTTGGGGTTGGCTCCGAGGCTCACCGTCGCGAGGCAACGCTCCGGGAAGAGGCTCTTGTTCGGGAGGCTGACCTTGAGCGAATCAAGGCACAAATCCATCCTCACTTCCTCTTCAACAGCCTCAATGCGATCCACTCTCTCATTGGGACAGATCCGAAGGGTGCACGTGGCGGCATTCTTTCCCTCTCCCGCCTTCTGAGAACATCACTCGATACGGCCAAGGAAAGCCGCATCCCCTTCAGTAAGGAGATGGAGATCATTCGGAGCTATCTGGAACTTCAGAAAATGCGTTTTGAGGAGGGCTTGGAGACCGAGATCCATGTGCACGGTTCGGCAGAGGAGTTTCCCGTGGCTCCGATGACTATCCAGCCGCTCGTCGAGAATGCCGTGAAGCACGGAGTCCTCGAGGGTACAGGCAGCGTCTCGATCACGGCTACTGCCTCAGGTGATTGGCTTGCCATTACGATCACCAACCTCGCGCCGCCGGGCACCGATCCCTCGACATGGAGGGAGGGGGTTGGCCTCTCCAGTGTCCGCTCACGCATTAGGCAGACCTGTGGAGAGAGAGCCGAACTCAACTTTGCGGCAACTCCCAGCGGAATGGTCACCACATCCCTTAAATTACCCCGCTGATGAGACTTCAATAACACTTCACTTTTCACATCTTAACATTCTAACCCTTTAACTCTCTCATCCATGAATGTCCTCATCGTTGACGACGAACCACCCGCAAGGCGCGGCATCAAGGAAGCCCTCGCCGAGATTGGTGTGAAGCAGGTCCGCGAAGCTTCTTCAGTTGACCAAGCCCTCAAGGCCATTATCGCAGAGCGCCCGGATGTCATCCTCCTTGATATTGAGATGCGCGGCGGAACGCAGGGATTCGACCTTCTGGAGAAGCTTCCAGCTCAGGGTATCCCCGTTGTGTTCATTACCGCCCATCAGGAGCACGCCGTGCGGGCCTTCCGTGTGAGGGCTACCGATTATCTGCTCAAGCCCGTCGATCCCAAGCAACTCATGGAGACATTGAGTCGTATTGCAGGAGGATCTCTCAGCGAGGAACCGCGCCTTGGAGCGGAGGAGAAGGTCCTCTTTCGGGACAACTCCAAGAGCCACTACATCCGTGTTGGTGACATCCAGATCCTGGAGTCAGTCGGGGCATATACCAAGCTCATCCTTGCTAGTGAGAGGATCACGATCAACGGGACCCTTGGAAGCGTCCTCAGACGCTTTGATGAATCGCTATTCTTCCGGGCAAATAGGGCAACTGCTGTGAATCTCAGGGAGGTTAGTAAGGTCGCCGAAAGCCCCGAGGGCTATATCGTTCTCACTATCGGCAATCATCCTCCCGTAGAGTGTTCACGCCGCCAGAGTGTGGAGTTCAGGCGGATGAGGGAGATTTGACATTTGCTTAGCCGCATTGCAGTATTGCTGCATGACTGCAGTTGCCGTTTCCAAACGCTGGACGATCACCCTCCCCCCTGAAATCAGGAGGGAGCTTGGGCTAGAGGGTGCAGATCACCCCATGATGCTCATGGAGCTTCGTGATGGAGGTGTCTTCTTACACCCTGCTA
>Ga0208497_1001025_pt1 | contig 11117 bp, 1 predicted proteins | sample CryBogCBE25Aug07_FD_184555 | JGI IMG/M metagenome (GOLD analysis project Ga0208497, IMG submission 184555) | Freshwater microbial communities from Crystal Bog, Wisconsin, USA - CBE25Aug07 (SPAdes) | ecosystem: Environmental > Aquatic > Freshwater > Lake | place: Crystal Bog, Wisconsin, USA...
AGGAACTGTTACCTACAGCTCGAGTCAGACCGTAACTCCTCCCTCGTCAGCTTTCTCTGGTGCTGGTGGGGGGGGTGATGGATGGGGTGTTGCACTTTCTTCGACAAAGATCTACAACGTATTTCATCACCAGGTGCTCGCCATTAACTGTCACCTGCAAAGCGATGCTTCCACATGTGATGGCTTTGATGCATTGGCACAACAATGGCAACCTGTCGCTGGAGGATACTTCTATACAAGTGGGGAACCAGCAATGTATCTTGATCAGGCCACTGGTTATTTATATGTTTTCGCCACGAGAAGCGACAATACAGTTCCTGGCCAGCCTGGCATCGCTTGCTTTGATACAAACGCGACTCCGGATCCACTAAGCAACACAGCGGGCAGCTGCACTGGAGCAAATGGTGAACCGCAGCCTTGGACACCACTTGGTGGTATTGGAAGCTCGGCAGGTAGCCCCGGAACCGTTTTTGGTAACGGACCAGTAAATGGTGTTTTCTATAATGGAAATTTCTATGCGTACAATTTAAGTATTCCGGGTTTTGTTTATGATTATTTGACTCAAAGTTATAGTTTCCTAGATGGTTCTGTTTCACCTGGGGGAGCAGATTGGGCATATCCAACAACCGGACAGAATGATCTGCTGTGTTACAACATCGCTGCACAATCTCCGTGTCAGGATGAACCGTATGCGATTAACTTCGGCTCGAGTGTCGGGGGCAGTTCCGAAGGTTCGCCTGGAAATGCAGAGACTCTTATCGGTAGCAAACTTTTCATTCCATCCTCCTGGGATGGTAACGGAGGTGAATTATCTTGTGTTGAGCTGTCAGGTGCAACACCGACAAACTGCTTAGGAAGTGTCGGAGCTTCCTGGCCGCAGGCCACCGGGGGGCTTGATTTCATCGCTCCGATTCCTTACTTGGATTCTTCTGGTGTAGCTCAAGGTGTCTGCTTCGAGAGCAACCAAGTGTGGACATGCTGGGGACTTGACGCTTCGCCTCTACCAACTCCTCCAAACTTAAACGTGAATGTCATTGGTAATCGAGGTGCGATCTATCCAGGGTCGGGCAATTGGCTCGGGTCGCCAGTAATAATTGGAACAAGAGTTTTGCTTGCAAATAATACCAATAGTGATACCGTTGATTGCTTTGATTGGGCAACTCTCGCTACTTGCACAGCGCCCAATTCGCCTACTGACTCATTTGTTGACGGGAATTCAGCTCCAGACCCAGGTAATTTTCCACTTCATTATGGAAACGGGCTTAGTTTGATTTACACCGTTAACTCTGACCCCGCACGTCCTACGTGTGTTTGGGTGAACGCCGATACAGGTTCATCTCAGATACAAAACCTTGACGGCATTACTGGTGGTTCTTGTGCCAGTGCACCAGTGCGAGTTTTCGCATCGTCATTTGTTGCACCGTACCAAGCGTGCCTTCCAACTTCATTTACTTCTATCTCAATATCACTCTCTGGCGACATGGTTACTTCGCCAGCGCCAACGCTTTCATTCACAAACTCGAATGGTGTTGTTATCGACGGCCCTTACACCCTTAACGTGAGCGATTCCCAACACGCGACACTGGATTTAACGACGCTCACTTATCCGACACCAATTTCCCTCTCGACCATAAGTGCACTGCCTCAGTTTGTTTTGGGGCTTCAACCAGTCAACTCAGGATCGCTCGGCGATGTGACAATTACGGCGTCCTGGAGTGGAAAAGACCTTGGCCAGTGCAGTCCAACGTATGCAGGGCCGTCTCCGACTACTCAGTCTGCAACGAGTATTGCTGACAACAGTGCTACTCTCAATGGAACAGTAACTAACCCTGGGACTGACTCGGTCACCCCTGTTGGTTTTTGTTATCAGAAAACAGTATTTACCTCAACCAACTGCACCGGAACGTTTGTTGCAGCGTCACAGTCAGTTGCGTCTTCGGCGACAACTCCGGTGAGCAAGGCTCTGGCGAATCTTTCTTCTGGAACTACGTATTACTACGAACTCGTTGCCACTGATTCTACAAACAACGGACTTTTGTTATATGGAGGAGTATCACAATTCTCTACTGGCCCCTTGGCAACAACGTTTCCAGTTACTTCAGTAACAGAACAGTCGGCAGCATTATCAGGATCGCTCTATAACCCAGCCTCAGACACTTTTAGTGATGTGACATTCTGTTACCAGACAAGGTCATTCGCGAGTGGTACTTGCGCTGCAACGCCGACCACAGCTTTGTCTGTTGGAACGCAAGGAACAACCACTACCTATGGACTCGGACTTGATTCACTTGAAGTAAGTACTACGTACTACTACGAGCTAATAGCCACCAGTGACAGTGGACCAATTTACGGTGGCGTCCTTAGCTTTACTACCGGGCCAACCGCGACAACTCAGCCAGCAACAGCGGAAGGCGACAGCGTCGCAACTCTTAACGGAAGAATCTTCAACCCCGCTCCAGACACTTTTAGTGATGTGACATTCTGTTACCAGACAAGGTCATTCGCGAGTGGTACTTGCGCTGCAACGCCGACCACAGCTTTGTCTGTTGGAACGCAAGGAACAACCACTACCTATGGAGCTGACCTGACTGTACTTAGTCCAAATACCACTTACTACTACGAGCTAGTGGCTGTGGACACAACTTCAAATACAACGCTTTACGGTGGCGTCCTTAGCTTCGCTACCGGGCCAACCGCGATAACCGCTGCTGCAACTGGTGTGACAACATCCACAGCAACGTTGAACGGCTCCCTCTTCAACCCAGCTGCTGACTCACTGACGTCTACGTTCTGTTATCAGCAGATTTCGTTCACGAGCGGGTCATGCTCTGGAACTACAGTTAGCGTTACGGCAGGAAGTCCAATCGCTTCTGTGTCCCAGATGAGTGCAACACTTAGCAACCTCGCTGTTGGCGCAAAGTACTACTTTGAGTTGATATCAAGCGGGCCAGATGTAACCGTTTATGGTGGAGTACAGAGTTTTGCTACTACCGCTATTCCAGTGGTGACCACCGCGCCATGCCATCCAATCAATGTGGCGGCGTCCATGAACACTGGCACAGCGACCGCGACCTTTACACCCGGCTGTACAGGGAACTTACCGAATTGGTATGAGATTGACATGTTTGTAAATGGAGTGAGCGTTGGAAATGTCTGCAACGTAAGTGGTTTCTTCCAGTGTTCGACATCAGGAATTGGACCAAATGTATTGATTGCTTTCACCGTTACCGCAGTAAACGACATTGGCCGCGCAACATCTGGGCTGTCCAACGTTGTTAGCTATGACTTACCAGCCGCCACAACAAGCACGTCGACGACTACTACAACTACAACAACTGTTCCACCATCACAAGTAGTGCCGCAACTCAATGCGACGTGTTTCTTCGATACCGCATCATCGGTGTTGACGTCTGGAGACGAGGATCAAATCAAAAAGGCTGCGGCACAGATTGCTGAGTACCACTACAAAACTGTTTATCTGAATGGCTACACCGATTTACGCGCTTCAGTTGCCTACAACATTGCACTTTCTCAGTCTCGCAATGATGCTGTCGAAAGTTATTTGATGACGCAATTAAAGACGTACAACATCTTGAGCATCAATGTAGTTAAAGTTGCACATGGAATCACAAAAGCCAGTCCGGTACTTGCTGAAGACCGCAAGGTGACAATAACGAATTAGGCGTTTCTCGTCGCCAAACAAGTACGTTTAATCAATCCCCCGGTCGATGTGACCGGGGGATTGATTATTTCTGAATGAATTCATGTTCTAGTAAGTATCGATACTCGCTCAACAGTGGTCACACGTGGTTTTCACTATCTTTTTCCAGCAAGGTTGTTGACTTTTCTCACAGTGTGACCTACACGGTGTGTACTTGCGCTGAAGACTGTATTTATAGATAAGTCTGCACTTGCGAGAGTTGTGCCTAAATAAGTAGTCACGAGTTGATACCCGATATGAACTGCACCGGGTTCCAACTATTTCTTGACGATATTTTTTAGATTCTTCAAATTCTTCTTTCAAATGAGTCGAAGAATTAGCGACGCGAAGAGCGAACTGGTCGATTCCTTTCAGGTAATGCAAAACACTTCACCGCAGTGCAAGTCACATCGTCACTGGTACGGATACCTCGAAGGCCAGGAAATGCGGTTGAGCAAGACGTTGTCACCTTCGAGCCAGACGACCTCTAGCAGTAACTGGTGTGCAGGGGTGCTAGCTCTCAAATCCCTATTACGTTATTACGGGAACTAATAAGTAAGCCCAAATGTGTGCGATGAAACGGTCTATCTCTCAATGAAAATAAGGAATTTTAAGATACAAATTGAAAAATATCGCTCTGAGCTCTAATGAAATTCAAGAGAAATTGGAGTAGATTTTAAGCAATAGTTATTAAGTGAGGCCCCGAGTGACTCAGGTCAACCGTCCAACAGCAGTTAACCCATCTGGCCTGAAGCGACTGGGCATTATTCTGCTGGCCATCTCTCTCACGATGCTCATGACAGTCAAGCTCACCGGAGCCAACGCAGATAGCGGTGGTGGCTCTGCATACGGTGGTGTGGGCACTGGAGCGATAGCTGGTGTTGTCACCCAGCACAATGGATCATCTTTGCAACCTCTAGCCAACATCTGCATTCAAGCCAACGGGCTCGACGGCAGTATTGGAGGAGAAACATCCAGTGCAGCTGATGGTTCGTATTCTTTAAGTGGCCTCGCTGTTGGCAGCTACAAAATCTGGTTCAGTGACTGCAATCACGTAGGAAGTTACAGCGGCCGCTACTTCGATGGAACTGCTGATGGAACCTCCTCGTACCAAGCGGCTCAAGCGCTTGTCGTAACAGCAGATACAACAACTTCAGCTGTGGACATAACTCTTAGCGAAGGTGGATCAGTAACAGGGTCTGTTACTGATTCGAATGGTCATGGGGTTGCAGGGATTTGTGTTTCAGTGCAGTCGGCTAATGGTGGAGGGTATGGTGGCGTACCATCGAGCGCTGCTGGAACGTTCAGCGTCACAGGTATCCCATCTGGCAGCTACAACGTGCAGTTCTATGACTGCGGCGCTACTGGTTACGCAACCACGTACTACGACGGCACATCATCTGGGACAACTAACTACAACGCTGCCTCACTCGTAACGGTGAGTGAGGGGGTGGCGACTCAGCTTAGGACAGTGGCACTTTCACTTGGTGGGTCAATTTCTGGAACCGTTACTGACACGAGTGCCCCTCCAGTGGCCCAGCAGGGAATCTGCGTTTCAGCTCAGTCTAATTTCAGTGGCTTCGGTGGACAGCCAACCGCTGCTGACGGAACATACACACTCACCGGGCTTCCTGCTGGAAATTACAAGGTGCAGTTCTACGACTGCACCGCTGGTGTGCTAGCGACAACGTACTTCGCGGGTAGCGACCAGCCAGCTGGAACAGACTCGTGGAATGCTGCGGTTTATGTGACGGTGAGTGCTGGTGTCACTACTCCTCACATCGATGTTCAGATGTCAGCCGGTTACTTAATTTCGGGAACCGTTACTGATTCCAATAACCAGCCAATCTCTGGAATTTGTGTTTCGGCGCAGAACAACGTGAATGGTTTTGGTGGTCAACCAACTGCTGCGGACGGAACCTATTTAATTACTGGGCTACCAGCTGGGTCCTACACGATTGCCTTTAATGACTGCAGTGGGGTATCAAACTACGCCACTGAGTACTACAACGGTCATGGCAATAACGGAACAAATTTCTACAGCAGTGCACAGCAAGTTACGGTCGGCAATGATGGCGGCAACGGCCAAGGTGGCATTGATGTTCAAATGTCCCAAGGTGGAACCATCTCGGGCGTGGTGCAGGATTCGAGCGGACACGGTCTTTTAGGGATTTGTGTCTCGGCCCAGTCTTCAAACAGTGGCTTTGGGGGTAGTCCATCTGCGCCAGACGGATCTTTTTCAATTACTGGACTTCCGACTGGAAGTTACAAAGTGCAGTACTACGACTGCAACACTGGCGCCTACGCGCAGTCCTTCTACAGCAGCGCTGTTGCGTCAGGAACTACTTCGTGGAACCTCGCAAGTCAGGTTTCGGTGACAGCCGGGCATACAACAACTATTCCAGCGACCAAAATGGGAGTTGGTGGTTCAATAACTGGAACTATTACCGATGCAGTAACGCATCACGCGCTGGCCGGGATATGTGTTTCAGCGATGTCATTTGATAATGGCTTTGGAGGTCAACCCTCTGGACCGGATGGTAAATATACATTGACGGGGCTGCCAACTGGTTCGTACAAAGTTCAGTTCAATGACTGCAATACTGGATCGTACGCTAGTCAGTACTATAACAACACACCTTCTGGAACGACATCGTGGTCAGGGGCAGTTCAAGTAAGTGTTACCGCCGGAAGTCCTACAGCGAACATTGACGCAATACTTGGCGCTGGTGGAACAATTGCTGGTGTTGTTACCAATCAAAATGATCAACCACTCCCAGGAATTTGTGTCAACGCACAAAGTAATAACTCAGGCTTTGGAGGACCGCCGTCGGACAGTAATGGTGCATTTGCCATAACGGGCCTTTCTCCTGGCTCGTATAAGGTCCAGTATTTTGATTGCAGCACTGGGACGTACACAACCGAGTTCTACAATGCCACTGCTAATGGAACGACATCCTGGTCTGGTGCTTCACAAGTTTCGGTTAATGCTGGTGTTGTTACTACGATCTCTACGACTCAGCTTGGCCAAGGTGGTTCGATCTCGGGTGTGGTTACAGACGCAAGCGGGAATCCACTAGCTGGGATTTGCGTAAATGCCATGTCGGGAACAGTGGCTCAGGCGGCCCGCCTTCAAACGGTGATGGTGCTTTCACCATTGCTGGACTATCTCCGGGTGACTACACCCTTCAGTATTTTGACTGTGGCAATGGACTCTATACAACGGCATACTTTAGCAACGGCAGTTCAACACACACGTCAGACCGAAACTCAGCTGACTCAATTACCGTAAACGCCGGACAGGTGAGCTCCATCCCTGTTGCAATTCTTTCAGTGGGTGGAACAATCTCTGGTCTTGTAAAGAACGCAAGCGGACACCCCCTTGCTGGCATATGCGTAAACGCTTTTGGCAATAACAACGGCTTTGGCGGACCGCCATCAGACGCAAACGGTGCATTCTCAATCACTGGTGTTCCAACTGGTTCGTTTAGAGTTCAGTTCAATGACTGCAACGGTGGGGTCTATTCAACCGTCTACTACACCAATACCCTCGTTGGCTCGGGGTCTGCTGCGTATTCAGTTGGAACCAGCTCTTATTCGAGTGCAGCGCTCGTTAGCGTTAGCGCGGGAGCGACAACTTCGATCAGTCCAGTTTGGCTGAGTGTGGGTGGTTCGATTTCTGGCGTGGTGAAAGACGCAAGCGGGAATTCACTAGCTGGGATTTGCGTAAATGCACAGTCGAATAATTCAGGTGTTGGTGCTCAACCTACCGGAAGTGACGGTGCATTTACGATAAGTGGCCTAAGTGCCGGAAATTACAGGGTGCAGTTCACTGACTGCAGCGTCGGAACCTTCTCAACAACGTATTACACCGACACACTTATTGGCTCAAGCCTTACAACACACACAATTGGAACGGCTTCGTACACGAGTGCAACGCAAGTTAGCGTTAGCGCTGGGGCGACAACTTCGATCAGTCCAGTTTGGTTGAGCGTTGGGGGATCAATCTCAGGAGTTGTAAAGAACTCGAATGGTCAGCCACTAGCTGGGATCTGTGTTTCTGCTCAAGGAAATAATTCTGGTTTCGGCGGACCTCCAAGTAATTCCAATGGTTCCTATACCCTCGGCGGGCTGCCAGCAGGAACGTACCGTGTGCAGTTCAATGACTGCAGCGGTGGAAATTACGCCACGAAGTACTACGACGGAACTGACAACGGAACAAGTTCATATTCTGCAGCACAGATGGTGACAGTTGTTGCTGCTACAAATACTGGGCAAATCAACGTCGCTATGAGTCAAGGTGGTTCGATTTCTGGAATGGTTACCGACTCCACTGGTGCACCTATTGCAGGAGAGTGTGTGTCGGCCCAGGCAAATGGTTATGGTTCAGGAGCCCAGACCGGCGCTGACGGCTCATACGTTGTTACTGGTCTCGTACCAGGCACGTACAAGGTGTACTTTTCAGCGTGCTCGGGGGGCTCGTACACGAGCGCTTATTACGATGGGAGCCTAAACGGCACATTGAATAATTCAAGTGCGGCATTAGTGCTGGTGACTTCAGGCGCAACGACATCACGGATTAATATAAGTTTGCAACAGGGTGGGTCAATTTGGGGTCGCGTCACCAATGGATCAACTGGAATAGCAGGCGTTTGCGTTTCTGCGGTTAACTCTTCAAATAACTTCCTTAATACTGTCCAATCTGGGTCAGACGGGACGTTTACAATTAGTGGACTTGCTGCAGGAAACTACAGAATCAACTTCAGTGGCTGTGGCAACAGCAATTACATCAGTGGCTGGTATTCAGGGACCACCACGGAATCGAGTTCGATGCCAGGTGCGGGTAGCGCCGGATCAATTAATGTAACCGTAGGTTCTACAAGCAACCTTCCAGACCCATCAACAGTAATTTTGATAGGTGGAACCATCTCCGGACACGTCACAGACGACCAGGGACAACCTCTTTCGGGTATTTGCCCGATGGCCCAGAGTGGCTCTTCAGGTTTTGGTGGACAGCAATCAGCAGCGGATGGATCATTCTCAATTATGGGACTTGCGCCAGGGACGTATGAAGTTCGTTTTTCAAGCTGCGGCTCAGGTAGTTACATTGGCGTTTGGTATTCAGGTACCAGCACGACTGGCTCAGCCACAATGCCAGGGTCAAGTAGTCCAGGAGCGATCGTCGTTAGTTCCAATACAACTACAACTCTTACCTACGCCACTCAGATGGTCGTTGGCGGTTCAATCTCTGGTGTGGTTACCAATGGCTCAACTGGAATAGCAGGCGTTTGCGCTTCTGCGGTTAACTCTTCAAATAACTTCCTTAATACTGTCCAATCTGGGTCAGACGGGACGTTTACAATTAGTGGACTCGCTGCAGGAAACTACAGAATCAATTTCAGCGGTTGCGGTAACAGCTATTACCTCAGTGGTTGGTACTCAGGCACCACGACAGAAGCGAACTCAATGCCGTCGGTAGACAGTGAGGGGTCTATAAACGTAAGTGCCGCGACAACCAGTGCACTGCCTTCGTCAACAACAATTTTGCAGGGTGGAACTATTACTGGCCGACTTACTAATGCTCAAGGACAGCCAGTTTCTGGGATTTGTCCATATGCGCAAAGCGGTAATTCTGGATTTGGTGGGCAGCAAACAGATTCAAATGGAAACTTCTCAATAAATGGACTCGCTGCTGGGACATATACGGTTCAGTTTTATAACTGCAGCGGCGGTAGTTATACGTCTGGCTGGTATTCAGGGGTATCTACACCTGTGTCATCGCAGTCAAGTGGTGCTGCGGTAACCGTCGCTGCTGGAGCTACAACAACTTTGGTCACAACAGTTTTGTCCCAGGGGGGTTATATTTCTATGCTCGCGCAGGACTCAAGTGGGAACCCGGTCGCAGGAGTTTGCCTTACGGCTTTGTTCAGCGTGGGGAACAATAGCTACCAATCGCGCACCTCTTTGCCATCTTCGTCCGATGGAATGGTTACTCTTACTGGACTCAGCCCGAACACCTATGGACTACAGCTCAATGGATGTGGGGTGCGCAATTACATTGCATCGTGGTATGACGGAACAACAAGTGGAATAGTTAATCCAAGCATGGGACAGGTCCCACCAGGTGCTACGACGGTCAACCTACAAGCCGGTGATTCAATAAATTTGACATCAACACCTATGAAACTGGCGATGGGAACTTCAATATCTGGTTCTGTTACTAATCCTTCATCCAGCGGACTGGCCAATATTTGCGTGAACGCGCAAAGCGGACAGTTGTCATATTTCGCAGCAACTGATCAGAGCGGCCACTATACAATTGTAGGATTACCAGCAGGTAGTTACAACGTGCAGTTCAATGACTGTTCGGGAAATAATTATCAAACTTCTTGGTACAGCTCTAGCTCTGCAACTGGGACTATCTCAAATCTTGCAACATCAGTTTCAGTTGATCTAAATACGCCTGGCATAGGTATAAATATTCAACTCTCCAACGGTGTCCAGCCACACTTGTTCTCAGCTGGTGGGGTAGCAAGCAGTAGCTCAAATATTGTTGGGCGAGTTGCCGACCTCAATCAAGTCATTTTGTTCCCACCACCGACGGGCTCTGTACAGGTGGGAACAACGTATACCCCTTTAGCCACTGCGTCCTCAGGGCTTGCGGTCGCGTACTCCATTGACTCGACAACAGCAACGGGAGTTTGTACGTATAGCGGTGGCACGGTTACCTTTACCGGAGTCGGGACCTGCCTAGTTGACGCAAACCAAGCTGGAGATACCAACTGGGTCGCAGCAGCACAGGTGCAAATCTCAATAACTGTGACCCAGGGTAATCAGACGATTTCATTTCAAAGTTCAAAACCAACAAACGCGATGGTCGGTGGACCGTCCTACACCCCTATCGCGACCGCAACGTCAACCTTGGCGGTTATTTTTGGACTCGATGCGACTTCAACTGCCGGCGCATGTGTTCTTAACTCGGGGACTGTTTCGTTTACTGGGGTCGGGACATGCGTTATTGACGCTAGCCAGAGTGGCAACTCAAATTATTTGGCCGCAGTACAGCTGCAACAAAGTTTTAATGTAGCACTTGGATCACAGACCATTACATTTACATCGTCCCCACCACAGAGTATTACCAACAACACAACAACGTATTTCCCAACGGCGCTATCGACCTCTAAATTGCCCGTTGAGATAACGATTGATGCTTCATCAAGCGTTGGCGCATGTTCGATTCATTCGGGAACAGTGACCTTTACCGGATATGGCAATTGCGTTATTGATGCAAACCAATATGGCGGTTCAGGATACGGACCCGCACAACAAGCACAGCAAAACATCGATAACCCGGCTCCTACAAGTGGCGGTGGCGGTGGCGGCTCTGGCGGTGGCGGCTCTGGCGGCACTATAAATG
>Ga0208497_1001026_pt1 | contig 11116 bp, 7 predicted proteins | sample CryBogCBE25Aug07_FD_184555 | JGI IMG/M metagenome (GOLD analysis project Ga0208497, IMG submission 184555) | Freshwater microbial communities from Crystal Bog, Wisconsin, USA - CBE25Aug07 (SPAdes) | ecosystem: Environmental > Aquatic > Freshwater > Lake | place: Crystal Bog, Wisconsin, USA...
TACTGCGGCAATCTCTGAGGCATTCCCATTAAATGAAACTAATCCAGAAGTTATGGGTAGACTGGCTACTTTAAAACGCCATGTTGGAGATAACTTAACATTACGTGGCGCTTTGATGGGGTTAAAACGCAAGCTAGATATAGCGCGGGCTAAGCGTAATCGAGCTACTTCAAATAGATACGAAGTGATGGAAGTTATTGGTCAGATGCGTAATCTGGCTGAACGTATCCAGCATTTGGATAAAGATATTGATCTGCCTGTTGGCACCCAAGTACCCGAAAAAATACGTAAATACCATGAGCTTATAAACGGCGTAAGACGTACCCAACGTAAGCATCTTGAAACATTACTTGAATCTCTTGGTGCTTTAGCTAACCGCGATTATATTGGTGGCGCAACTAAACGGGCAAAATCTACTAAGAGCGTATTAGAAAATCGAGTTGCTCAAGCCGAAAAAGCATTTGCTGAATCTTTAGTTGACGAAGTTACGGCGCATCGCCGTGTTGCTGGTAGCATACCGCTAAATCTAGAACAGGTTAAAACAGTTCGCGGCAAATTCATGGAAGCTATTAGCGACATTAAACGCTTAGCTACAGGAGAAATTGCATCGCCTGAAACTGGGCAGGCGGTTATTGCTGAGCATATTGCTAATATAACGCATGATGCTGTTGCAATTAAGAACCCAGTAAGCAGATTTGAACCAGTCTTAAAACGTGAATTTAACCCACGTGATGAGCGGTCAAATGAAATTAAATACCAAGAACAATTAATTGCGGACGAACGCAGCCAAGAAAAACCAAACGAAGCTGTAATAGCTCGGGCCCAAGAAAAAATTCAATCTTTGGTTAAAGAACTGCGTACAGAAGAAGCTCAGCGTATGGCTGAGGAAGATAAAAAAGCTAAAACGCCTGACGTATCTAACGTTGGTGTTGTAGAACAACGCGAGTTATTTGGTGAAAAAGAATTAGAACCAATAGCAACTGTTCGTGCTACTCCAAGCAATTTTAGAAGATTAGTTGAAGCGCAAAGTAAAAAGCTCAATGAAGCTAAAGCGAAAGCTGCAGCAGAACTAGAAGTTCTAGAAAAACGTGCTGAAGAAAATAGAATTGCCGCAGAAAAACGTGCTTCTGAAAAAGCGGCTGCTGTAAAAGAATCTACTGCAGAACTTCGTAGACAAATTGAAGCGCAAGAAGCATTTGTTGAAGACGTTGCTAATGCTGATAAGTTAATTAATAAATTTAATGAAGAAGCTACGGCTTTATGGCAGACAAAAGGTAAGTTAATTAAAGAAGGTCAAGATACTGTAGCAAAAATTAATGAGGCTGAAAAAGCATTACGCGTACATTACAATCGAATTAGGCCAGAAAATGAAGAAAAACTTAAGGCCTATAGAGAAAAAAGCGAACAGTTAACAAAAAATCGTGACGTTCTTGTAGACCATCTTGAGTATGTTAAAGGTGAAGTACAACGACTGCTTGATACAGAAAAAGAACGCAATGCTCAGATTGACGCATTGCACGCAAAAGCTAAAACGCTCCGAGAAGCAAACTTAAAAACGGAACGTTCAATTCTTGAAAATTTAAAACGTAAATACGAAAAAACTCCCCAAGCACAATTAGCTCGGCAAATTGCCCAAGCTAAAACTGCAATACGAGTTCAAGAAGCAGAAATGCTTAATTCTATAGTGGCGGCGGCTAAACAAAGTCGTGATAATCAACAAAGGTTAGCTTCTGGTCTTGAATTGCCAGGAATTAAAGTATCTGGAAAAATTACACAGTTACGTAGTGAACTTGCTGAATTGCAGGCAAATCTTAAAAAAGCCAAAACTGGCAAAACTCGTGACAAAATTAAAGATGCAATTGCGAATAAAGAATTAGAAATTAAAGAAGCCCTTAAACCTACCCGTACTGCAGAAGAAAAAGCGGCGGATGATAGGCTTGCTCTTGAAAAACAACGCGATATAGATATTGAATACGCTAAAAAACGCGCTGCTCGTAATGAGATAACAAGAAAAATTAACGAACAGGGTGCTAAAGAAACGGCTAAACGTGAAAAGGCTAAGATCAATGACCAAATAAAAGCGTTGGAAGAAAAGCTTAAGAACGTAGAAACGCCCGAAGCTGCGGCAGAACGCGCAGTAGAAGCTAAAAAAGAAGCCAACGAACAGCGTAGAAAATTGGCTCAAGAGCGCAATGCGTTAAAAGAAGAGTATGAAACTACTAATAAAGAACGCAAAGACATTAGAGCAGAAATTCTTGCGGATGCCAAAGCAGTAACCGAAAAAATGAAAGCAGTAAGGGCTAAGGCCTTGACCGCTAAAGAAGCTGCAGAAAAAATTAAAACCGAAATAGCTGTTTTAAAAGCAAAACGTGAAGGTGTTGAAGCTAAAGTAGAAGTCGAACCAAAGATTTCTGAAAGAGCTAAAGGCCCCGCTACCCGCCAGGTTCACCCACCTAGAATGTTTGAGCGTGGCACCAAAAAAGAAATAACTCCTGAAGAACGGTTGGAGCATGATAAAGAAGTCAACCAGCTCCTTAAAGAAAAAGATAAGTTTGATGAACTTGAAAAAGCCGATTTAAGCGCCGAAGATTTTGGCACTTTATTTAGTGGGTTAAATTCCAACGATTGGGAAGCTCGTAATGATGTAGCCCACGGCGGCGCTGGTATTGACCACGCTGAAGCTAAAGCCATTATCAATAAAGTAGCTAAGCCAAAAGGCTTGAAAATGATTGTGGTCAAAGAAGCCACCCCAGCGCTGCGCAGTATTATGGAAGCTTCGGGCCACAACCCAGATGAAGTACGGGGTGGTGTTCTGCCAGACGGAACAGTATTTGTAATAACAAAAAACCATGCGGATGCAATTGACCTTAAAAAAACGTTAGCCCATGAAATTACTGGCCACTTAGGAGTTGAAGGTGTGCTCGGTGACGAAGGTGTTAAAGCGCTTATTAATAAGATTTCTAAACAAGAAGGTGGCGTACTTGGTCTAGCTAATAAACTAGGCGTAGGTGAAGAAGCGGAAAAAGCCCATGCCTCTGCGCTCTATGCCGGCAAAACAGAAGCTGAAGCTATGGCAGCAGCAGTTAAAGAAATGATTGCGTACACAGAAGAAAAACGGCCGACTAAGAGTTTTGTTGAGAAAGCCAATGAATGGCTTAAAGCTTTGGTCGGTGCGGTGCGGTCTGGCTTGCGTAAAATGGGCTTGGATTTAGACATTAGCACATCTGATATTTATAAGTTGCTTCAAGATGCTCGTAAAGACTTTGATGCTTCGCGGCCTATTGCATCGCGTATGGAAAATGGTGAAGTGTCGTTTGCTAGCAAGCCAGTATATAAAGCTAGTTTTTCTAGTGTTTTGCAAGACAAAGGTAAATCTGTTATTGCCCAAGAAAAGCCATTTACAGAAAAAATTAAGGGCGGGGCGTTGGGTATGAGTTTGATGCACCGTTTTGTTGATCGTTTTGCAGGCCTTGAATATATTGCTAGAAATATGGCTGACAAGCTGCAAGGCATGCAGATGATGTATTACAACAAGCTATATGATCAGCGCAACAACACCGTTGCTGAGATTGCTACGCATGGCCCTATTATGCTAGAAAAAAATCAGTACAACGAATACCAGTATAAGAGCGCAAAAAAGCCAGGGCTTAAAGATATTTTTCAAGCAATCGGTAAAGCAGCGTCTGAAATTGGTAACGCTGAAGCAGCTAACGAGCAATTTGGTTTGTATTTAGCAGCTGAACGGGCTTCATCTATTCCAAACGGTTTAGAAAAATTAGATTTGGCTGGTAAGATTAGCCAAAAAGAACTAGATGAAATACTTAAGTTTGGGCGCTCTAACCCACATTTCCAAGAAGCTAGAAAAATGTATCGCGAATACAATAATGGGCTGCTTGACTTTGCTGTTCAAACTGGCCGCTTAGCAAAAGAAGTTGCTGATAATCTTAAAAAAGGCGACTACGTTCCATACTATCGCGAACGTGCTGATGGTTCAATTTGGGATGAAGAAAACCACATTCGTATTGGCGACATCAAAACGCAACAGTATTTAAAAGAGTTATTGGGTGGCGATAAGTCCATTATTAACTTTGAGGTAAGCTCGCTTCAAAATACTTATATGCTTACTGATATGGCAATGGGTAACATTGCAACAAAAAATACTGCGCATACCTTACGCACTCTTGGCATTGCGGAAGTACATGATGGTAATGGCCCAGCCGGCCCTAACGTTATTCGTTTTTACGAAAACGGTGAAGAAAAGCATGCTGTTATTCAAACGTCTGGTCTATCAAAAAAACTTGAAGATCGTTTAGACGCAATGCGAGAAGCTGGTAAAGCTAATACTGAAGAGTACAAAAAACTTCGTGCGCGTGCAGAAATTAGCCGTCAATCTGAAGCTTTGTTTGGCAACATTCCAGGCGATATGATTGCGCGTGGTATGGAAGGTATTTCAATGACTTTGCCTTCTGCTATTAGTTTCTTGCAAGGGCCTGCTAATTTATTGCGTAAAGCGGTTACTAGGTTCCCAGCGTATTCTGCCCGTGTAGCATTTAAAGAATCCATAGATAGCTGGATTAAAACTGGCGCAGACGTACGTCCCGTTGTAGATGTGCTTGGTAATATCAAGAAGAGTATTGAAGGTACCGCTCCTGAACTTCGTGCTTTACAAGAACAAGGTATTATTGGCGGCCACGTTTACGCCGGCACCATGTCAGACATGCGTACAATCTCCCAGCAAATGGCTCGTGGGCAGTCTGGTTGGGAAAAACTTTGGGCTAAAGCAGACCGTTTGGCAATTATTGCTGACGAATCCGCACGTTTAACTCTATATAACGGTTTTATTAAAAAAGGGTTGACTCCAATGGAGGCATCTTTGGCTACCCTAGAATCCCAAAACTTTACTAAACACGGATATTCTCCTAGCGTGCGGGCTCTTAGCGTAATGATTCCGTTCTTTAATGCGCAGATTCAAGGTTTAAATACCCTTATTCGTTCCGGTTTAGGTAAATCTTTGTTTGAAGATAAACTTAACGTTAAAAATTCGCTTTTAAAACGCGGGGCTATTGTAGCCGGGACAACTTTGCTATACACCGCTTTGATGCAAAATAATAAAGCATACAAAAATGCTACTGAAGACGAGAAGTTAAACTACTGGTTTATCCCAATGCCAGGTATGAAAGATGTTGTACGCGTACCAATTCCATTTGAATCAGGCGTAATATTTAAGTCTTTACCGGAAGCTATGTATAACTTAGCTGCTACAGATGCAAAATCTAAAGATGTACTGCCTGCATTTGCCAAACAGTTAGTTGGAAACGTTCCTGGGGTATCAACCGCATTCTTGCCACAAGGTGTTAAACCAGTTGTTGAGGCGCTAACAAATACTGACTTGTATAGCTTGTCTCCAATTGAAAGTGCCCGCGATAAAACCCAGCAAGCGGGGTACCGTTCGCACGCTAACACAACTGAAATTTCTAAACTTGTTGGCCAGTACTTAGGTATTTCACCAGTTCAGTTAGATCACTTTATTCAAAGTTACACAAGCACTACTGGTATAGCGCTTATGTCTATGTTTAACCCTGTTTTGCGTGGTACGTCGGCTCCTGAAGCTACTGCCCATGAACTGCCTTTAGTTGGTAGTTTCTTCCAACCTTCTGATGGGGCTGGTTTAATTAATAAAGCATACGATTCTATGGCTAACATAGAGCAATTGCACAATACTTATACCAATCTTGAGTCAGAAAATCCAGACAAAGCTGATAAGTTCTACACACGGTATTCAAGAGAAATTGATTCTGCGTCTGCTGCTGGTACATTCAAACAGCAAATGGGCGAACTTAATAAACAAGAACGCGAGATTCGTGGCGATAGAACTCTTAGCCCGGCGCAAAAACGTAAAGAACTTGACCAAATTAGACAGGATAAAATTGATTTGGCTAAAGACTTTAGGGCTAGCGTAGGCGAGTAAACCAGACCCCCAGTTTCCCACTTTTTCTTCCTACTTGGGCTTTAGCTGGAACTTGATGGTAAAGGGCTGCTTTTAAACCAAGCACCCTTACCTCTTCAGGGTTTAAAGTCGGAACAAAAAAGCCCCCTTGCGGGGGTACTTTTAGCCATGGGAAATGTACCTTAATCTTCCTTTTCATCTATAGTTACTGGGCGCGTAATCTGAATTACGTTTACCCGCATGGTTGGGCCCCTTGTTTTTGCTAACATATCCTTACGCAAGTAGCGCACTTTATAGTTTGGCAAGGTTTCCAATTCTTTTTTCAAATCTGAGTATCCGTAACTCATAGTAGAGCAGTGCTGTTTAAGTAGCTGTTCTTCAATAAAGTAGTCTACGTGTCCAGGGGTTATTTCATGTTCAACCCTTCCAGCCACATCAGACCGAGTTAGCGATTGGTCAATCTCATTATGACCGCCTAATGTTGCCCGAGTAATTCCGTCGATGGCTTTAACCACAACAAACTTACCGTAGCATTCACGAGTGTAGGCGTTAAGTACATCTTCAGCGGTTCGGCGGTTGCCACGTACTGCGGCTCTAGCCTCGTTAACCATACTGCGAAGAGTTTCCATGATTGGACGAATAGGCACATCAATAATATTTGCGTATTTTTTACCCATAAGAATCACTATGGCTATGATGGCCGCATTACCGGCTGTCCAGTAACGTTCGTCATCGGATGAATTAAATTCCGCTTTAAGTTTCTCGCGGGTTTCTTCGTAAACTTGTACAGCTGTCAGCCTATTACGTACAATCCATCGAATCAATTCACGACCTACGACACCGTAATTTGTTTTCAAAATATCAACCGTACTGCTTTCGGTTGAAGACGCCCATTGAACTTCCTTAGCTGGTTTAACTTCCAACATCCGCAGCATTTCAGCTTGGGATGTATGCTTGCGACCGCCTGATAAGAAATCATAAATATGAGTGTTGCTTGAAAACAACACCATCAAGTTCCATACAGTAGTGTTAAGCCGTTCCTTATTGGCGCCCTGTTCCATGCGCTCTTTGCCCTTACCTTGGGTTAAATCCAACAAGAACTGGGGCAACCACTCAAATGACTCGCGGTTCTTGTTTGTAATCTCATCCATTACAAGGGGTAGGCTGTTGAGCATTCCTTGGCGGTTTTGAGCTGCTACGGCTGAAGTTGACTGCGTAACCCTGTAAAGCTCAGGGTGACCCCAAAAGCTAGCTGCAAGGGCTAGGGCAAGCGATTTACCACGACCTGAACCCGAAGAGCCAAGATGGTAAACAACGCCCCTAAAGCCCGAAAAGTGCATCAGGATTGAGGCTGGGCCAACCATCCCCATAGTGACAATCTCCCAAAGCTCCTTGGCGATGTACATATTAAGGACTTTTTTCCACTCGTCCAGCGTGCCAGTTGGTTTGGTGGCGTAGTTAATATTAGCCATGCTGGGGGTTGGAACGTAAAGTTCTTTGCCGTCAGGGAAAAATACCGTGCTGTTATAGACAAATGAGTTGTCATCTTGCCATCCGCAGTTGTGTGGAACCTTGATAGCTACCTTATTGGAACTAGCGTACTCAACGCAACCGCGAACATACTCGTACAAGTTAACGTCGTTGCCTTTTCCATACACCGCAATGATGTTGTGGCTAGCTAGCATCTTAACCGTCTCGTCTTTACTGACTACAGACTTCTGAGGCATGATGATATCGACTGTGCTGTTAGGGCGGCAAGCTATCATGTGAACCAAATGCTCGTCGCCGTTATCTAGGATGTCAACCACAAACAAATCGTAAGGCAGAATCATTACTTGCTTCTTGGACTTTTCTCCGCCTTCAGCATCCTCAACCATCTTTTCAGCAAAGATCCCACCATTAGCGCCATAACTAAATCCGCGTGGCGGAATTGGGCGGATAAGCATTACCTGTTCAGCGGGCTTATGTTCTGTAGCCGCTTTGGTTTCTAAAATGATTTCCTTTGGCTTATTGTCAACCTTAATTTCTCTACCCAAAGCTAATGGGTTGGTTATCTTGCCAAAATGTGGGCACCCTTTACATACCCCAGGATTTGCCTCGTCAAGCTTTAGGCAACTGTATGGGCCTTTAATTTGATGCCACTTGGTGTTGTGCCGATCTAAATCATATGGGTGCATGGCTGATAAAGCCATACCTTCTTCTTCCCCATCTTCGCAATATTTAGCTATGCTGAGGATGCCACGCCACAAAGGTTCCATGCCATCATCTTTAGCGTGATTTACGTAGTGCTGAATTTGTCCGCATTTAGGTGCTAAGTTTTTAAAGAACGTAATGCTGTTCTCTACCATCTTGACGTTTGACGCTGTACCTTTTAAGTCTGGACGTTTGCCAGGCAAATCAAATTTTGGCAACGCTTCGTGGGAATCTGCCCCGACTTTATCTTTGATGACCGTAGAAAGCTGAGCAAAATCAAACGTAGTTCCGACTACCTTGATGGCAACCGACCGAGGCTTGTCTTGCTTGTAGTTCTTGGTATCGGGTACGCGTAGTACTCGGGCAGCATCGCCTGTAACCATAGCGTCAATATTTAAGCCTTCCTTTTTGCATAGGCGCTTAAGATTCTCAGCTACTGGTTTCCATGTGGCTATATCTACTTCTTCATTGAACGGCCAGTATACGTGCAGTCCACCGCCACTAGATACGATGTATGGGGTTCCAAGGTCGTTTAGCGATGTCGAAGACAAAAAGCTCTCCAATGCCGCTGCTGCCGCCTGTTTATTAGGATAATCCTTTCCTTCCCCGCAATCAATATCTAGGAACAAAGATTTTATTTTTACTGCATTTGTGGCTAAACGCTTGCCACTTGTGTTGAATGATGCTAAAGCATAGAACGCATTTAAACCCTCACCACTAAAGTGGGCGGCGTTGCTATACAGCTCATCAATCGTATCAACAAATACGTGTTCTTTTTTTGCTGTGCTCAGTTCGCAGGCGCAATATTTACCCGAAGACGGAAGCACAGTCGCTAGGAATTCCTGCGACTTCATAGATGCTCCTTGGGTTAGCCGTTGACGCGTTGATCAAATCTGTTTATCAATTCCTTTTGAAAGTTTAACGGCATACCGGCATCAAGAAAACGTTCGGCAAAGCTAATCAATTCTTTATCAGTTAAGGAGCTAGGACTAATGGCGGATTGGTTTATTTTTTCTGATTGCATTTTTTCATTGCCTCTTCAACTGTATTGCTTGTTTGTAGTATGCGTAACAAATTTGTTACGCTGGTTCTGTAAGATGGTGTAACTTCTGTACCGCTAAACCAGTTATACACCGTCTGTCTTGTTGCTCCTGTGTACTGCGAAATCTGAATCACAGGAAAATTCAATTTAATAGCCCATCGACCTAGCTGATTGCCTAAGGTCTTTTCCGCCTTGGCGGTGGACTGTCGGATTGTTTCTGAGTAAGCCATGTTATTTTTCTAATTAGGTTAAGGGCGGGGTACTTGTGCAATGTACGTGAAGCATTGGGTTGATAAACCATCCACGTTCCCCCAAAACTTTAAGTTGAGCAAGTTGTGTAGCAACTACCGGAACCATCACAACATGTAGTGCATATTCTGCCATTCATATCTGTGTTAGTTAAACATCCAGCATAAGCACAGGATGCCGCCAGTAGAAGCCCAGCAACCACGATGATTTTATTCATCATCTGCATCCCACTCGTCAACTACAGACGCTAGGTCTCCAGTCTTTTTCTTAGGAACAACCGATGGCTTAGGTGTTACTTTGCGTTTCTCAGGTTCGTCAAATGACTCAGCCTCTTCTTTAGGGGCGGCAAGTGCTGGCGATGCCTTCTTAGTTCCTGCGCTTTGTGACACAGTCATTGTTACGGCTTGCTTAGCCTCTGTTGACTCGCTTTTTTCCTTAACGATATCAAACTCTTCTTGCTCTAACCAACGCATTGGCTGGAAGAATAACTTAGGCACAGCAGCTTTAGTATCAAAACGCAACCGAGTAACAACAGTCTCGGGGCTAATGCTTTGAGCAGCTAGGTATCTAGCGTAAGCCTGCAATGGGCGTTTGTCGCCTTCTTCTTTACCAAAGATAGATGTGGCAGAAAGGGTTAACTGCATAACATCACCGCCTACATCATTAGCTAATACAACTGCTAAACGCTGACTAAAACGACAAGCACGGGAATCGCCTTGACCTGAGCCTTTAGCATTCTGTGGACATGAAGCGCAGTTACTAGACTGTGGGTCTTTAGCAGAAGCGTCAGGTTTCTCACCATCAGCTGACCAGCAATCAGGAGCTTTAGATGCGCCCTCCTCATAAGAGCCAGCATAAAACGTACGGCTAATCTTTGGCGCAGCTTGAACAATAACTACATCCAAATGGCGGTCGTCAATTGACGCCACTTCTTCGCTACCTGCCAACAAACGGAATACACCGCCTTTAACAGAAATGCGTTTACCAAAACTACCGCCGCCACCACCAGCTAAACTTTTAGCAAGATCAGAAAGCTCTACCGACTTCGCAAACGCTGGTAGTTTGGCGGGGTTAAATGTTGTGAGTTCTTTACTCATTTGTTACTGCTCCTGTTTCAATTGGCTTGGCTACCGCCGCACCGGTTTGTAAAAATTCTAAATATACTTCAGCCACTTTTGTAACTTCATAAGCATCAGCTTCGTACACAGTTTGAACTGCGCGTTCTAGAGCTTGTTGGCGTAGATTTAATTCGAGCATAATATTGCGCGCTGCTTGGTCTACGGCTTGTTGTTGTGCTGCGTCCATTTGTTTCTCCTTAGTTAAGTGTTTTGTTTGTTTGGCTAACTAAGTGCTCAACTTGAAGTTCATAAGCAGCCATAAGCATATTTTTAAAATCATTGCGGGCGTTTTCCCCTTCTAAGTTGTCGCCTATTTCAGCTAACAATGCAATCATGACATTTATACCGTCAGCATAGCTTGCGTTAGACGCGGCAAATATATTTCTAACTGCGTCGATTAAGTAGACAAGATTATCAGGCATTTCTTTTGTGCCCAGATCCTGTTTGATTTGTTCTACATTCATTTACTTCTCCTTATTTGGTTGGTTTGCGGACTGATACTGATACTTCGGACATGGAGTTTAACCCGAATGGGACAAGCCCTGGATTTTCCTCCAAGAACATCGC
>Ga0208497_1001035_pt1 | contig 11081 bp, 8 predicted proteins | sample CryBogCBE25Aug07_FD_184555 | JGI IMG/M metagenome (GOLD analysis project Ga0208497, IMG submission 184555) | Freshwater microbial communities from Crystal Bog, Wisconsin, USA - CBE25Aug07 (SPAdes) | ecosystem: Environmental > Aquatic > Freshwater > Lake | place: Crystal Bog, Wisconsin, USA...
TCGCCTCCCAGCACAGTAAGGCGGTCGGTCTTGATCTTCTGGACCTGGAGTCGCAGGGCCATCTCAAGGAAACGGAAGATGCCCTTGCGTCCGCGAGAGGCATGAAAAACTTCGTTCACGTTCGGCAGAGCCAACGAGAAACCAACATCGCGACCATCCACGCACACGAAGACGATGATGCTTGGATCGGCAATCGCCTTGAGGTCATCCGCAGCATGAAGCAGATCCTCCAAGGCAATAGGATAAAATCCCCAGTTACGGTCGAGGCATTGGTTGTAAAGGCGATGGATCGTCTCCAGTTCCTTGTTCAGGTTCTTCATGTCGATCGTACGAATCGAGACGTTGTTCCTTTTCTTCAGCCAGTTGACGATCTTGGTGACGCGGGCGGGTGGTTCCGTATGCAGAGGAATATCCCAGGCGTAGAGGGTCCTGATAATGCCAAGGCCAACGGAATTGTAGAGCTCGTCGTAATAGGTCGGGTTCCACGGCATCGAGATGAAGGTGGGGCGGTCATTACCCTTAGTCAGCACACCGCAATCATCGTTGATCGAAGGGTTGTAGGGACCCCTCATGATGGCCAGACCCTTGTCTTTCAGGATTTTGGCGGCGGCATCGACCAACGCCTTCACCACCGTGGGGTCGTTGATGAAATCGAAGAAGCCAAAGAAGCCGACCGAGTCCTTGTTATGGTTGTTATGGGAGCGATTGACGATTGCCGCGATGCGGCCGACAGGCTTCCCATTTCGATAAGCGATCAACGGGGTAATCTCCCCGTGTTTTTTTAGGAAAACGGACTTCGGACCAATGAGACCGACAACGCTACCGGGAAACGGCGGCGTGAAGTTCGGATCCGTTCCGTGAAGAATCTCCGGAATCGACTCGAACCTCTTCAACTCCGCCGCGCTGCGGCAGGGCAAAATCGAAAACGTTCCGGCGGCGGCCTGGTTCTGTGTATGCTGGGTCATCGAAGGTTCCTAGTTCTCGTGCAATTTTAGCAAAAATGTCGAGTACCTTGTCGAGATCCTCATCAGTGTGGGTCGACATGAAGCTGGTACGGACGATCGCTTCGCCATAACGGACGGCTGGGTAGATGGCGGGTATGGCGAAGACACCCTCCTCGAAGAGACGCTGGGCAAAGGCGAAGGCCTTGGCTTCGCTGCCGATGAGGATGGGAACGATAGGGCTCTGGGTGGATCCGATCTTGAAACCTATCGACTTGAAGCCCTCGTGCATCTTGCGGGTGTTCTTCCAGAGCATGTCGATGCGTTCCGGTTCGGCCTGCATGATCTCGAGAGCCTTGAGAACCCCACCGGTCACGGCTGGAGCAAGCGAGGCAGTGAAAATGAAGCAGCGTGCCTTATGCTTCACGAACTCGATCAGTTCGTTTGAACCGGAGATGAATCCGCCCATGGAACCGAAAGACTTCGAAAAAGTTCCCATGACGATCTCGACATCGTCATTGACCCCGAAATGATGAGCAACACCACGCCCCTGAGGACCAACCACACCAAGTGAATGGGCCTCGTCGACATACATGATGGCGCCGTATTCCTTGGCGGCCTCTACCATGGGAGGCAGATCAGCCATATCGCCCGACATGCTGAAGACACCATCCATGATAATCAGGCGTCCAGACTCCTCGGGTATACGCTTGAGACGATTGCGGAGGGCGTCAACCGAGTTATGTCGGTAAGGAACCAGCTTGGCAGGAGCTACCTGGCATCCCTCAATGATCGAGGCATGGTTCTCACGGTCGCAAAGAATGAAGTCATCGGCCTCGGTCAGAGCGGCAAGAGCCCCCTGGTTGGCAAAGAAACCTGTGGAGAAGAGAAGGGCGCTTTCACGTCCAAGAAACGCGGCCAACGCCTCTTCCAACTCATTATGGAGAGAGATCGTGCCATTCAGGAGACGGGAACCGGTGCATCCGGCTCCAAACTTGCGAGTCGCCTCGCAGGCCGCCTCGACAATGCGGGGGTCTTGGGCCAAGCCAAGGTAGTTGTTTGACCCGATCATGATCTTCTCCTCGCCACCACAGACGACATGGTTTCCGTAGCTCTGCTCAATGCAGCGGAAATACGGGTAGAATCCTTGCGCCCGGGCATCTGCCGAATCGCTATACTCTCGGCACTTCTTGAAGAGGTCTCTGGCCATTGCTACTAGCATTAAAAAATCGCAGGAAACGGAGGACGTGTAAATGCTTTCATGCACCCGCATGAAGCGAGAACAGAGTAGGAAACAATAAAAAATCGGGGCGACAGGATTCGAACCTGCGACTTCTTGGTCCCAAACCAAGCGCTCTACCAAGCTGAGCTACGCCCCGGAAAATGAAGACCCTATCTCCAATGCTTGGGAATGTGCAAGAAGCGTCTCTTTGAAAACTACGCAGAGCGGTTCAACCATAACGGCCGTACCATAGCAGAGAACTTCGGTGGCCGAGAGATACGCTCCGAGATAGGAAGCATCGTAACACACCCCGACGATGGCGTTGGCTCCGAGTTCGACAGGGCGGGCAACTATGGCGTCGTAGGCATGCTGAGGCCCTTGCTCACACATCTCGGTGTAGGCCCCGATGCGGCCGCCGATGATGCTTTTGAGACCTCCAAGGATCCCCTGGGCGATGGTCGCCGAGCGGACAATAATCCCGAGCACCATCCCCTAGAGTGCGATGATCCGGTAGCCGGGAATGTCAAAGGTGGTGGAAGAAACGTTAAAGTCGTGAAAAAATTGGGAGGTTACAAAGAGAGGAAGGAATCAGTCTGGCGCAGTTCACATTGTAACTTTTTAACTCTTTTAACAAAGCATCACGCTGCGCGTTTTACGGCATCGGCCTTGAGCCATTGCCAGAGTTTTTCCAACCCCTCGGCGACGCGCTTCTTGGTGGCGGCGAGCTCCGTGTCGGAGAAGGCGCCGGAAGGCGGTTTCTCGGTGGCGTAGAGATAGTATTTGATCTTCGGCTCGGTGCCCGAGGGGCGGACGGCGACCTTCAAACCGCCAGCAACCTCAAAGACGATCATCGCCTCCTTAGGAATCAGCTCCCCCTCGGAGTCATAAAGATCCTGGGTGGCGTAATTCAAGACGGAGAGCACCTTCGCACCCTCGATCTCCGCAGGAGGAGTACCTGAGTAGGAGTCGACGAGCTTCTTGATCTTCGCGGCTCCCTCGGCCCCCTCGAAGGTGAGTGATTCGCCACGCTCGAGATAGAAGCCGTATTCCGAATAAATCCTATCAAGCAGGGTGATGACGGTGATGCCTTCATTGGCGGCATAAGCAGCCACCTCGGCAAAGCAGATGACGGCGGCATTGCCATCCTTATCGCGGACGAAGTCGCCGGTGTTGTAGCCATAGCTCTCCTCGCCACCAAAAACAAAGAAGAGGGAATCCTTGAGCCGCGCCTCGCGAGTCTCCTCCTCGGAGAGATGACGATAATTCGCCTGAATCTCAGCTGGGAGCTTCTCCTCGTAGGCACGCTGCTTAGAGCCGATGTACTTGAATCCGGTCAGGGTCTCGACGCACTTTACGCCAAAGCCGAGCGCAATCTCCTTCTGAAGATCCGTAGTGACAAGGCTCTTGATCACGACGGCGTGCTCTCGGTTCACCTCGGTCAGGATGCCTTTCTCAAAAAGACGCTTCAGACGGTACCAGACCATGAGCGATCCAATTTGATTGCCGGTCAGTAACACCAGCTTGCCGGAGGCATCTCGGGCAGCAACCCCCATACGGTCGTCATCAGGATCGGTCGCCTGAACAAGGTCCGCCTTCTCGATGTCGGCGAGTTCCATGCCGAGTTTGAGCGCCTCGGGATACTCGGGGTTCGGGGATTTAACCGTTGGAAAGAGGCCATCAGGAACCATCTGCGAAGGAACAGGCCAACATTCGACTCCAAGACGATGAAGCATCGGAACAATGATCACACCACCCACTCCATGAAGAGGGGTGAAGACAGTCTTGAGTGCTGGCTTGCGGTGAAAGAGTTCTGGATCGACGATCAGTTTCTCGAGGCGCTCCATGTAGGCCTCGTCAATCTCGCGGCCGATCTTGATCACCTGACCACACTTGGCTTCCGGAAGAGCCTCGTAGGTATCGTCTCCGGCATTCACCAGATCAATGATTCCCTGATCATGCGGAGCGACCACTTGCCCCCCATCATCGAAGTAAACCTTGTAGCCGTTGTAACCCGGAGGGTTGTGACTGGCCGTGATGTTAATGCCGGCCGCAGCGTTCTTGTAACGAACAGCAAAGGAAAGCTCGGGTGTCGAACGGGGCCCCTCAAAAAGCAGTGCATCGCAACCGAGATCGGTCATGACCTTGGCTGCAAGATCGGCAAATTCCCGGGAGAAGAATCGGGTGTCGAAGCTGATGGCGATGGCAGGCCGGCCGGGGCGATTCTCCCGCTCATGCCACTGGCGCACATAGGTGGCGAGTCCACGGGTGGCGCGGGCGATGTTGTAGTCATTCATCGCGTTCGTTCCGATGCAGGAGTGCTCGGGACGACCGTCTGGACGACCGGGGCCCGCCTCGACAGTGGTAATCACTTCACCAATGGTCTTGCCTCGGAGGCCTCCGGTACCGAAGGCCATGGTGCGGAAGAAGCGGTTGTTTAACTCATCCCAACGACATGATTCAGCCAGTTCGGTGATCACGGCTTGTGCAAGGGGTGAGTTACCTTTCGCAAGCATCGCGCGGATATTCTCCGCGGAGGTCTTCAGAAGGGAACCGCCGGCCTCGGCCTCGGCGATGGATTCAAGGAGGGTCGACATAAGTGAAGGTTTAAACCCACAATCCCGTTAGTAAATCCATAAATCTTCAGAAACCCAAAACTGCATTGCCGATGCTCACTTTCGTTCAGGAATTTCGAAGCCGGCATGAACCGGCAGATCCTCGGAGGAAGAGCCTGCTGCAGCAGTGTACAATCCCGGGGTCAAGTTCCACCCCTCTGATATCGGGTTCCAATAAGCAAGATCTCTGTCACTGAACGGGATCGTGACCTCCCGACGTTCACCCGGCTTCAGCACCACTCGTGCAAATCCACGAAGTTCCCTGATCGGGCGAGGCACGTTGGCAACCGGAGGCTCCACATAAAGCTGAACGACTTCGGCACCTTGCCTCGACCCGGTGTTCTTAACCGTGACGGATGCCAAATAATTCCCTGCCTTTCTTTTATCAGGGGCAACCTTCATAGTGGAAAACTCGAAAGTGGTGTAACTGAGGCCAAAACCGAATGGGAAGAGGGGTCTGATTCCTTTAGAGTCAAACCAACGGTATCCGAGGAAAACTCCCTCCCTATAATCATTGTTGGGAAACTTGTCCTCGTAGGATGGATAATGACCGTAAGCGGCGGAATCCTCCAGCCTCCTCTCCCAAGAAAAGGGAAGTCGTCCTGAGGGATTCGTTTTCCCGAAGAGAATCTCGGCAACAGCGAGACCTCCATCCTGACCAGGATAATATGCGTGCAATAAGGCAGGCACACTCGCGATCCATCCCTTCGTGGAAACGCTTCCCCCGGCATTCAGGACAACGATCGTCCGTGGATTAAGTTTTCTTGCTTCCCAGATCATCTCCTCTTGTCCAGGCGGCAGTGTGTAAGGTCTGTCGGATTCTTCACCCTCCTGGTCGAATAGCTTGGCACGAGCCCCGACATAACGCGGAGGGGACTGACTGAATCCGACACAGACGACCACCGCGTCGGCTTCCTTCACCGCGTCGACAAACTCTGCCGGAATCGGAGGTGAATTTTCCGCACCGTTGGCATCGAGTGCCGGAGGACGGTCTTCGCCGTTGAGTTGGGCAGGCCTTTTCCAAGGAACAAGAGTGACTTGGGCTTCAGTACCTAGGACATTGCGAATCCCCTCGCAAACGCTTGTTGTATGGAACGGCTCAACAATGGAACTTCCGAATCCTCCATAGACTGCGGGATCCGCATTGTGTCCCAACAGGATGATCTTCTTTGTCTTTCCTGCTTCCAAAGGTAGCAACTCTCCCTCGTTTTTCAATAGAGTGACCGATTCGCGAGCTCCCTTGAGGGCAATATCCGAGTGTTGGGGGGGATCTTTCGGGATCGCTTTGTCCTCCTGCACACGGTCGAACCATCCCATGCTGAAAGCCACCCTGAGTTGACGCCGGATTTTGTCATCAATGACTTTCTGGGTGACCTTCCCATCCTTGAGAAGGGGCAGCAGGTTGTTCGTATTGAAATAGACTCCCCTTGGCATTTCCAAATCGAGTCCCGCATTGGCCATTCCCCGAGCGTCATAGCAGGAGACCCAGTCCGACATGACGAAGCCTTGGAAACCCAATTCTTTTTTAAGGAGTTGATTCAACAGATGTTCGTTCTCCGAAGCATGAATCCCATTGATGGGGTTATAAGAACTCATCACACAGCGAACCCCGCCATCCACAGCCATCGCGAAGGGCTTGAGGTAAAGTTCCCGCAGAGTACGCTCATCAACATCCGAGCTGATTTTGTGACGCTCTACCTCTTGTTCATTGCAGAGAAAATGCTTGGCGGTCGCCGCAACTCCCTGACGCTGAACACCGGCGATGAAAGCCGCCGCTAGGCTCCCGGCAAGATAGGGATCTTCCCCCATGTATTCGAAATTCCTGCCGCAGGTGGGGGAACGGTAAAGATTTATGCCCGGACCTAACAGGATGTGAATTCCACGGGCTCGGCAGTCGCGGCCTATTGACTCACCAACTTGGCGGGCAAGCTCATTATCCCATGTCGCAGCCAGCGCAATGCCATTGGCATAGGCCGTGGATTTGCCGTGCCCCCTCACCCCCATACTGGCATCAGACATCAGGAATGCAGGAATCCCCAGTCGACCAACAGGTGCCGTGGTGAAACCATTGCCTCCCAGCATCGAGATTTTCTCCTCAAGAGTTAATCGGCCGAGCAAATCCTCAACGCGCTTCTCCACAGGAGCTGACGCATCCTTATAGGTAAGACCAGAATTATCCGCAAAAACCCGACGCGGCATCTGCAATACCGCGGAAAAAAACATAAGAAGCATCAGGCAGCTTCGCATGAGCAGCGATTTTTTAGCTCTGATGATCGATTCAAGGAGGGTCGACATGATGATAGATTTAGGCGTGAATGGCTTTGCCTTCAAAGCGTTTCCAAGACCCAGATGCAGCTTCACCGGATCCTTGACAAATACCGGGCTATCTTCTCGATCGGCCTGCAAAACACCTTTGTCTATCGTTGGAATTTTCTGTTGCGCTCACTTTTTGCGCTGATTCCGCTTTTCGGCACGGTGTTTGTCTGGCGATCGATCTACGGCGACACCTCGGGAACCATAGCCGGTTATGAGTTTGGAGAGATGGTCTTCTATTTTCTGATCGTTCTGCTCGTTGATAATCTCATCACTCCCACTGAGGATGAGTGGCAGATCGCCGCCGAGATCCGTGAGGGACAACTCAGTTCCTTCCTACTCAAGCCGTTTGACTTCCTTGCCTACCGCTCCTGCATTTTTGTCGGATCGCGCCTGCTCTACACGGCAGTGACACTTCTGCCCGTGGTGGCTGTCTTCTGGTGGTATCGTCAATACCTCCAGTGGCCCACACACTCCTCCACTTGGGGATTTTTTGCCCTGAGTCTGGTGATGGCCGGTGCGATCCAGTTCCTGATCGCCTACGCGCTTGCGATGCTGGCCTTCTGGATTCTAGAAATATCGACCGTGGTCTTCATCCTCTACTCATTCGAGTACTTCCTGAGCGGCAAACTCTTCCCCCTGGATACGGTGCCTGGTGTTGCGGGAACAATCCTGCGACTACTCCCATTTCCCTACGAGCTCTACTTCCCCGTCGCGGTGCTGATGGAGAAGATCGGAGGCCCGCAACTCTGGCATGGCCTGATCATTCAGGCGACCTGGGTACTACTCTGTTACCTGCTGGCTAGAGTGCTCTGGCGCTCGGGTGTGCGACGCTACGAGGGCGTGGGGATTTAAGAAATTCATCAGCGCCGACTCATGGGAACTCGGCAGGTGGTCGGGAATGATACGAACGGTGGCACCGGTGGAGACCCTGTCACAGAGTGCCGCCACATCGGCGGAACGCATCCGGACACAGCCAAAGCTCGCGGGGCGACCTAGGAGTCTTTCCTGCGGCGTACCATGGATGTAGATGCCACGATTAAAAGCATTTCTATTGCCGGACTCTTCACCCTCAAGCCAGAGGATGCGGGTGACAATCGGATCGCGACCGGGGGCATTTGGCTTCAGGACTTCGCCGGTCGGCACCCGTGAGTGAAAAACCGTGCCCAAGGGTTTGCCCATGCCGATCTTCATTCGAACCAAGAATTTTCCAAGAGGAGTGGCGTAGCTTCCAAAGCGGTCACCGATCCCAAAGCGAGAAGTGGAGACCGGATAGATCGCCTCAGTCTTCCCATCGGTCTTCAGAAGCAACTGCTGATCCTTCACGCTCACGATGATCTCATGATGGGTATCCCCGGTGGTGATGGAGAGCGGCGAGGCGGGTAGAACCCCCTCCGCCCGAAGGGTGGCTATCAGAGTAAAAAGCAGAAAGGGATAAGTAAAATGCCTCAAGTCGATAAGTTGGCCTTATAAGCGCAACTCGTCAACACACCCTGACGATTTTTTAAAGCCCGGTCTTGTTGAGATGTCCTTCGGTCACTAGGACTTCGGCACCCGTACCGACCAATTCATAAAGTCTTTTCACATCAACGGACCGCATCCGGATGCATCCATAACTGACCGGGGTTCCAAGGAGCGATTCCTGGGGCGTACCATGGATATAGATACAGCGGCTGTAGGCATTCCGATTGTGTGCCTCAAGACCATCCAGCCAGAGAATCCGGGTCACGATTGGATCGCGTCCCAGGGCATCGGGAGACAACACCTCACCAGTCGGCTTGCGTGAGTGAAAAACAGCCCCGAGCGGGGCACCGGATCCAATCTTCTTGCGGACACAAAGATGTCCGAGCGGCGTGGCATAGCTTCCGTCACGATCACCTGTTCCGTATTTCGAGGTCGACACCTTGTAGATGGCCGCTGGCTTCCCATCGGTCAGGACGAGCATTTTCTGATCTGGAACACTGATGATCAACCGATGATGCGTATCCCCGGTGCACCCTGCGAGAAAAAGCAGTACCCCGAAAAGAAGCACCCATACTCCGTCAGTCGCCGCTCTACGCATCATCTCAGCGACGCCGCCACCTCTGCGGCAAAATAGGTCAGGATCATGTCAGCACCCGCGCGCTTGATAGCGAGGAGAGATTCATCACGAGTCGCCTCGTAGTCGAGCCAACCGAGACGAGCGGCGGCATGGATCTGGGCATACTCTCCGGAGACTTGGTAGGCGGCCACCGGAAGCAGGGTGTGTCCTCGCACAGCTCGGATGATATCCAGATAGGGACCTGCGGGCTTCACCATCACAATGTCGGCTCCCTCCTCTTCATCGAGTTGAACCTCTTGCAAGGCCTCGCGAACGTTGCCCGGATCCATCTGATATCCGCGTTTATCCAGCTTTTGAAGTTTGCCGGACTGTCCGGTGCCGCTCTTCACGGCATCACGGAAGGGACCGTAATACGCCGAGGCATATTTTGCCGCATAGGCCAGGATCCCAATCCTTTGAAAACCAGCGGCATCAAGGGCTAGACGAATCGCTTTCACCCGGCCATCCATCATGTCGGAGGGGGCGACAATATCGGCCCCGGCCTCAGCCTGGGCAACGGCCAACTGCTTGAGCGACTCTACCGTGGAATCGTTCTCCACATCGCCGCGCTCATCGAGCAAACCGTCATGGCCATGGCTCGTGTAGGGATCCAAAGCAACATCAGTGATCACGGCAAGATCTGGAGAGGCCGACTTCACGGCACGGATGGCGGCAAAGAGAATATTTTCCGGGGAATGGGCATGGGAGCCCTCTTGGTCTTTCTTCGAGGAGTCAATGCACGGGAAGAGAGCGATCGCCTTGATGCCGTTCTGCTCCAACCTCTGACACTCCTCTGTGAGGGTATCCACCGTATGACGCACTATCCCGGGCATCGATTCCACAGGTTCGGGAGTTCCTTCACCCGCACGAACAAAGAGCGGTTGGATCAGATTCTCAGCACGCAGAGCAGTCTCCTGAACAAGCGAGCGTACTGCAGGGGTAGCGCGATTACGCCGCATCCTACGAAGAAGATCCTGTCCTGTTCGTTGCGTATTCATCCCCCTATCTTCCTTGATGAAGAGCCTGAGTCAAGGAAGTGGCGTCCCTAGAATGATCAATAGAGAGATTGACGATGACTCCCCGGGGATTCATCGCCCTTTCGGTCACGCTGTTGAGTGATCTGACTCGGTCGTTCCGACGACCTCGGCTCAAACCCTACGGGTTCTCATGTCCTGGACTCGCCAACAAAGTTGGCGACCCTAACGGGATTCGAACCCGTGTTACTCCCGTGAAAGGGGAGTGTCCTAGGCCACTGGACGATAGGGTCGTTAGTGGGAGGGAAGAAAATGCCCTAAGCAGGCATAATTTCAAGCAAAGTTATGAATAAGCTTCTTTATCCTTTACCCTAAACGGCCCGCACGATTTCCGATCAGAACAATCACGGAGCGCTCGGTAAGCGTGATTGTGGACTGATCGACGATGAGTTGCTCGGACCCAGGTTCGTGAAAATCGTCGGGTGAAGGACGGGCGGTATCGACCACAAGCCTCCACCTCATTCCGGATGGAAGCTTTGGCAACCCGAAGGAAATCGGCTCATGCCACATATTAAAAGCGGCATAGATGAAGTCGGCTTCCGGGCCGTAGGTTTGATCCATGTTGCCGGCAATCATGAAGGCGAGGGAGCGACTGTCGGCACCCCAATCGGGTTGACGAGGTTTTACCCCATGCCAACCGATGTCGGGATATCCGCACCCCTGAACATCGTTACCGGTAAAAAATTCTGTCCTGTGAAGCTGACTATGACGGCGACGGAATTCGCCCATCAGACCGACAAATCGCTTCAGCCCCAAAGCCTCCCCACCCTCGTTCTCTGCCGTCCAGTCGAGCCAGTTCCACTCATCGTCGTGGCAGTAGGCGTTATTGTTGCCGTTTTGGGTGCGACCGAGTTCGTCCCCCATGGAGAGCATCGGCAC
>Ga0208497_1001039_pt1 | contig 11055 bp, 19 predicted proteins | sample CryBogCBE25Aug07_FD_184555 | JGI IMG/M metagenome (GOLD analysis project Ga0208497, IMG submission 184555) | Freshwater microbial communities from Crystal Bog, Wisconsin, USA - CBE25Aug07 (SPAdes) | ecosystem: Environmental > Aquatic > Freshwater > Lake | place: Crystal Bog, Wisconsin, USA...
AAGCAAGAAGGTGACCTTTTAAAAGCCTTGGTAAAGGCTAGTAAATATGATTCTGTAGAAATTTTAATTTCTGTTTTAGAAATGCAATTTATAGATACCAAACAAATATTTACCTACTATATTAATAAACAATATGAATTACAATCTTTATTAGATGAAAATAAATTTGACGAAGCTAGTAAAATTGTACAGGATGAAATTTTAAGATCAGGATTGGGAAATTAATTATGTTAGTATATGACCAGAATATTATTGATACTAGTTCAGATATCAATATGCTCGATAGCATGTATCCTTCTTTTTGCACCATGGTTAGTAATCAAAGCAAGACAATCGAGCATAAGTATTGTACGATTTATGGCTACTCCTATGGCGAAGGTAGAGTTGTGGTTGATGGCAAGCTATACTATTTAAATGCTGGTGATTTTTTTAGTTTTCCTATTAGAGAAAACTATCCAGTGTTTAATACCGATGATAATATTTTTGTTGTAGTGAGACTTGGATTTTTAGGACAGCATGTATTTGGCAAAGTAGAAAAGAAAGGTCGCTTATCTTATATCGATGGATGCTCTGATAGTATGTTAGTGTATCCTCCTCGTTTTGGTGATCCTAGTTTGAACTTTCTACATTTTCCTTCTAATATTAATCAGACCTTCCATACTCACCCTAGCATTAGAATGGGTTGTGTTATTGGTGGACGTGGTGTTTCAACTCTTGCAGATAAAGAAGTACAGCTAACAGAAGGTATGATGTTCTGTCTTGAAGAACAAGAATATCATAGGTTTAGAACAGAAAATTCTCATATGGATATTATTGCTTTCCATCCAGATGGAGATTGGGGTCCTACTGACGAAAACCATACCATGTTGAATAGAACATACTTAGAAGGTAAGTAATATGATTTTAAAATATCCTAATTTAATGTTGTCAACTCCAACACAGCCATTTGATTTTTTAAACCCTTTCCAAGATCCTACACAATTGGCATTGGAATTAATGCAAACTATGAATGAGAACAATACTATTGGTTTATCAGCCAACCAAATTGGCAAGCCTTATTCAGTATTTGCATTGAAAGGCTATCCGGAAAATATTGTATGTTTTAATCCTAGAATTGTTAATGCTTCTGCTGAAACAGAATTGTTAGAAGAAGCCTGTCTATCATTTCCTGGTGTAAACGTAAAGATTAAAAGGCCAAAAGAAATTAGAGTTAGATTTCAAATGCCTTCTGGTCTTACTGATACAAAAACGTTTTCAGGATTGACTGCACGGACATTTCAACATGAGTTAGATCATTTGAATGGGATTATTTTTGTTAATAGAGCAAATCGCTATCATAGAGAAAAAGCAATGAAGGGATACTACAATGACTGATAAAAAAGAAGGTTTTAGAGTAGGCAATTATTTTTGTGTATTGCCTGAAGGCAACTTTGTTGAAGAAGCAAAAGATGATGGACTTTATATTTCTCTAGAAATTTATCGCATAGAAAAAGATGATTCTATGGTACAAATTACAGCTGACGAGATTACTCCTGAAATAGAGGAGCAAATAAATGTTGAAATTAATAGGATGTTGCTTGATGCTATAGATCTTGAGGAACATTTAGGAGGCACTAATGTCGAAGATTAAGATTGCAGAATTATTTTATTCACTACAAGGTGAGGGACAGTATCTTGGAACGCCTAGTGTTTTTCTTAGAGTGTTTGGTTGTAATTTCCAGTGTGCTGGTTTTGGTATGCCTAGAGGTCAGCTCTCTGAGGAAAGATTGGCTATTGAACCGGGCGACTATACGAGCTATAATTCTTTGCCATTGGTTCACACTGGTTGTGATAGTTATGCAAGTTGGGATCCACGTTTCAAACATCTCTCTCCAATGATGGAAGTTTCTGCCATTGTTGATAAGATGCAAGAGATGCTTCCTGATGGCAAGTTTGGTCCAGACAAGCATTTGATTCTTACTGGTGGTGAGCCTCTTCTTGGGTGGCAAAAGTCATATACCGAATTGTTTGAAGAGATTGCAAAGCGTGATATGAATCTCACACACATTACATTTGAGACCAATGGCACACAGCCGTTGAAGATTGAGTTTAAAAATTGGCTACTTTCCAATCCTTATATTCCTTTCCTTGATATCACGTTTAGTGTTTCATCTAAATTGCCATCATCAGGCGAGTCATGGGAAGATGCCATTAAGCCAGAGATTGTAAAAGATTATTATGATCATTCATCTTTGACTTATTTTAAGTGGGTAATTTCCAATCAAGATGATTATAATGATGTTGTTCGTGCTGTAGAAGAATATACCAAGGTGATTGATGTTGGTATGCAAAATATTCCAATTTACCTTATGCCTGCAGGTGGTACTACTAAAGTATATAATGATAATGAGAAGTGGGTTGCAGAGTTGGCAATGAAGCATGGGTGGCGCTACACTCCCCGTTTACAGGTTCAGCTCTGGAAAAATGCTTGGGGAACGTGAAATATATACTTTTATAAATACTCTTATATAAACTATTATAGGAGTATTAAAATGAAAAAATACGGATTTGTATATATGTGGTATGATAGAAAACATAAAAGATATTATGTTGGTTGCAGGTGGGGTAATGAGGATGATGGGTACATATGTTCATCACCTTGGATGACTCAAGGATATAAACATAGACCAAATGATTTCAAACGTCGTATTCTAGCAAAAATTTATACCAATAGGCAAGATTTATTGGAGGTAGAATATAGATGGCTATCAATGATAAAAAAAGAAGAATTAGGTAAAAGATATTACAATCTACATAATTATCATTTTAATCACTGGAGCACTAATACCGATAAATCACTCTCCGTTAAACAAAAAGTTTCTAACACCAAGAGGAAATTTTGGGATAGTATAGAATCTGATGTTTTGAGACAAGAGGTCAGCGAGTTTCATAAGACCCGAGGCACAAGACCACCCTCTCGAAAAGGAAAAATACCTTGGAACAAAGGTCTAACTAAGAATACTGATCCTAGAGTATTAGCCAATGCTTTAGCAGTCAGTAAACCTAAAGGAAAGCAATCTGTTCCTAGATCAGAAAAGCAGAAACAACTAGCTAGTGATAATATGAAACGAATATGGTCAGAAAGGAAAATACAAAAATAATGAGAAAAAGTTCAGATATCATTGATGATTTTGTTGACGCTTTAGAGAAATTAGTTGATACTCTAGATGATGAATGGTTTGCAAATAAAGAAGGTAGATGGCGACAGGGTGATGATATACGCAATATCTTAATACCTGCCGCCAAGGAAAAATTTAAAGCACATCTCGATGAATACATCGATCGTCGTATTGAAACATATTGTGAGAAGAATCACATTCAGCGTGTTAAATTTCAAGATTTTGAGGAGCAATAATGCAGCCCGTAGCTTATAAGTATACTTCTACCAAGGAATACCACAATGCCTTCCCTGTAGCATATCGCCAGTGGAAAGCTGATAGTCATTGCAATCTAATTCATGGATACTCATTCTCCATGAAGTTCCATTTTGGTACTAATGATCTAGATGCTCGCAATTGGGCAGCAGATTATGGTGGTTTGAAAGAGCTCAAGAAGGTTCTAGAGGATCAGTTTGATCATACTTTGCTTGTAGCACAGGATGATCCAGAGATGGAAACATATCTGTTGCTTCAGGAGAAGAAATTAGCTAAGCTAACTATTCTACCAAAACTTGGTTGTGAGGGCCTTGCAGATATGTTGTACAAGTATGTCAACGGAGTCTATATTCCTGATATGTGGGGTCAAGGTGAAGCAGAGCGCCTTTGGTGCTATCGAGTTGAAGTACGTGAGACGATAGCAAATATGGCCTTCCGTGAAGGCCATCGTGAATGGAATGAGGATTTGTTTGTATGAGTAAGAGAGAAGATTTTATAGCAATTAGAGAACATGATGCATATGATAGTCAGCGTTCAATATCTGATAAAATTAAAGCAAAGTTGGAAAATGATGGTATTCGCTATTTTGCCAATGATAACATCAGTGAATATTTGGATGATGCATCTCGTGCTCTACTCATCGACGAGGTAAGTGAGAAGTTCGAAGGTGTTCTTCGTTCCTTGCTTATCGATGTTGATAACGATCCGAACTCTATGGGTACTGCTCGTCGTCTTGCAAAGATGTATATCAATGAGTTGATGGAAGGTCGTTTCCACGATGCTCCAGATGTAACAGCTTTTCCTAATGATGGTTCACATGGAACAGACACATATCAAGGTATGTTAGTTGTTCGTGCTGAATTGAAGTCGATGTGCTCACATCATCACCAAACAGTTTCTGGTGTTGCATATATTGGAATTATTCCTTCCACCAAGGTGATTGGTCTTTCCAAGTATGTTCGTATTGCTCAGCATTGTGCTCGTCGTGGTACATTGCAAGAGGAGCTTTGTGGGGATATTTCCAAGGCAATTATGGAGGCAACTGATAGTCCAAACGTTGCAGTCCATATTGCAGCAGAACATGGTTGTTGCACCAACCGTGGAATCATGGCATCTTCATCGCTGACTCAGACGACTGTTTTGAACGGAATGTTTTACATTAACAGCGTGAAAGATGAGTTTTTTGATAATATCAAGCTGCAATCGTCGCATTCTCGCTATTCTTGCAAGTGATTTTATTAAAAAATAACTGTTGACTTTAATTAGGTTTCATCGGATTATCAATATATTGAGAGATATGGAGAGATACCGATGAAACCTTCTTCTGTTAAAATCACCACATTCAACCAATCAGATCTTTACAGCTTGTATTCATCCTCAGATTTAAATACCTTTCGCACTTTTTGCATTGACTTGGTTAAAAATGCACGTGCACCCAATCACACAATGTTATTTAAGATGCAGAAAATGAGCAAAGATCAGTTGCTATTTTCTACAAATAACTTTATCATGAAGGGTCATGGTATGGGAGTTGGCAAATGAAAGTTTACTTAGCTCAGCTTACTCACCGCATAACTAAAAAAGTTATTTACAAATGTGGTTATGTTAAGCACCAAAATGCTGCTAAGCGTTTTGATGGCGATGAATACAAAGATTTTGATATTGAGATTTTAGGTAGTATTAATATATCTAATCCTAGCTATGATAAGGCAGTAGAGTATTGTAAAGAAATAGAGCAATATCTTCAAAAGAAATTTCCTAAGAATTTTTGGATTGAAAATTATCTAGGTGTTGAGCGGGGCTATTATGATGGGTTGTCAGGAATAACAGAAATGTTTATACTGGAAAAAGGTCAGACCAAAAGCGATGTGGTGTCATTATTCTACAAAGTTAAAGACCGTGTAGATGCTAATCCAAAATTTAGGATGTGATATGATTGATTATTTTGCTGGTTGTGAGCTTGGTGAAAAGCAAAGGGTAGTTCATAAGGATAAGTTTCTCGATCGTTGTTTGAAGCGGGCAGCTGGTAGGGATAATCCTCAACCTATAGAAATAGATGTTGAATATTTAATTAAAATTGGTAAAAAACAAAAATGGAAATGTGCGTTGACTGGTGTTGATTTACAATTTGTACCAGGCAAAGGCAAGAAGAATCCTTATATTTGTACAATCGATCGTATCGACAGCACAAAAGGATATGTTACTAGGAATATTCAATTATTAAGTTGGATTGCTAATCAATGTAAGGGAACATATAAACAAGTTGAATTTGTACAAATGTGTATGGAAGTAGCTAAACATAAAGGATGTAAGTAATGAATAATCAAAAATTTATCTGGGTTAAGTTTGCTAAAGAAGGGATCCACAAGTATCCCGCAGCTTTGACAGATCCTAACCTTGCAACAGGTGATCATTATGATGTTAGCTTTCTAGGCTATCCCCATCGTCATATGTTTCACTTCAAGATCCAGATCGAAGTGTTTCATGAGGATCGCGATATTGAGTTTATTCAGTTTAAGCGTTGGTTGGAATCATTGTATTCTGACGGCACTTTACAGCTAAATTACCGTTCTTGTGAGATGATTTCCGATGATCTTGCAACTACGATTCAAGCTAAATACCCCAATAGAGACATTGTAATTGATGTCAGTGAGGATGACGAAAACGGTTCTCATTGCATCTATCCAAAGGGGTAAACTAAAATGAAGACATTTCGCCAGCTTTCAGAAGCATCTGTCCATCCTATGGCAGTCCATGCATATCCATCAGGTAAGAATCAATTTACAGTACATGCAGTTGGTTCCAAGGTAAAGCACGTTTCTCCTGGCGAAAAGGTTTCTTCTTCTGACCTTGATGATCTGTCTGATGCAGGTCACAAGGTTAAGGAGATTGCTAAGCCTATCAATGAAGCAGCTGAACATGAAGAGAGTGGCCGTGGAAAACATAAAGTAACATATGTTCATCCCGACAAGAAAAATATTGGTAATGATAGATTCGAGACAAAACCTGAAGCCATTAAGTATGCTAATTCACTTAAGAAGAAGGGCTATCATGATGTTTCTATGAGTGAAGAAGTCGAGCATCTTGATGAAGCAGATCTAACAAAGATCGATACAAAGACACTTCAGAGCCTAACACAGATGCATAAGTACTATGGTCAAAAAGATCCTAGAGCAAAAGCATCTGCAGAACGTGGCGAAGCAGAATTAAAAAGACGTGACAACGAAAAGAAAGAAAAGATGAAGGAATCATCACTTCCTCCTCATCTTGCAAAGCTATTCAATAAAAAGGGTGACTTTAAGGATCCTAAGAAGCATGCAATGTATAAGGACATCCAAAATAAAATGGCAAAGAAAGAAAAATCACCCAAGCTTCCTTCTGTTAAAGAAGATGTTGTCGATGAAGGTATCATTAAGGGTACTGCTTCATTGGTTAAGCATGCGGTTGGCGTTCCTATGAAAGCAGCAGGTCGTGCTGCAATGGGTGCTGTTAATGCAGTCCATGCAGTTGCTGGTGGTGTTAAGAATACTGTTAAAGATGTTAAGGATGCATCTAAGAAAGTTAAAGCAGCTTATGCTGAAGAAGCAGAGCTAGATGAATCAGGTCTTTCTTCTAAGACTCTTGCTAACTATTCTATCAAAGCATCAGATGCATCTAAGCATAGAACAATGCCTACTAAGAAAGTAGACAATCGCTATGCTGGAGTCTCCAAGGTCGATAAGATTCTTGCAATGAGAGATAAGAAAAAGTTTGACTAATTAGTCAACTTATACTACAATTTAATTTGTTATTTTATATTATGAGGTACAGTGAATGTCGATTGAATTCTGCCATATTTCTCCAACTCCACATCTCAACTTAGTGAGCGGGCGCAAGACACATCTTGTTCTCGCTCATCTTATTGAAGAAGACCAAAGCTACGTAGACTACTACCTCCAAGAGAAAGAAGAGTTTGGTAGTACATTAATTATGGACAATAGTGGATTTGAAATGTATAAGCAGGGTAAGGAGATGTATCCTTCCGACAAGCTAATCTCAATGGCACAGCGTGTTAATGCTGATTATGTCGTTATGACTGATTATCCAGCAGAGCCAGGCGAGAAGACTATTGAAGCAGCAAAGAAGCTTGCACCAGAATTCCATGAAGCAGGATTCAAGACTTTCTTTGTTCCACAATCAAAGATTGGTGACTCCGCAGATGCTATCAAGACATTTCGTTGGGCTAGTCTACATCCAGAGCTGGTAGACTATATTGGTGTGTCTATCCTTACTGCTCCTAATGCATATGGAGTAGAGAAGGGTAACAAACTGCAACGTTTCATGTCTCGTATCAAGCTGATGTATGATATGAAAGAAAGCTTGATCTTTCCTTCAATGAAGGCTCATGGGCAAAAGGTTCACTTCCTTGGAATGATGGATGGACCTAACGAAATTATGTATGCAGAACCATTTGGTAAGTTTATCGATACATGGGACAGCTCTGCTGCTATCTGGGCAGGTCTTAATGGAATTAGGTTTGATAACACTCCTACAGGATTACTTGGTGGTAAGTTTGAGAAAGAAGTTGACTTTGACTTCCATACAGACGATGATAATCTATTGAGTCTTGCAAAAGAAAATATGGAATATATTGACAAGCTTTGCTATGCATACATTTATGGGAATACGTTCTAATGGTTACAGTTAAGAATCCAATAATTGATTACAAATACCGTGAAGATGAGATTATCGAAGAGTTAAAGAAATACGTCGATACAACTTACGGTCAACACTATTCAACAGGAAAGCTTCAAACAATCGATGTGTGGGAAGCTCTTGGTATTGAAGAAGAGTCGTGCCAATCAAACGTAATTAAGTATGCAATGAGGTATGGTAAGAAGGGTGGTCATAATAAGGCCGATCTTCTTAAGATCCTCCACTACACAATCCTATGGTGGCACTACACCCAGCAAGAGGGGAATACTAAATGAGTATGATTCATATTAGTTCTAAGAAATCAAAATCTTCTCTAACCAATGTTAAAGAATCTGATATCCAACCAAACGCTGTAGATTTACGTTTGGATAAGGTATATGCAATTAAGCCAGTATTATTTACTATTGGAGAAGTAGAGGGCACAGAGCAAAAGACGCATCGAGGCTCTCAAGAAATGCATCCGGATATCAATGGATATTACTATTTGAATCCTGGTTCATATGAAGTTGTAATGGAAAATATCATTACTATTGGTGATGGTGAGGCTGGATGGGTAATTACTCGTTCTACTCTTAACCGCAATGGTTGTTATATTACATCCGGATTGTATGACTCTGGCTATAATGGCGTAATGGCTGGTGTTATGCATATTGTTGGAGCTCCTCTTAAGATTAAGAAGGGTACACGAGTTGGTCAATTCCTTTTATTTAAATCAGAGGCACTGAAGCAGTATGATGGCAGTTATGGTATTGGCAAAGAACATGATAAAAAGTATATTTAGTTATTGCAAAATATCTCACTTTAATATAACACTACATTTAAACCCTTTTCATTGGTTTTATTGCTTTTTAAATTACACTACAAAGAGTGATATGAATCCAGGTTTTATATGTCAATTACATGGACAACTTGGACCAATAGAAATATTTTTTTACATAGACGACGAAAGATGGTAAAGGAAATACAAAATGGAAATTAAGATTGATTTAGAACTTCTTCGTACTAAGAAGATTTTCATGGCTACACCAATGTATGGTGGCAACTGTAATGGTATGTACACTCGTTCATTGTGCGACTTGACTGCAATGTGTGTTAGGTATGGTATTGAACTTCGTTCATACTTTCTTTTCAACGAGTCCTTGATTACACGTGCTCGTAACTATTGCGTAGATGAGTTCATGCGTTCAGGTGCAGATCATCTTCTGTTTATCGATTCTGATATTGGATTCAATCCTCAAGATGTTATTGCTATGATGGCATTGCAGGCTGCAGATCCAGAGAAGTATAACGTGATCGGTGGACCTTATCCTAAGAAGTGCATTACGTGGGAAAAGATTAAGTCTGCTGTTGATAAGGGTGTTGCAGATCAGAATCCAAGCGCATTGGAAGATTTCGTTGGCGACTTCGTCTTTAATCCAGTTATTACTGGCGAGCAAACTTCCATCCGTCTTGATGAACCAGCAGAAGTTCTAGAAATTGGAACAGGGTTTATGATGGTTACTCGTGATACTTTCTTGAAGTTTGATCAGGAATATCCTCAGTATTCTTATAAGCCAGATCATGTTCGTACTGAAGCTTTCGATGGCTCACGTGAGATTATGATGTACTTCCAGGCAGAAAAAGATGGTTTGGATTATGGTAAGTACTATGCAGATGGTATGAAGAAGATTGCAGCAATGCGTTTAAATGATGCCGATAATGTCCAGTCAGAGATTGATAAGTTGATGTCGTCAGCTATTGAAATGGATGGCAGGACGTCTAAGCGTTATCTTTCAGAAGATTATTGGTTCTGTCAGCTTGTTCGTCGTATGGGAATGAAGGTATGGTTGTGCCCATGGATGCACTTGCAGCATGCAGGTACTTACGTATTTGCTGGCAAGCTTCCTGCTCTAGCTTCTATCGGAGCTTCTGCAACTGCTGATGCTAGCCTTCTTAAGAAGTATCGTGACAACACCAATCCTCCAGTAGCAGCTGCAATTGCTTCTACACCAACCCCTGTCATTGCAAATGATCCAGCTCTTTTGAATAAATTCAAGAAGATCTGATAAAGGTATTTTATTATGAAGTTAAGTGAACATACCATTAATACTCTTAAGAACTTTTCAAACATTAACCCAATGTTGTTAGTGCACCCTGGTGGTGTGTTAACAACCATGACGGTTACAAAGTCCATCTATGCTACTGCTAATGTGGAAGAAAACTTCCCAGTACAGTTTGCCATATATGAACTACCAAAGTTCTTAGGAGTGCTTTCCTTGTTTAAGGAGCCAGAATTAGATTTTGGTCAAAAGCAAGTTAAGATTGTTTCAGGACGTCAATCAGTCAATTATACCTATGCAAGCCCATCGATGATTGTTGCACCTGATCCAAATAAAAGCATTACGTTTCCTGTGGCTGATATTGAGTTCTCCATTTCTCAAGAAGAATTGCAACGTGTGGTGAGAGCCACGTCAGTTCTACAGCTACCGGATATTGCAGTGACTGGCAATGGCAGTAAGGTTGCCATCACTGCAACTAATTGTAAGAATCCAACAGCAGATGTGCTTAGCATCGAAGTTGGAGACACCGACAAGACTTTTTCCACGGTGTTTAGTATCGACAATATTATTAAGTTGATTTCAGCTGATTATAATGTTAAGATATCATCTAAGGGTCTTTCAAAGTGGCAATCTAATAATATTCTTTATTATGTTGCCATGGAAGCTACCAGTACTTTTAACAATAACTGAGGTGACAATCGATAAATTATAAATAGGACTATATTAATCATGCATGAAAGATATAGTCCTATGATTTATCAAATTACCAATAAAATAAACAATAAAAAATATATCGGTAAAACTTCTCAGTCTTTAGAAAAAAGATGGTACCAACATTGCAAAAATGCAGAATATGGTAAGGATACTTTTTTGTATAAAGCTATAAGAAAGTACGGAAAAGAAAACTT
>Ga0208497_1001041_pt1 | contig 11044 bp, 25 predicted proteins | sample CryBogCBE25Aug07_FD_184555 | JGI IMG/M metagenome (GOLD analysis project Ga0208497, IMG submission 184555) | Freshwater microbial communities from Crystal Bog, Wisconsin, USA - CBE25Aug07 (SPAdes) | ecosystem: Environmental > Aquatic > Freshwater > Lake | place: Crystal Bog, Wisconsin, USA...
TTGATTGAAAAATGGCTTAGTTCCATCAATAAAATCAACAACAACTTCCGATGTAAATGGATCAATCGTTGTTACTGTAGTAGCTTCATACGATTGTGAAATAAGTTCTCTAATCTTCTCGTTCATTTAATTCTTTCTGATAAAGGTCGACAATTATTTTTGCCATGGTGTTATGTTCAGTTATCGGTCCATACAAATCGATTATTTCTTGTAGTTCCTTATTAGTTAAATCTTGTATTCGTTGCGTCATTCTTCTACCTGTTTATAGTTAAATCGATTACTGCTTTAATAGCAAGACACAATAACAGAAATATAACAAGTGAGAATAGTATGGTAATCACCGCACTCATTATTCCCCACCTAGTCTGTTAATTAGATCCGCAACATCATCAAGTAACTCAGGAGTACAAATCAACCGTAGCACCTCACCATCTTTCCGAAACGCTAATGTAACTTCTTTTTCAACCTCTTGTTGACAGGTGTCATATTCCTTATAGGTAATAATCAACTTTCTTCCTACTGATGTTTCTTTTATTTCTGCTTTCATTCTTCAACTCCGAAATGTTCTAGAATCATTCTGTTTGACCACTTACCCCAATCTTCACTATATTGATTTTTTACCACTTCAGCACATTCCTTCACAATCAACTCGGCGAACTTTTCTTTATTAAAGATTAGCTTAGTACCATCAATATAATCAGTAACAACTTCCTGTGTAAATGGATCAATCGTTGTTATTGTAGCCGCTTCATATGATTGTTCAGCAAGTAGTTTAATCTTCTCGTTCATTCTTCAACTCCTGTGATAAATTTACTCATCCCAAAAATTACCTATTTGTGATACTGCTGCACTACCACAATCAATAACACACTGATCATTCTTCAACTCCGAAATGTCTTGCTACTGCTAGTCCTGCCCAATCAGCACCTAATGCTTGTTGATCTTCACCATCGTCCTCACACCCATCACGAATCTTGTCTATCTGTTCTAGACATTCTCTCACAATCAACTCGGCGAACTTTTCTGCTGCTTCGTGTGAATTACCAATGCGACTGGTTGGTCCTAAAAGTCCAGCTTGTTCAACAAGTTCTTTTACTCGCTCGTTCATTCTTCAACTCCGAAATGTTGTTCTATCCGTCTTTTAACTAGATGTAAAGCACCATTGTAATCTGTGTATAGTTCATTACTTGTCCAAGAGCCATCTACATTACGATTCACTAGTTCATCAGTAATACCAATACATTCCCTAACAATCAACCGGGCAAAATACTCTTGTAATTTTTGTATCTCATCATAGTCTAGTCGAGTCCATGTGTATGGCACCACTCGGTCTAATGCTTGTCCGGCAAGTTGTTGAATTTTATTGTTCATTTAATTGTATCCATATTCTGTTCCAAGTTGATGCTGTTTAACAAAGTTAACCGCGTCCCAAAACCCGTTCTCATAATCTTGTGAGTTGATGCCGGTCATAGTTATATCTTGATACCAAACAATCATTTTTTCTAAATGAGCAAGTCGCTCTCTCATTTCTTTTAACTTATCATCGGGCACAAGTGTGGAACTACCACGGACTACAGTTAGTTCAGACACCATTTGCGCTAGGGTGAAGCTATCAGCCTTCAATTCTTCATTCTCGACGGCTAGTGTGTCAGCTCTAACCATTTCCACAGAATGTGCGTTAAACAATAAGTCTCGTTCCTTTTGTAGCTGTCGTAGCATTTGAATAGCCTCACTTAAATAGATTTCGTGATTACCCCAGGGTTGTTCCTCTATCTCTTTGAGATATTGTTCAAATTCTAATGCTATTTCTTCAGCGTTCATAATTTATAACTCAACATAATGTCAGCAACACCATTATCTCGCACATTTAATGGCCAGACTTCTTTAACTTGGTTAGATAATCCACTATCAATCTCAACCCACACTTCAGTTTCTTCACCATTGGCATAAGTTTCTGGCCAATCTTTAATGTATTCCTTTAACTGGCGAACAGTTAATCCGTTTGTTATAAGTTTTTTCATTCTTCAACTCCGAAATGTTGTTTAATACCTTGAATAGGATGCAGATATGATTCGCCGGGCTTGTTCATTCGAACTGTATAAGAGCTGATAATATCAACGCACTCCTGAACAATCAACTTGGCGAATTTTTCTTGATCAATCACTTTACGATCAAAGGCCCGACAACCTTCTACACCTTCAAAGATAGTGGCTTGTTCCAATAGTTGTTTAATCCGTTCGTTCATTCAAAGACTCCTTCTTCAACTCCGAAAACTGAAATTTTCTTAACCATATCACCTAACCGTAGTTCCACAGATAAACGACGCTCGTTTCCGTTAAACATTCCGTCGCTAACTACAGTAGTATTAGCGATTTCATTAAACAATAACTCGGCGAACTTTTCCAAGTATTCTTCAGGAGTATAGTTGTCTATCATTTCTCTGCCACTATCGTCCCAAAGTGTAAATCCTATGCCAGCATCAAGAGCAAGTTGTTTAATCCGCTCGTTCATAACTTCTCTCCGTTCCTGAATACAACATTTACATTATACCCTAACTTTTTTGTTGCGTCAATTTTAGCCATATTTTTTTCTTTGTACTTGTTCCAGGTATATTTGGATTTTACTTCAATAATCAAGTTTAGCTTAGGAACATAAATGTCGGGGTAATATCTATGCGACCCACCGTTGAATTCATATGGTATATGTGGAACATTTCCTTGTCCTGTTACTATATCATCTTCAGTTAGTCCAGATTTTAATAAATCCATTATTACAATATTTTCGTATCCTTGATATCGACGTTCCTTGCCACTTGGCATTATCATTGTTTTAGTTAAATAATCATTTTGCGAATTTTTAAGTAATACTTTCTCAAGTATATCTATATTTTTTGTGGGGTTATCTACACCATATTTTTCTTCCCATGTTTCTTTACGCTTTGCTTTAAATTCGTCGGTGCTACAATAACTTTCAACACCAAATTTTTCTAACATTGTTTCTTTACGCTTACGCCCTATTTCTGGCCAAACACTTTTAATTTTATCTCTATTTACTTGTGCTTTAGCAGGATTATCTACACCATAGTTCTTTATCCAAGTATCTTTCTTTTTAGATTGTACATCTGCTATTTGACTTACATTAGTCACCCCGTATGTGTCTAATAATACTTGTTTTTTTCGATTCTTTACACCCGGGCAACTATTTGGGCTTTTAGAACAACGCCAACCATTGTTTGATTTGTTTTTAATAGTCCCAATCTGTCCGCAACCATAATCGCATAAATGTTCCATATTATTTCCTTTTAATATAGTTATTTATGCTTACGAAGGCATTATGATGGATTATTTATCCTCCCTAAATCTCATAAATCTTGGAAAGCGCAAACTATAAACATCGGAATCTTGCGATTTGGTTATAACATCGGCTAATATCTCAACCGTTTGGCCAATAACTGCTTGTTTATCTTCCCACATCTCTTGGCGTTGTTTATCAGTTAGTCCAGACCCAACATTGACTTTGATAAATCTATCTTGATCAAATCCCTCGCATACCAACGCACCAAGAATACCCGCATTTTTACCAGTACCTTCTTCTAACTCTACTACAGTAAGATCTACAGAAATAACAGGTTTCTTTTTTAACCAGGCAATGCTACGCTTACATTCATATGGTGCGTCTGGGTCTTTAATGAGCAAGCCTTCATAACCACCAGCAATAGCAGTGGCATTAATTTCTTTAAATCTTGTTTGGCCAGCATCGGTATCTAAATCTACTAACTCGTTGCCTAATACTGCGATGTTAGGAACATGTTCGGCAATCGGATCATGCCACATCTTTAATGCATTACTACGATCACGTTGACTAATAGTACCTTGTCCCGTTTTAAATTCTGCCAGGCTAATAATATCAAACAAGTTTAATACAGCATCCGTACTCTGTACGTCACTTTTACGATGTACTTGACGCATCAAGTCTTGGAATGAGCTAGACATTACTTCGCCATCAAATATCATTGGCTCTTTTAAGAGCTTGGCATGTTTAGCAAACTGTTGCTTGATGTGTGGAAAGTTTACCAATTCTTTACCATTGCGACTATATTGATCAACATGCCCGCTAGGATAAACGATAGTAATAACTCGAACTCCGTCCAACTTAACTTCAATAAATTTCTTTCCAGAGACTTTGCTTTCATGATTGGCACCATCATGCGCTAATTGGCAACTAAACACAGGAATGCTAAAATCTTCATTGCTCTTAGCCACCATTTTGTTGATGGTTTTTTCACTTACGCCACAACGTAAATCTTTAATTAAAATACGACGATACCAGAGATTCCACTCTGCTTCCTGTGCGTTCATACGCAGATAATTAACTGCGGTAATAGCCGCATTACCAGTCAGCTTGCGCTCGGCCAATGCTTGTGCAGTTTCCCAAAACTTATCCGGATTAAGGCCTCGGCCGGCACCTGACTTTTCTTCAACTTGACGAATACCGTAAGTAATCATAGAATCTAATGCGGCACGACAGCCACGAAAGAAATCAAAGTTACCTGCTTCTGCTTCACGCTTGACCACAGCTTCTTTAGCCAAACGACTATTGTCTGCTTCTAAGTCTGCAACGACTTCCCAGGGTTTTAACATTTAGACTCCTACTTGATTAACTACTATTATACATTATTGGGATTTATTGGTCTACCGTTTTCTTGTGCGGTTCTAATCCAGTTTCTTCTACACCATCTTTATACCATGTGGTAACTTCGTCTTCGTTTTCGGCTTCGTATTCGGCCATTGATTCACTGATACCAAAGGTGTCATCTAGTTCCTGTGGCAACTGCTGTTGCACGTCTCCAGAATCCATACTTGATAAATCGTAATAGTCATCGTTGCCATCTTCGTAGATACCAGCAAAGGCAGAACCGGGTTCGTAGTATGTGGCGTAAACCGTAAAGCCCAAGTCTAGGAACTTCTCGTAAGCCGCTAATGGCGGAGCCCAGGCACTATCAAAGTAAACAATAAGTTCGTGATCATCCCAGGTTTGAATACCGTTACCCTCACCCACGTCCCACTTAGTACCCCATTCGTTAATGCACCAGTCGTACCAGTTATCGTATCCGTACTTGGCACGGTTGGCCTTTTCCTGTTCTTCTAACTTGGCCTGTGCATCTGAGTCACCTAGTTTACCTGCTGTAATCTTTAAGTCCTCTGGTACCGGGATAAACTCGTTAAGGAACTCGCCATTGGCAAAGGCCGCCTTGGCACGAACGATCATTGTAGGATCTTCGTGGGTAATTGTTAATGTATTCGAGCACCAATTAGGCACGTTGACTCCTTTGAAATTTAAACTCTCGTTTTAACCACCATTTATATTGCTGGAAATATTCAGCCTGTGTAAACCTCGGTTGATTATATTCGTCATGTTCGTCGCAGTTACGCAACCATAGTTCGTGTAACCAAGCACGGAAATCAATTTGTCTGGGCATTTACTTCTCCTACTAATTCAACTTCGTCGATTTCAAAATTGGCGCTGTCATATGGCTCGCCAAGATCTACCGCACCACTGGCAACCATCTCGTGAGCCGCTTCTGCTGAGTCAGCCTCAACCTCAACACGATACCACGCTGTTTCGCTACACAGGACTTGAAATTTAGGCATTATGCTGTCTCCTTGATGAATGCTTCGTGTAATGGTTTAAATGCGGTGTTATGTTTACAGTAATACCAAACACCATGATCGTACAAATAAAAGTATTCGCTACTACAGCCTTCATAATGGTCTACAAATTCTGCTTCGCTACCAAAAGATTTGAACGGAGCATCTTCGCCGCGATCACGAGTGTAAAAAGTACACTCTCGAGCACAACCATCAGGCAAGTATTCTGCACGATTACCAAACTTATGTTTCTCGCCAATGTCTGCACCAATGCCACTTACGTCGCCCATTGAGATCAACTTGTTTACTTTAGTAGAACTTTGGTAGTAGGTATGCAAACACAGACCGACATGCTCTACGTAACCATCCCAGTGGCAATAAACTGCTTTAATACGATCACCATGTTTGATGCCAATTGCTGAACGAGTAGCCATTATTCAAGTTCCTTTAGATCTTCTGGGGTTAAGAATTGTGCCGCCATATCGCACATACAACTAAAACAAGTTGGGCAAAAGGTCACGGGTAACATACCAAAGTGACCTTCCATACCGCCTTCGTCGTCGGTATAATCACAACTGCATACATTACACTTATGGGATTCACTCATACTGTTTCCTCTATTTGTTTGATATGTTTACATTCGCCTCTAAATTTGAATCCACTACAGGTACAATTATACACATTATCGATTTTTTGGACAATATAAGAATTACCGTTACTACCGTCAACCTTCCAACTTTGCCCTTGTGCTTCTATCTCGATTTCGCCAAGTTCTTTAACTTCTACAAAAGTTCTACGACGTGCATCAAAGCGATACGAATTTTTCATTACAGTAACTTCTTCGGTGCCTGCTTTAATGTAACCGTACATTTTACTCTTGTCTGTTGATAGCAAATAAACATGATTGGGCGTAGGCGTTGCCCAATCCGGTGTGGTTTCTCTAAAAAACTTCATTTGCTCTTTAACACCTGAAACATTACATCTTTGGTGTCCAACTTGATCATGTCACGGCTTGTGATATCTTCTTCGTAGTTAGCCTCAGACCAATAATGATCTTGACGATGTGGCTCTTTAAGAGGGATTGCAGAAACTGTAGCACGAGTCTTTTTCAATGCAACAATGCGGCCGATGGCCAATCCGTGTTTGTAAAAACTGTTAAATGCTACGCAGTCGCCTACCGCTAATTCGCGGTCCAATTTGTCAAAATGTTGAACTTGTTTCTTCATTGCGGCTCCTTGTTGTTTATTATTTTCTATAATATTATTATAACATATTAGCAATTTTGGGTCAAACACGATTAAAAATGTGGGTCCATGTATTCATGTTTACCGGGCATCAAGTAACAATACTTACAACCAGTCTGGGTGTAATACACACGACCATCTTTGGCTACCTTACGAGTATATTTGGTACCGCGGTCTGTAGTAATAAAACGATTAGTGATACGCACAATTTTACCATCGTAATAACGATCGCCGCCAATCCCGTGGCTAACATCATCACCAACATTGTAAATAGTTTCTTGTGTCATTTGTAGCTCCTTATTAATCACTATACATACATTATAGCATTTTGGTATTTTTGGGTCTACCAAAATTTTAGGTACTAAAAAGCCCCTTTTACGGGGCTAAAAAGTGTAGTTTTTTTGCAACAGAATTAATCTCCTAAATAGCGGTATTTAGAATGTATATGATTTAATGAAAAGATCTGATTTTGCTGATTTAATACATTTTTGTTAAGATATTGATAAAAACCGGTGTTTGACGCCAAATTGGCAATGCCGTTTGCAAATCCCAACGCTTGATCACTGCCGCTTTTAATTCCATCAAGTAACCTGATTTCTCCGTGACCATTTGGTATGAATATTTCGTTGGCTGTTTTACCAGGATCTATTTCAACTAAAGTGGTATCCAGTGACATTAATTTTTGCATATGGCTAGAACCAATTACTAGTTCATCGTGTCGACCGTACGCTCTTGTTAACGCACGATAAATTTCCGGACTTCGTAGACGCGGAAATCCGTTTAAATCTAATGTACTTCCATTGGCGTCTAACCGTTGATACACACGTTTTAAAATATGAGCTTGTTTGATATTAATCGACGGTTCTAAAAAAAAGTTTACATAATTTGGTCCAGTACCAATATAATTAGCAACATGGTCAGATATGTAGTAATACCATTTACCGTCAATTTTTTTTACAAAAGGTCTTTCAACACCTTGCACATTAACCCAATTTGTATTACCGTATTCTTCGTTCCACCAATCAAACCAAATTGGACTATTTGATGTCCATGTAAATTTCATATTATTTGAAAAATTTTTAAAAATCCAATCTTCGTCAAGATATACATCATTTTGCGTTGTGTCTTTAGATAAATCGAGAGCTCTAATTTTCGTAGTTGGATCCCAATGATTTTTATATAGCCAGTCAACATGTGAACCGGTTATGTAGTGACGGTCTGGATAATATCTAGTAAATATCTCATCTATATGGATACGATTTCTAGCAAAAACATTATAAATTGTATGACTATCTGTACCCCCAGACCAACTTAAAATAAGTTTATTGTGTTTTTCTCTGAGAGCGTGTGCATATTGATCCATAAGCTCTTCAAAACTTTGCTCAGGTTCTTGACTCCAGTTATACTGATCGTATAATTCATCTAAGAAGTGCAGTGAGACAGGTTTTTTAGACGTGTACGATTCGTACTCGGCCAAATATCTATTATAGATTATTTTATTATTAACTGAATAATAAATCATTGAAGTCGGTCGGCTAACGGAGTAACTCGTGCTACTGCGTTGTCAATTATATCGTCAAACTTGATTATTTTCTTAGGATTTACTTCTACACCAGCATTGTTGTATGCTACAACGTCTTTAGCATTAGTTAGACTTTTTACCAAAGCCTGCTGTATTAGTTTAACTAATGCGGGATCAGAAGTTTGATTAGCGTAAACAACTGACAACTGTATAGGATTTTCAAATCCAACAACACCTATTTCTTGTAGTGTTGGCACGCCAGGTAATTGTGGATCACGACGATTGCCATTGGTGGCTAAAATCCGTAGGGTGTCGCTATACTTTAGCGCATTACCTGTACCGGTAAACATAAGATCAATATTACCAGCAATTAAGTCTGTTATAGCAGGTGCTTCGCCTTTATAGGGAACATGAGTCAATCGTAATCCTGTACTAGATTTAAGTATTTCTCCAGCGATATGTGAGCCAGACCCTACACCTGCAGAACCAAAGAATAATTCCTTGCTTCTGTCCGCGGTTAGTAGATCTCGTAGGTTAACTGGACCTTTTTTATTTGTCACTAGACTAAATTCTTGTGCACCTAAATAAGCAACCGGTACAAAATCTCTTTTAATATTATATCCAGCGTCAGGTCTAACTGAGTTAATTATAATTGAACTAGAAACAACTAATAATACTGTTTCTTTTTCTTTATTGGCGGCCACAGCTCTAATACCGATAATACCGCCGCCGCCAGGTTTATATTCTATTACAGGGGTATAGCCAGGAAGATATTTAATTAGACTTTGCTCAACTGCACGAGCCAATACATCGGTTGGTCCACCAGCGGCAAAAGGTACTACAATACGAATATTTTCTTTTGCTAAAGCACTAAGTGATATCAGCAACATTGCCGTGATTAATAGTTTTTTTATCATGTGTATTTGAAAGTAAGAAGAGCCCCCGAGGGGGCTGGTTGTTTCTGTTACGAGGTATTTCCTACCCTAAGCGGTGTTTAGGCCGCTAATGCGAACTGTTCGTCGTTTGCGTTTACGTTGTTTAGTTTTTGGGACTACTCTGTCCTGTTGCCTTCTCTTCTAGCTCACCATGTCGAATCCATTTCATCCCCATCAGAAGCATACTGGGTTGCCTGCGCTCGGATGAGTGAGCCGGTTTTATGCAATATGCTTATGGTGGAGATGCTCGGTATCGAACCGAGGTCCACAGCGCCTTCAATTTAAAGGAGTTACAACAATTCTTTACTGATTATCTTTAAGATAATCTTTTAATTCTATTAGAACATAAAGTAGGATTGCTACGCAAACCAATAATCCGGCCATAAGCATTTTAGTTATATCCTTTTACAGCCTTGCCGTCAATCTTAGGATTACCTCTTGCGTGAGCATCTTGTAAATGATCACGCTTGCGTTCTTCGGGCAATGGACCGCAACCTAGACGATCCCACTCTTTTTCGGAATAGTAATATCCCTGTACAGGTTTTTTGTTATGTTCCATATCAATATTTATTATTAATAAGTATTTGAGTACCAATTTATGCGTCCGGGCTAACGGGCAATAGCGTCTGGTTAGTTATATCAGGACCTGTTCCACGCCAGTTAGGCCCGCATAGTTGATACGTCTATCAACGATACCCATGTTTCCATCTCAAACACTTACGAATAACAACGGGACTTATACGCTTCACAGCGAGTGCCCGTTATTATAATTACTCAGCTACAGCGTCTTTAGCTACAGCACGAGCCTTGATTGCTTCTAAAGAAGGCTTAGCCTTAACCTTAGCACCTTTAGTACTTACTGTACCGTTGTACTTAGCATCAGCTGCATCAATAGCCGCACGATACTCAGCATTAGCATACAACTCAGACGTCTTCAAGAAAGTTACCAAATCAGCTTTGGTCATTGCCTTAGGCAACTCTAACAAGTTAATGTCAGAATCAGTCTTAGCCAAAATCTTAACACGGGTCATATCACCGGCAAAACGCACCTTGTATTGACCTTTAGTCTTAGAAACACCACCAACTTTGAACAATTTATTCATTTTAAAACACTCCAATTTTAAGTTAAAATACTACGTTAAATGTAGACACACTCTACATATTCCATATTATAGGTTATTTCGAAATAGAAGTCAACCATAATACTGAATTCTTTTTACCAAATTATTTGGCCAATTCTTGACTTTGGGACTTAACAGTTTGTACACCCTTGTCCAAAATATTAGCAATACCAGAAAAACCGACAGTAGCCAACATTACGCCAAAAACAGTACCCAGAATAAATGATTTCATAATTTTCTCCACATTAAATATGTTGCAATCAAACCAATACCACCTACTACAATTAAAACAAATCCGAGATTAATGACGATCATGCTGTTTCTCGATCTTCCCAGATCGCCACAAGATCTTCCATTTCAATGTAGTCCTTGAAGTAGATGTAAGTGTCTTCAATGCTACGACCTTGAGCCTGCCAGTCTAAAATTTCTAAATGTATGCTTTTGAAAAATCCCATTATGCCCGCTCCAACATATTAGCTGGCACTTTATACAAACCCAATGGGGTGCGAACTACAATATTCTTGATATTAACCTTTTCGACCACACCGTTATATCGCTGACCGTTACGGCTGTC
>Ga0208497_1001047_pt1 | contig 11023 bp, 6 predicted proteins | sample CryBogCBE25Aug07_FD_184555 | JGI IMG/M metagenome (GOLD analysis project Ga0208497, IMG submission 184555) | Freshwater microbial communities from Crystal Bog, Wisconsin, USA - CBE25Aug07 (SPAdes) | ecosystem: Environmental > Aquatic > Freshwater > Lake | place: Crystal Bog, Wisconsin, USA...
CTCCGTACCGACGGTGGTCACGAGCTGGACTTCATTCCTTCCGCCATCGCTCGAAAGATCGTGCCGCCGGTGACGGACGACGCGACCACGCCAGAAGGTGACGCGAACTAATGGCGACGCCAGTGGGAACGAAGCGACAGCTCCTCACGAGCCTGATTCTGTCGCTGGTCATCGCTTTTGGCTCCCTGGGCACCACCCTGGTGCTCGGCTGGGGCCCCAAACTCGGTCTCGACCTGGCTGGTGGACTCTCCGTCGTCTACAAGCCAGCCACCACCGCCACGGCCTCGCAGATGCAGGAAGTGGTCAACATCCTTAACGCCCGCGTTAACGGCCTCGGTGTCTCCGGCGCCACGGTGCAGTTGCAAGGTAAGAACGTGGTCGTGCAGGCCCCAGGCGTCAAGGACGCCCGCGCCGTGCTCGCCGCCGTGGGCCAGACGGCCCAGTTGTTCTTCCGTCCGGTGCTCTGCTCGGCCGCGACCGGCAAGAAGCTAACGGTGGTGGCCACGGGTCACCTGCCGGCCTGCGGTGCCAAGTACCTCGAATCGGCCGCCAATTTGGCCGTTACACCGAACGCCAATATTCCGGCCGGATTCACGATGAACTCGGGTATTTTGCCCGACCCGAAGTTCTCCACCATCGCCTCCACCTCGCCGGCGGCCGACAACCCGAACAGCGAAGTGTTGCTGCCGGGTCTCGGCACCACGCAGCGCTACGTGCTGGGACCGGCAGTGCTGTCCGGTACGGCAATTGGCAAGGCCTACGCTTCCTTGGACCAGACGGGCGCCTGGGTCGTTGCCTACACCTTGACGGGTGCTGGCAGCCCCAAGTGGGACGCCGTCACGAAGACCTACTTCCACCAGCAGCTCGCTATTGAGCTCGACGGTGTCGTGCAGTCGGCCCCGCTGATTTTGCCGGCTAACACGACCTGGACGAGCTACGGCGGTCAGGGCCAGATCTCCGGTTCCTTCACCCAGGCCACCGCCAAGAGCCTCGCCGTGGCGATGGAGTTCGGTGCTCTGCCGGTTCGTTTGATTCCTCAGACCACGCAAACGGTGTCACCGACACTCGGCCACAGTGCCCTTATCGCCGGTCTCGGTGCCGGTCTTGTCGGTCTAGCGTTGGTGTTGCTCTACACGATCATCTACTACCGCATGCTCGGTCTCGTGATTCTGCTGGGTCTTATCGCCACGGCCGCGTTGCTGTGGGCGGTCATCTCGGCCTTGGGTCACACGGCGATCGCGCCGAGCTTCTCGCTGGCCGGTGTGACTGGTCTTATCGTGTCCATCGGTATTACCGTCGACTCCTACATCGTGTACTTCGAACGACTCAAGGACGAAGCCCGTGCCGGTCGGTCAATTCGCACCTCGGTCGACCGCGGTTTCAAGTCGGCCTGGCGCACGGTGCTGGCCGCTGACTTCGTCAGTTTGTTGGCTGCCGTCTTGCTCTACTTGATCTCGATCGGTGACGTTCGCGGCTTCGCGTTCTTCCTCGGCCTTTCGACCCTGATGGACATCTTCTTCACCTGGTACTTCACGCGTCCGCTGGTTATCTTGCTGGGCCGTCGCAGTACGCAGAGCGATTCCGCGCTTTCCATGGCGGCGGGACTCTTGACCGGAGGCAGCAATGACTGACGTAGCAACCACCAAGACCCCCGGCCGCTTTGGCCGTCTCTACCAGGGACTGACGACGATTGACTTTGTCGGACGCCGCAAGGTGTGGTTCTCGGTCTCCATCGCCATCATCGTGATTGGACTCTGCTCACTCGGTATCCGTGGTTTCAATCTCGGTATCGATTTCAAGGGCGGCAGCTCGTGGGAAGTCCAGGCGACGCACTCGAGCGTGTCGGCGATGACAACGGCCGTGACCAACGCCGGTTTGAACCAGCCCGTCGTGGAGAAGCTTGGCTCATCGACCTACCAAGTCTCGGCCAACATCAACAACCTGTCGCAGGGCGCCCAGGTCGCTGAGACGACCAAGGTCGTGAACGCCATGGCGACCGCCGCCGGCGTTAGCCCGGTCCAGGTGTCAACGGCCAGCGTTGGACCAACGTGGGGTGGCCAGGTGACCAACCGCGCGATTGAGGCATTGCTCGCCTTCTTCGTCGCCGTCGTGGCCTACATCTCGTTCCGATTTGAGCCCAAGATGGCCCTGGCTGCCTTCATCGCCATGTTGCACGACTTGCTCGTGACGGTCGGTGTGTACTCGATCTTCGGTTTCCAGATCACGCCGGACACCGTCATCGCCATCTTGACCATTCTCGGTTACTCGCTCTACGACACCGTCGTGGTCTTCGACCGCGTTCGTGACAACACCGGTGGCATCTTGAAGACCGGCACGATGACCTACGCCGAGATGGTGAACCTCTCGATGAACCAGACGTTGGCCCGTTCGATTAACACCTCGCTCGTCGCCATCTTGCCGGTGCTGTCCGTGCTGCTCGTCGGTGCCGACCTGCTCGGCGCGACCACGCTGCAGAACTACGGTTTGGCGCTGTTCGTCGGTCTCGTCAGTGGTGCCTACTCCTCCATCTTCATTGCGAGCCCACTGCTCGCGATGATGAAGGAGCGCGAGCCCCGCTTCAAGGAGCTGGCTGCTCGCGTGGCGTCGAAGGGTGAGCACAAGGCCTTCAGTGCCGCGTCGGCCGCCCTCCTCGGTTCCGAAGGGCTCCAGCGCGTCTCGGGTGTGACCAACGCCGCCGGTGCACAGCGCCCCGACGGCTCGGTGATCACCCCGCGTCCCCGCAAACAAAAGCGTCGATGAAGCGTAGGCTGGCTGCATGGTCAGTCTGACGGAGCGCGTTAACGTTGAGCCGGCCCTCGCGGGCTCCATTGATCGACTCGTTGCGCACTATCTCAAGCACCACCAGGACGGTTCGGACAGCCTGATTCGTCGCGCCGGCACGGTGGCGATTAATGCCCACGAAGGTCAACTGCGCCGCTCTGGGGAGCCCTACGTCACCCATCCCATTGCCGTGGCCGACATCACGGCCGACCTCGGTCTCGACGACTTGACGATTGCCGCCGCACTGCTGCACGACGCCGTGGAGGACACCGGCGTCACCACGGAGTGGCTTATCGAGGAGTTTGGCGAAAAGGTGGCGGCCGTCGTTGACGGCGTTACCAAACTGGACCGTCTGGAGTTTGACTCCAAGGAGGCCCAGCAGGCGGCGACCATTCGCAAGATGTTCATTGCCATGGCCCAGGACTGGCGCGTCTTGATGATCAAGTTGGCCGACCGCACGCACAACATGCGGACCATTTCGGTCATGCCGATGAATCGCCAACGAGCGATTGCCCAAGAGACCTTGGACGTCTACGCCCCCTTGGCCCACCGACTCGGCGTGCAGTCACTCAAGTGGCAGCTCGAGGACCTCTCCTTCGCCACCCTGCACCCCAAGCGTTACGCCGAAATCGAGCAGATGGTGGCGGCACGCCAGCCCGAGCGCGAGACCTACCTGGCCGACGTGATGACCACGCTTCGCAGCAAGCTCGACGGCTTCGGTATCGAGGGCACGATTACCGGTCGACCGAAGCACCTGTGGTCGATCTACGAAAAGATGGTCGTCGGGGGCAAGGACTTCGACGAAATCTTCGACCTCGTGGGTTTGCGCGTGATCGTGGACGACGAGCGTGACTGTTGGGCCGTCTTGGGGGCGATTCACGCTCTGTGGTCACCGGTTCGGGGCCGTTTCAAGGACTACATCAATACGCCCAAGTTCAACCTGTACCAGTCGCTGCACACGACCGTCATCGGCCCCAAGGGTAAGTCCATCGAGGTGCAGGTGCGCACCCAGGAGATGCACCGCCGGGCCGAGTTCGGTGTCGCGGCCCACTGGAGCTACAAGGAAGGTGCCTCCCAGCAGGAGATCGCCTGGATGCAGCGGCTCGCTGACGTGCAGGAGGAGGAGCCGGACCCGATTGCCTTCCTCGAGGCCCTCAAGCTCGACCTCGGCCAGGACGAGGCCTACGTCTTCACACCGAAGGGTCGCGTGATTGCCCTCATTGAAGGGGCCACCACGATTGACTTCGCCTACGCCGTTCACACCGAGGTCGGTCACCGGTGCATCGGGGCCAAGGTCAACGGCCGTCTCGTCCCGCTCGAAACGGTGCTGCACTCGGCCGACGTCGTGGAAATCCTCACCGCCAAGAGCGATGACGCCGGTCCGTCTCGAGACTGGCTAACGATTGCCCAGTCTTCGCGGGCCAAGTCGAAGATTCGCCAGTGGTTCCAGCGCGAACGGCGCGAAGACGCCATTGAGTCGGGCCGTGACGAGTTGACGAAGGCGCTTCGACGCGAGGGCCTGCCCATCGCGACCTCTCTTTCGTCGAGTGCGCTGGCCGCGGTCATTGCCTCGCTCGGCCTCGACAATCTCGACAGTCTCTTCATGGCCATCGACAGCCACCAGATCTCGGCCCTGGCCGTCGTGCAGCGCCTCAGCCGCGAGTTGACCGGCGGCGAGGGCGAACAGTTGCCCACCACCGTGACGCGCGCACCTCACACGCATCGCACGACCCGCAAGGGTGCCGGTGTTTATGTCGAGGGACTCGACGACGTCATGATTCACCTGGCCCGTTGCTGCTCGCCGGTACCGGGCGACGCCATCATGGGGTTCATCACCCAGGGACGTGGTGTGTCGGTGCACCGTGATGACTGCTCCAACGCCGTCGCGTTGGCGCACCGCTTGGGTGAACGAGTGATTGACGTTGAGTGGGACGGGGCCACCCGGGGGCAGTATCGCGTCACGCTCGAAGTAATGGCCTTTGACCGCTCGCGCCTGCTCTTTGACGTGTCCAAGGTGGTGGCCGAGTTCCACCTCAACATTGTGTCGAGCTCCTCGGTGACCTCGGGCTCTCGCATTGTGCGTATGGTGTTCGACATTGAACTGGCCGACCCCAGCCACCTCAACTCGCTTATTGCGGGACTCAAGGGCGTTGACGGCGTCTTTGACGCCTTCCGCCAACTTCCAGGACAGCACAAGGGATCATGACCGAACCAACCGTTTTTCAGTCGCCCGTCGGCACGCACGACGTGATGGGGGAGCAGTCTGCTCTCTGGGAGGGGATGCTGGCCATCTTCGCCCAGTTCGCCTACCGCTACGGATTCCAACTGGTGCACACGCCGATGTTCGAAGAAATTGGCGTCTTCAACCGGGGTATCGGTGAGAACTCGGACGTGGCGAAGAAGGAAATGTACGTCTTCGAAGATCGCGGCGGCCGAACCTACGCGCTGCGCCCCGAGGGCACGGCCTCGATTGTTCGGGCCTTCGTGCAGCACCAGCCGACGTTGCCCTTTAAGGCCTGGTACATGACGCCGGCCTTTCGCTACGAACGGCCCCAGGCCGGTCGCTATCGCCAGCACCACCAGCTCGGTGTCGAGGTGCTGGGCACCGACGACCCGGCCGTTGACGTGGAAGTGATTTCACTGGCCTGGCGTTTCTACCAGGCGCTAGGGCTGACAAACATTCGACTGATGATCAACTCCATGGGCCACCAGGAGTGCCGAGGCCGGTTCGTTGACGTCCTCCGCGAGGAGCTCTTCGAGCACCGCGAGCAGCTCTGCGACGAACACCAGCGGACCTACGCCGATAACCCCTTGCGGGTGCTGGACTGCAAGAAAGACGAGTGTCGCGCCGTCACCGACGACGGCCCGAGTCTGCCCGACTTCCTCTGCGCCGACTGTGCAGCCCACTTTGCGCGTGTCCGTGACGGACTCGCCAGCATCGGTATTGAGTCGGAACTGAACCCCCGTCTGGTGCGCGGTTTCGATTACTACACCCGCACCACCTTCGAGTTCGTCGCCGACGCCCTCGGCAACGCCCAAAACGCCATTGGCGGTGGCGGTCGCTACGACAAGTTGGCCGAACAGCTCGGCGGCAAGCCCACCAGCGGCATTGGCTTCGGCTCGGGTATCGAACGACTGTTGCTGGCGCGCGCCGCCCAGGGCCTCACCGACCCGCTGATTGAGCGCGGTCTCGACGTCTTCGTGGTGGACACCACGGGTGAGGACGTCGCCACGGCCCTCGTCGATGATCTGCGTTCCCAGGGCTACGCCGTCGACCGCGCCTACGACGCTCGCAGCATGAAATCACAGATGAAGGTGGCCGACCGGTCCGGGGCCCGGGTTGCCCTTTTGATCGGTCCCCAGGAACAGGCCGCTGGCGAGATTACGATGAGAGACCTACGAAGTGACGATTTTGAGCAGGCCCAACTCCGCGTGGGCCGCAGCGAACTCGGCGCCGCGCTGGCCCAACTATTAGGTAAGTGACACGATGACCAAGAATTTTGAAGCAACGAGCATGCGCGACCACCTCTGCGCCTCGATCACCGACGCCCTGGTGGGCCAGACAGTGACCGTCTGTGGCTGGGTTGCCAAGCGCCGTGAGCACGGCGAGCACCTGGCCTTCGTCGACGTGCGCGACCGTAGTGGCGTCGTGCAGTGCGTCGTGGACGGCAGCGTCGACGTTCGCAGTGAGTACGTGGTCGCCGTGACCGGCACCGTTTCGCCCCGCCCCGAGGGCACGGTGAACGACAAGCTCGCTACCGGTACCGTCGAGTTGACCAACTGCGTGGTCGAGGTCTTGTCGGCCGCCGAGCCGCCACCCTTCCAGATTGACGACCGGTCTGACGTGGACGAGCAGGTCCGTCTGCGCTACCGCTACGTGGACCTTCGTCGCGAGAAAATGCAGCGCAACCTGCGCCTGCGCGCCGCCATCAACTCGACGCTGCGCCGCGCCATGGAGCGTCAGGGATTCTGCGAAGTCGAAACCCCGTTGCTGTGGGCCCCGACGCCAGAAGGTGCTCGTGAGTTCGTGGTGCCGTCGCGCCTGCACCCCGGCGAGTTCTACGTCTTGCCACAGAGCCCCCAGATCGCCAAGCAGCTGATGATGGTCGGTGGCTTTGACCGCTACTACCAAATCGCTCGCTGCCTGCGTGACGAGGACCTGCGCGCCGACCGTCAGTTCGAGTTCACCCAGATGGACATCGAGGCCAGTTTCGTCACGCAGGAAGACATCTTCACCTTCGTGTCCGAGGCCGTCCTCGATGCCGCCGAGATGGCTACCGGTGTTCGTCCCGGCACGATTGGCCGCATGACCTGGTCAGACGCCCTCGACCTCTACGGGACCGACAAGCCCGACCTCCGTTTCGGCATGGTGCTCCAGGACCTTTCGGCGGCCTTTGCGTCGACCGAGGTAAAGGCCTTTGGTGCACCAACCGTTAAGGCCATTCGTGTGCTCGGCGGTGCCGAGTACTCCCGTTCCAAGCTCGACGCCTTGACTGACCAAGCCAAGTCGCTCGGGGCCAAGGGACTGGCCTGGTTCCGCGTGACCAGCGAGGGGCTCGATTCGCCGCTCGTGCGCTTCTTGAACGACGACGAGCAGGCTGCCATTCGCGGCGTTGACGGTGCCGAGATTGGTGACCTGGTGCTGGTCGTGGCCGACGAGTACGAGTTGGCCTGCAAGGTGCTCGGGGCGTTGCGTCTGACCATTGGTGCGCCGCCCGTCTCGCAGGGGCCACACCACTACGTCTGGATCACCGACTTCCCGATGTTCGAGGGAGTTGACGAAGACGGCAACCTGCAGGCGGCCCACCACCCCTTCACGATGCCGAACCTCGAAGACCTCGACCTCATCGCGACCGACCCGCTCAAGGTCCGCTCCCAGTCCTACGACCTGGTGCTCAACGGCTGGGAACTGGGTTCGGGTTCAGTGCGAATTCACCGCGGTGACATCCAGGCCCGCATCTTCTCGGCCCTGGGCATTAGTGATGAAGAGGCCGAGAGCCGCTTCGGCTTCCTGCTCGGCGCCTTCAAGTACGGTGCCCCGCCGCACGCCGGCTTCGCCTTCGGTATTGACCGCTTGACGGCCATCTTCGCCGGCGAGGACAACATCCGTGAAGTCATCGCCTTCCCGAAGACCCAGTCGGGGGCCGATGTCATGACCGGTGCACCGAAGAACATCACGGAGCGTCAGATTCGCGACCTCCGTCTTAAGTTCGCACCAAAGGCCTAAGTACGTCGCTCTTCGACGACGCCGCGGCCGCGCGCCTTCGCGCGACGGCACCGTTGGCGGAACTGCTGCGCCCCCGCTCCCTCGACGATGTCGTTGGACAGGACCACTTGGTTGGTCCCGCGGGACCGCTGCGACGGATGGTGGAGGCGCGGCGACTCACGTCGATGATTCTCTGGGGTCCGGCCGGCACCGGCAAGACCACCCTGGCGCGACTGGTCGCCCAGAGCGCCGGCTACCACGCCGAGGCCCTCTCGGCCGTGACCAGCGGGGTTAAAGATGTTCGCGACGTGTTGGAGCGGGCTCGCCAGCGTCTGGGAGAGTACGGCGTCGTCACGGTGCTGTTCCTCGACGAGGTCCACCGGTTTAATAAGTCCCAGCAGGACCTTCTGCTCCCGGCCACCGAGTCGGGTGAGATCGTCCTGATTGGCGCCACCACCGAAAACCCGGCCTTCGAAGTTAACGCCGCTCTCATGAGCCGTTGCACGTTGTGGCGCGTGCGGGCACTGGACGATGTCGCGCTGTCTACGTTGATTGATCGCGGCGGTGAGCTGCGTCAGGTGGCCGTGTCGCCCGAGGCGCGGGCCGCATTGATTGCCAGTGCCGATGGCGACGCCCGTTCACTACTGACCACCCTCGATACGGCCGTGGTGTTGAGCCGCGACGGGGTGGTGACGCTCGATGACGTGGCTCTGGCTCGCGACGGTCGGATCATTCACCAGTCAACCGACACGCACTACGACCAAGTCTCAGCGTTGATTAAGTCGATTCGCGGCTCTGATCCCGACGCCGCGGTGTACTGGCTGATGGCCCTGCTGGAAGCGGGGGAGAGTGCCCGCTTCCTCGCGCGGCGCCTGGTGATTAGTGCCAGTGAGGACATTGGCTTGGCCAACAACGCGATGTTGACCCTGGCCGAGAGCTGCGCGCGGGCCGTTGAGTTCGTCGGGCTGCCCGAAGCCCAGCTGATTCTCGTCCACACCACCCTGGCCTTGGCGCTGAGCGAAAAGAGCAATTCGGCCACGATGGCGCTGGGGAGGGCCCGTGACGCCGTGCGCGCCGGTGGCGCCGAGGTGCCGGCGCATCTGCGTGACGGCCACTACGCCTCCGCGGCCGCCTTGGGCCACGGGGTCAACTACCAGTATCCCCACGATTTTCCCCGCCACTGGGTTGCCCAGCAGTACCTGCCCGATGCCCTACGCGGCCAGCGCCTCTACGAACCGGCCGACACGGGAGCCGAACCGCTCCAGGTTGCGCGGTGGCGTGAACGGCGCCGTGACGTCGAGGGCGCGGACCCATCGCAAGTAGAGTAAAACCCGTGGAAGCAGCCCAACTCCGTTCTATTTTTCTTGATTACTTCGCCGAAAATGGCCACTTGGTCATGCCGTCGGCCAGTTTGATCCCACACGACCCGTCACTCCTCTTTACGGTGGCCGGCATGGTGCCCTTCAAGCCCTACTTCTTGCTCGAAGAGACGCCCCCGGCGCCGCGAGCCGTGTCGGTTCAGAAGTGCTTCCGCGCCCCGGACATTGACATCATCGGTACGACGCAGCGTCACCTCACTTTCTTCGAGATGATGGGCAACTTCTCCTTCGGTGACTACTTCAAGGAAGGCGCCATCAAATACGCCTGGGGCCTCATCACGGAGGGCTTCGGACTCGACCCGGAACGTCTCTGGGTGACGGTGCACCACAGTGACGACCAGGCCGAAGAGCTCTGGCGTGACCTGATTGGCATTCGCCCCGAGCGCATCCAGCGCCTCGGCGAGGACAACTTCTGGGACATGGGTGAAACCGGTCCCTGTGGCCCCTGCTCCGAAATCTTCTTCGACAAGGGTCCCGCCTTCGGCGCGGACGGTGGTCCGGCCTTCGGTGGCGACGACCGCTTTATTGAGTTCTGGAACCTCGTGTTCATGCAGTTCGAAAAGGGTCCCGGCGGCTCGTTGACCGAACTGCCTAAGCAGAACATCGACACCGGCGCCGGCTTTGAGCGCGTCCTCTCGATTCTTAACGGCGTTGAATCGGTCTTCGCGACCGACCTCTTCGCTCCGCTGCTCGAAACGGCCTCGCGGGCTCTCGGCGTCGCCTACGGGGCCAACGAACAGAGCGACATCGCCATTCGCCGGATTGCCGAGCACGGACGTGCGATGACGATGCTGGTCGCCGACGGCGTGCTGCCCTCCAACGAAGGCCGTGGCTACGTTCTTCGCCGCATTATTCGCCGTGCAATTCTGGCCGCTCGCCGCAACGGGTCTGACATGGCACTCGTTGAGCAACTCGTTGACGCCACCATCGAGAAGATGGGCGGGGCGTACCCCGTCCTCGTCAAGGACCGCGAGCTCATTGTGTCGGTGCTCGAGCGTGAGGAGGCCGGCTTCGCCCGCACCCTGCGCACCGGTATGTCGTTGCTCGAAGAGGCCCAGCGCGAAGTCAAGGCCAACGGTAACTCGACGACCTTCCCCGGCGACGTGGCCTTCCGCCTGCACGACACGCACGGCTTCCCAATTGAGTTGACCAGTGAGTTGGTCGCCGAAGAGGGCCTCAGCGTTGAGCGCGAGGTCTTTGATGCCGCCATGGCCGCCCAGCGCGAGCGGGCCCGCGCCTCGTCGAAGAACCTCAATCTGGCCGACGATTCGCAGTACCGGGACTTGATTGAGCACCACGGTACGACGACGTTCCTGGGTCGCGACATGACCCACTACAGCATCGAGACCACGGCCATCGCCGTGCTCTCGGGCGCTGACGGGATGAGCGAGCTCTTCTTGTCGACGACTCCGTTCTACGCCGAATCCGGTGGTCAGGTTGGCGACACCGGTACCTTCGTTACCGAGTCGGGCCGGTTCGAGATCATGGACACCCAGAACGTGGCCGGTGGTCTCTTTTCCCACCGTGGACGGCTGACCGGTGAGATTCTGCCCGGTCAGGTGGGCGTTGCCACCATCGACCCCGACCGTCGCGAATCCACTCGCCGCAACCACACCGCCACCCACTTGCTGCACTCGGCGCTGCGCACCGTCCTCGC
>Ga0208497_1001063_pt1 | contig 10885 bp, 7 predicted proteins | sample CryBogCBE25Aug07_FD_184555 | JGI IMG/M metagenome (GOLD analysis project Ga0208497, IMG submission 184555) | Freshwater microbial communities from Crystal Bog, Wisconsin, USA - CBE25Aug07 (SPAdes) | ecosystem: Environmental > Aquatic > Freshwater > Lake | place: Crystal Bog, Wisconsin, USA...
GGTCCCTTCGCGATGGTTGTCATGGCAAATCCCCATGCCTCAGCATCGTCTCAGTGAAGCAGCTCCAGGACATGTTCGTCGACCTCCGCAGGGGAAGCGGTGCCACCGTGATCTCCTCCTCTCAGGGGGCAGAGTACGCATTCGAGAGCAGCGACCAGCAGAACGGCCTCTTCACCTACGCTCTGATGGAGGCCCTCGATGGCAAGGCATCCCCGAACAAAGACGGCCAAATCACCATCAGCACCATTGGCGACTACGTGAAGAAATGCGTCAAAGAACTGACGAAGGGCAAACAAAACCCCAACCTCCGAGGCCTCAACCTTGAAGAAGACTTCACCCTGAGCGCAAAGAGATAATTATTATGAAAAGACTGGTAATTATACGATTAATTCTCAGTAGTTGTATTTTATCTGTAGGATACGCCGCTGAAACTCTAAATCAAGTTAAAGATCTAATTCAAAAAAAAGATTTTCAAGATGCTCTTGTAATTGCAAAACAAGAGTTACAATTAGCACAAAACTATTCAGATAATGAACCTAAAAAAGCTGATGCCTATTACAATATGGGCTTGGCCGATTTCATGATAGGAAATTTTAATGAATCTTTAGAAGAGTGTCAAAAAGCGATAGAACTATACAAATTCCAAAACCCTGAAAACGCGTTAGGAATATCAAATTCTTGGCACCTGATTATAGGCATATTTCTGGACAATAAAAAATTGCCCCCAAAAGAGATGTATAAACTATTCGAGGAATATTCAAAGAAAGTTACTTTAATAGAACTAGGTTTGAATGAAAATACTAAAGATGAAGATGTATATGAGAAGTTATATAATAATCCAGAAATAAAAACAGCTCAGAACAACATTAAAAAATTAAAAGAATCAATAATTAAAACTAATAGACAGGACGCACTATTTCAAAATGAGCAAGATCAATGGGAATCAAATATTTATAAAAAATGTAGTGTTGCAATAGGATTAAGAAAGCAATTTAAAAATAGATATGACTATTATAATGAAAGAGAACAAGAAATTAGGAATGGATCAAATGAATTAAAGCAGTATATATTGAGTGAATTAAATAGTAAAATCAAGGAACTTCAAGGTCTTGATACAGTTCTTCATGGAGATACAAATGCAATAGCCGGTGTAAATCACGCCGGGAGTCCTTGGTCGTATCATTTTTTAGAAGAAAAAAATTCCGGAACACCTTCTTTTTTAGATAGCAGATCGGGAGAGCTATGCTTTTGTAATTCAGATTGGATTGTAAAGTTATCACAAGAAACAGGTAATGTTGGAAATTTAAAGTCAGACCTTTTTTTCTACAATGCCCATGATTTATCTTTGGTGGGAGAAGTAAGAATTCCCAACAAAGTATTCAAAGTTGAAGAAATTAGAAAAACTGGCATTTTTTGCATCGGAACAATTACACCTGCGAAATATCGTTACGATGATGCCCCACTAGTTCTGACACTGGTCGACCCAAAAAATAAAGAGATCGACAGAATTAAGTTGGTGTCAAGTGATTATTGGTTTGCACTTCAGAACCCAGTATCATTTGAAGTTGCTGATAACGAAATTAGAGTACACGTGGATTCTGGTAATATTGATAAGTACAGTTGTAAAAACTCAATTAAACCTCATCTGTCTCAGATTAATATTTGCTTGTTTCCAGAATATTCAAAAAAGAGTGGTGATAATATCACAAATACATCACAAGAATATGAATTAAAGGAATTCTCCAATAAAGTAGGCGATTTAGCAGGTTTATCATTTATCGGTACTTTTTTGAATATCAAAGAAAAATCCCTTGTCGGATCTGATAACGCATCTGTTGAGACTGTAATAAACGATCATTCTCAAGCAATTCATTTTGTACGATCATCAATTGATGGATTTATTTATGACTTAGATGCGTCTTCTCTAATTTTGAAATCAGTTAAAGTCTCTAGTGGAGATACTATTCATTCCCCTGGAATATTTTCAAATGGGACAATGAGATGCACTATTAATAATATTCCTTTATTTATTGATAAAAATATCCCAATCCCAATCAAAATTCCTCCTTCGGATATTTCTTTCGATATTAGCAATGCATTCGCAGTGCCTGTCACTACGAATAAATACGTCTATCAAAATGGTATATCTGTAAATCCGAAAGATATTAAAATATTAAAAATATCGCCCAAAGGTGAAGTCAGTCGAATGCTCTTGCCAGAATCTATTATTTCCTTTGATGCCTCTAACTCTATAGCTATTTGCCCTGAAAAAAATTCAATCTTTACATTTTCAAGAGACTACTATCTCACTAACTACTTTAAATGCTTTACACTTACCGATGGAAGGCAAATCGGAAACACAATTGAAACAAGCACTGGAAAATCTGCGTCTGTAGGAGAAATTAATATCGGAACGTCTTCTGCAGGATGGCATATATTTTCAGTTATTACTGAGTTTTCAACCGGTGGGATGGGTTTTTCAATTATCCTCCAAAACGATAATCAGCACCAGCAATTCGATATCGCCGATGGATTAAGTGAATTATGTACTCCTCTTGTTATGAAAACTGATCATGCCAATAGTGTCTTAATTCTCTACTCTTGTGCAGGCATTACTAAATATATTAGATATAATCTTTCGTCCAAAAACACCACTGTAATATCACAATGGAATTCTCCCCCCTCTGAAGGCAATCCTTTAATTCTTCAAGATAGAGACTTGGTTTTCATACCTGTACCTAGTGGCTACGAGGCTTACCGAGTCTTTGGTGAGGGCAAGCCCGAGAAGGCCTTTGAGATCTATTTCCGCGGCAGTTCGGACTATGTGATCCTCTTGCCCAACGGCTTCTATGCTGGCTCTCCCGGATGCGAGAAGCTGATTAAGATTCCCTCCAATGGAAGTCTGGTCGATGCAACGAGTCTCGCCCCATGGAAGAATCGTCCTGCGGAGGTAATCAAGGCTCTGGGTGGAGATCCCAAGACTGCTGATCTCCTAGGGAAAGTCACTGACCGTTGGCTGAAGAGGATCGGATTCGACCCTTCCACTCCAGAGCCAACTGCATCTGAAATCGCCAAGGTCTCTGTACCCCAGATGCCACCTCTCTGGGCAACTTCTTCCTCGGTGACATTCCCAATTGAAGCCACTGCCGGTGGTGAGCCCCTCAAGGAGGTTGCTGTCCGCGTCAATGGAGTTCTCCAGAAGAGCTTCAGCGGAAGCGAACTCAATGTTCCTAAAGGAGGCCATGCTACTCTCAATGCCTCCGTCACCCTCGCCGAAGGACAAAACTGGATCGAGGTCACGGCGACTGATGCCAAGGGACGCCCAGGCAATCTCGAGCACTTCCGCGCCATCCTCCCAAAGGCCTCCGAAACCCCGAAGCGCTACATCGTGGCGATCGGATGCTCCGAATACGACCGTCCGGAGTTGAACCTTCAATTTGCAGCCAAGGATGCTGGCGATGTGCTCAAGACCTTCAGTGAGGCAGGGGGTAGGGAAAGCAAGACCCTGCTCCTGACCAATAAGGATGTCGGGCCGGAAGCACTTGAGAAGATCAAGGCCTTCGTGGGAGAGAGCAAAGAGAGCGATGAGGTCATCCTCTTCTGTGCTGGTCATGGTCTCCTCGATGAGCATCTGGACTACGTCTATGCTGGTCACCAGATCGATCCTGAACATCCGGGGCAGACGGGAGTCAAACTCGATGCCCTACTTGATGCGATCGGCTCCGGTAAATCACTCAAGCGGCTGGTGCTCATGGACACCTGCCAATCTGGTGCCGTGGGAGAAAAGGAAGAGATGAAACTCGCCCAGGCCTCCACAGAACTCCCCCATGGGGTGAGAGCTATCAAGTCTCGTGCGTTGAAGGTGGTGGGCACCACTTCCTTGGCCGGTGACGATCAGCAGAGGTTCATCGAGGAGATGTTCCTGCTGCCAGGGCAGCACCGGGGGATCAATATCATCGGTGCCTCTGGAGGGGCGGAATACGCCATGGAGTCCGACAAGTGGAACAATGGCGTCTTCACCTCTGCCCTGATCGAGGCAATGCGGGATAAGAAGGCCGACATGGATCACCGCGGCAGGATCTCGGTGAGCGACCTCAAGACCTATTTGGCTCAGAGGGTGCCAGAGCTTACGGGAGGGGCACAGAAACCGAGCGTGGTCGCCTTCGAACAGGATCAGGATTTCGACCTCGTCGGAAATATGCCGCCCGTACCCGAATCGGTGAAAAACAATCTGGGTACCACGGCCTCCGAGGTGCCTACTCCGGCTGCATCTGGAGCGACAGTGAGCGAATCAAGCTCAATGGCTCAGCCCAATCTGGGACCACAGTTTGTGAATTCACTAGGACAGAAATTCGTGCCGATCCCGGGGACCCCAGCCTACTTCTGCATCTGGGATACACGGGTTAGCGATTACGGACGCTTCGCACAGGAAACGGGCCGCGCATGGAAACCGGCCGGATTCCCCCAGAAACCAGATCACCCTGCGGTGAGGATCAATTACAACGACGCCACGGCTTTCTGCGAGTGGCTGACTCAGAAGGAACATGCCTCTGGAAAACTTCCTCAAGATTGCGAATACAGGCTCCCGAAGGATCTGGAGTGGAGTGCCGCTGCAGGGATGAGTCCAGAGGCACCGGGGCTGCCAAGGGATCGTGATGGGGCAATTCCAAACTGCTACGCCTGGGGAACCAACTGGCCACCACCGCCAGGAGCAGGCAACTTCGATCCGAAGCTCAAGACGGACAAGTTCCCCTACACCTCACCGGTTGGCAGCTTTGCCCCGAATAAATACGGCCTCTACGACATCAGCGGTAATGTCTTCCAATGGATCAAGGAGGACTTTGATGAAACCGGGCTTGGATTCCTTCGAGGGGGCTCCTGGCCTGATGAAGAGGAAGAAAATCTCAATCTCTCCGGACGCTGCAAAGAGAGCAAAGAGAACGGCTACAAATGCTACGGATTCCGCTGCGTGATCGCGCCAATTGTTCGGTAAATAAAAATTGCTTGGGGGAGCAGCGCCTCCTCCTGTGGAGGTGCCTACGGCATTCACCATGGAACTGAAAACTACCTCCTATTCGTCAAAGGAGGTTCCGGATCAGCACCTGGTGAAAAGAAGGGCATCTTCGGCGGCCTCTTTGGAAAGTAAATAAATGCTCACAATCCAGCTAGAATGCCTCCCTGAAGGAGCATTCTGGCTGGAGACTAAGGGTTGATAGGCTTTCGGCGTGCTTTGGGTTGTCCAATTCCCCAGCGAGTCGCGAGTCCATCATTATTGCCCTTAGCCTATCGTAGATTTCTAATCGAGAACCATCACTCAAGACTGATACCTTTGTGGGAATAAGTCCCAAAATTTGATCACAAAGGATTTGGCGTTTTTTGCTAATCGACATGGCGGTTTGAACCAAAATCTCCTCATTGATTTCCGAAACACGGATTCGAATATCCCTCCGGTTCCAAAGGCGACTTCCCAGAGTATTATGATTCTTGGCATCTGGCACTAAGATCCGGTAACTGGATGTGGGGGACTCTCCTTGTGTAATTAATTGTGCAAACCTCTCATGGAGTTTGTTTCTTAAAGGCGGCATAAGCATTATATATTTGGTAATTAGTGGGCGTAAAATATGCCCCAAAATTCGTTTTCCTTTTCAGATGCTGCAGCGCAACCTTTAAACTCTGTTATAGTGTAGCAATTGTTTGGGGCTTTTATTTGGAGGTTACTTTCGATGGGCTTCCGAGAATTCAGATCCAGTTCCGGGAAAAATCTTTTTCGAAATGGTTTCAGGTTAATAAGTCGGGCAGATGTCAGTCTTTTTAATGCTGCATCTCGTGTGTTTCTAGTCAGCCCCCATTTTTCAATCTCCAGCCTAGTAATGGGAGATGGGCGCCTCTTTAGTCCACTCCTGAAAAAAAGTATTAATCCTATTATTAATGAACTAGGGCCGCATTCCTTGGCTGCTGTTTCAACCCACCAGAGTGGGATCGGTCCCTTTAAGAATAGGTGACTCTGTCGCTTTGAACCATCAGTTTGTTGATTGCTTTCCATAAGCACGTCCATAGTCAGTGCCTCCCTATATAGATTCTCTAATGAGAGATAATAATAAGAGTGGATACGTCTGCACAAAAACTGGGCAAATTGGTGTCAGAAACTGTGCAACGCTCATTCTTGGAATTTGTTTAGGAGTTTAGTCACCTTATTCCACATCTCTACGCCTCTAGGGTCGCTGTACCGATCAGGATACCGGATGACTTTTGCGTCGGTGCGGATCGTGAATCCGTCTAAGATTACTCTGCTTGCCGCCTCCATAATGTTCTGTGAGCATTTTACGAGATTTTCTATCTCTTCGATGGGACCCTCGACCAAAACTGCATCGTGAACTGGTGCACAAATTGTAATTCCGGCTTCAATGAGTCCTATGATTGCAGTCCTTAGCATTTCAGCTCCGTTTGCCTGTGCCGGAAAGTTCCGGAATGTGAGAGCTTTAACTGGCTCTCTTCCTAAGGTAGCCCAACCGAAGACTGTCTGAAGAGGTATTCCCATCATTCCTCGTGCCTCCGCGTTGTTTGACCACTTCCAGTAGTCTGGGTATGTAGATTTGTGGTTGCGGAGAAGAGCCAAGCCGTGGTGCTCAGATTTGCCGATTCTTTCTCCAAGTGACTTTGCGCCCATTCCATACTGAACTGCCAAGGCTGTGGCTTTATAAAGATCCCGCTCAGTTGGGTGGCTCTTTTTGGTCGCATCCAAGGGCACTGCTCCGGCTTGCTTGGCGAACGTGAGGTAGGGATCTCCTGAGTTATAAGCCTCCATCATGTTTTTATCGCCACTCATAGCGGCAGCAATCCCGAACTCCTGCTGCTCGTAATCGATATAGGCGATCGCCATTCCTTTGGCTGGCTTGATTAGATTTCTCAACCATGTTGCCGGACCAAAGATGGATTTTGTGTTGGAGGGTTGATTGCGCCCGGTAAGAGAACCAAAGGCAGAAAGCAAATAACGATTACGGCCATCTGCTCCCACATGAAGGTTATTTAGCTTTAGTTTATCCAACGTGAATCGAAGTTCCCGGATAGGGTTAACGTTTGGGTGAAGCTTTGACATTTCGCGGAATGTTTCCTCTTTGAAATCTGGCCTTCCTGACTCAAGTAAAGGCCACGCAATTGCATTTTCGTTGCAGTAGCGAAGCCATCGATCAGTTTTAAAACTACCGTTTTCATAGACTCCAAAATCGATATCTACCTCTTGAATAAGTCCCTTCTTTAAGGTTTCCCAGTTCTCTTGAATCAATCTGAACATCTCCATATCGATAGGAATACCGGAACGCTCTATGAAGGCTGCCGCGTTCATATATCGACCTCGAAGCAATGCCTGAGAAAGGTTGGGAATGACCGAAAGCATTGCCCGTAGGAGCTTTTCGGTAACTATCACATCCTGCTCGCAGTACTCCAAAAGCTGTTGGCGTTCCGAAGTTGTAAACGACTCCTTCTGAGCCAGGGAACGGAATTCATCCTTCGACTCCGTAGTGGTTATTGAATTGATCCCAAACTGTGCTGCTGCTCCCAATAGCCCAGAGCTTTGGAAGGCCTTACGACCTTTCATATAGTTCTTGAATTCGGGGTACAGATCGAGAGTGTGTCTTGGAATTTTCCAACCGAGAGCGAGGAAGCAGCCGATTTCAGCACTCGCGTAGAAGGCGACAAGAAGGTCAGTTTCCTTAAACGGGCTAGCAAGCTCCTCCTCGTGGAGCCATAGGCGTATGGTTTGCCCGGAGCGGTATTCGCGGGCCACCATACATCTTGGTTCGGGACGCTCTCCGTCTGGGCAGCGGAACTCAAAGTCCACCACCCAAACGGATGAGAAGTCATCTAATCTAGATGGCCATGCGTCCATTATAATTAGGCTTCGCCTCGGAGCTGTTTTAATGCCGGGTGGTCAAGCGAATCAATAATCGCCCCCTTGAACGCAATTCGCATGAGCTCATTGAATGACTGTGTGGGCCACGCCGGATCAACATCCACCTTAGCGACGGCTATTTCATATGCTCCGAGGGGCATGTTGGCCTGGATCCGCACCCACTGAGAGACTCCCATAAGAGCTGCGTCCATGGCACTAATAGCCCAAGCATCCCTTTTGCCCTCCTTGGGATGACGGAGCGGCCAAATGAATGGGACCCCCTGTCTCGTAATAGCCAATTGTAGGCGCTTATGAACAATGCACTGCTCGCCTACCAAATGAGGGAGTAAGTTTGGTGTAATCAAGAGAGTGTCTCCTTCCTCCTTGAGTTCTAGGACGCTGGCATCGAGGTGGTGTTCTGGATGGACTCTGAAGAAGCATTCCTTGGAGGGTTTCCTCACTGGAACAACTGTCAGTTTCTTTTCCATGATGGTTGATCCCCCCCCCGCTGGGGTGGACCTTAGTTTTCCGAGGTCCGAGAAAAGATCTTGGACTTCTGATGGGATGCTGTCGTTTGTTTGGGTGTTGTTTTCCATTTTGTTTGGTTTCTTTGTTTGGCTGTTTGTTCTGTCGTTGGTTTTGGTTGTGTTTTTTTTCTTTTCCATGGGTTGTCGGGTTACGCGGTCGCGAATCGCTCGACCTCACTCAATGGAATGAGGACGTGGCGAAGCTTGCGGTTTACTCGGATGTCGCCACGCTCAATGGCGCGCCGGATGCTCTGAGCTGAGACGCCAAGCAAGGCGGCCGCTTCGTTGATCTTGACGGTTAAACGCCCGCTCGAGTTAACGAGGGGCCCGGTGGGTTTGGTTGTATTTACTTCCATAGGGACGCGATCATTCTTAATCGCCCCCACGCGGTCAGCTGGTAGTTACCCGATTATCTTAAATGCCTGTATATAAGACAAATGCTAAGGAATAGACTCTCCCTGAATAAGTGAAAAAAGTGCCTCTTCTGCCTTTTTGTAGCCCTTAATAAAGGCGCTCTCGTCTTTGTAAGGCAGGCGAGTCTTAAGAGATAAGAACTCGTTATAGCTAAATCCAGCTCGGTGAATGCGGTACGCGGCAAGTTGGTTGAGTCTGTCGTCCATCACGGTGGCTTCCGGACGGCCAACCGGCCTGCGCTTGCTATGCTTCCCTTCTGATTGGATTAGCCATTTTGAAAACTCTGACTTGATGAGTCTTCTATTGCTGTTGCGCTGGATGACCACGCAGTGGGTACTGAAGAATTCACTCTCTCCTTGCAATCGCAGCTCTAGCAATTGCATCGGTGAGATTTCATAAAGGGCCTTATGGGGCTTCGATGTTGTTGTAATCTCAAAGACTTTTCCCTTGTCCTCGTCGAATTTTTTGATGGTCACTATCGGAAGGGGGAATGCCGAAAGATTGTTCATCAATCCTACTGCACTGTAATGGGAAAACATTTTGCTCCCCAGTGGTGGTAATGAATTTTCTACATCTAGTTCGATGCCCCTGAAAAATCGGATTAGGTCATAAAATGCCTTAATTTCTCGTTGGTACTCGTAGAGTACTACATAGGTTGCTTGCTCGGGCGTAAGATGGCTGAAGTAGCTAAAATCGAACTCACCCCGTTCGAGGGGTTGCCTTAACTCCCTCAAGCCGTCGCTACCAAAGGATGTCGCTTTTAGTGCAACTAATGCTTTTTCCTCAAGCGTAGGAGTTGGTTTCCTGAAATCTCTTTTTGGCTTTTTGGGTGACGGAGTTTTTTTCTTTGGTTGGCTGGTTTTACCCTGCCGGGGATTAACTTTGGGTGATCTATTTTTAGTCTTCATCACTAGGCCACGGCTGAGTTCATTGGGACGATGTTGCTCGCGGTTGACGGAGGCAAGAGACGAGCAGCCATCTCGTCTTGGTGCTTTTTGGAGACCTTCCCGTACACCTTCAGTATCAATTGCCCCCCGTCACGGTGTCCCTGCCACGAGGCAACAGTCTGTGGGTCGATCCCAAGTTCCAAGCACCGTGTAATGAACAGGCGGCGGAAGGCCCTGGCGCTGTAGTTTGGTAAATCCAAGCGCTTGCACGCGGCATCGAGGCCCTTCTTTGGGTCTCGCACCTTAAAGACCTTGGTGTCTGGGGCCCGGTCTTCCCGCTCATCTTTCATGCGCTCAAGGAGTGGTCTGACCTGCGGGTAAATTGGGATCTCGAACTCCGTGCCGGTCTTCTTTCGGATGATCGTGATCTTGCCGGTCTTGAAGTTGATATCGCCCCAAGTGATTCCTGCGCACTCTGCCTGGCCGAGTCCGGCCTTGCCCATGAACTCGATTAGGTCCGCGCTCTCCTGCCCTGTGTCGCTAAAGACCACGTGACGCACGCTTGAGACGATGGCCTCAAACTCTTCCCATGAGGGGATGGGACGCTTGATAGAGGCTTTAGACCTCTTGTACTTGATTCCCTCGGCCGGAGAGACGGCGATCGCCTGATCGTCGATCGCGTAGCGGAAGAGATCCCTGACCGCCGTGAGTGCCTTATTCCGAGTGTCAGAGCTTTTATCCTCAAACTTTGACAGGTAACGGAGGACGTCGCTCTTCTTGAGCTCCGCGATTTTCTTGTTGTGGGGGAAGTCTTCCTCAAAGAGTTCCAGGTAGTGAACCTTGTACTGCCTGGTCGAGTCCTGGAAGGGCATGAGTTCCTTGTACTCGGCCAGCACGGCGCGGAGAGTTTTCTTGGAGGAGACAACATCGGTGCGCTCCTTCTGGTTTCGGAGGTCTCGCAGCAGTCTCTTCGCCTCAGGGAGCGAGGTGCAGGGATGATCGTCCGGCCCCAACCTTTCCATTACCCGCTTTCCTTTGCTCTTAAATCGGGCATAGTAAGAGCCCGATGACTCGTACTGGTACAAGCCCTCAGCTACCCGCCGAAATTTTCCACGCTCCTGTGGGGACTTTTGGGACTTCATGCGTCCAAAAGAGTAGGGGGGCTAAAC
>Ga0208497_1001065_pt1 | contig 10872 bp, 12 predicted proteins | sample CryBogCBE25Aug07_FD_184555 | JGI IMG/M metagenome (GOLD analysis project Ga0208497, IMG submission 184555) | Freshwater microbial communities from Crystal Bog, Wisconsin, USA - CBE25Aug07 (SPAdes) | ecosystem: Environmental > Aquatic > Freshwater > Lake | place: Crystal Bog, Wisconsin, USA...
GACCTTGCACCACCTTTGTCATACAGATCAATGGCCTTCAAACGTGCCATTGACTGATATTTACTTAGCCTTTACGAAGGGATGGGATTCCTGCTGAAGGCTGACTCATGCCAGCATTGTGGCTATGGCTTGGGTGAGCTTGAGAAATGTCTGTTTTCTCGTGTTTGCGTAGCTCTTTCTCAATATTCATAACGTGCTCACGCTCTTTTTGCCATTCTTTTTTAACGACAAAATGCTTGTCCATCTCTTGTTTTGAGTGGCCTTTGGTAAACTTGAAGTTGGTAGGCATATTAAGCTCCTAGTACGTCTAACGCACGTTTAGTTAAAGAAATTCTCTCATCTAGACCAATTGTTCCACCATTGATACGCTTGGTCAATCCTACCCAATCTTGGGCTTCTGCTAGGTCATTGCATCCATGTGTCTGCCAGAACCATCCTGCACTTAAAGCAGCGTACATCGGTGTGGCTACTAACTCAGGATGGGCAACCATGTCTTGCTTGATAGATTGACCAAAGTGCCAGTAATTATCGTGTCCAGTCAATTGGATACAACCTCTTCCTCTAAAACGATACCCATCTCCACTTGCTTCGTCTCTGTTTCCCATTTTGTTAGAGTAAATTCTGTTTGCAATTTTTTGGGGATTGTGGGCATAAAGGGCAATTTCTTCAGGCTTGAATTTATGACCAAACAATCTTTGAAGGGTTTCTGGTCTGTAGTTAAGGTCTTCTTCCAATGTTTTGAAGTGTTTGCACTCGTGTGAACATTGTCCAATAAACGCAGCTTGCTTGTTAACATCATTGATGCCAAAAGTAGTAAATGTTGTGGTCAAAGGCTCTGACCATTCTGACCCAATACCAAGGGCATGGAGTTTCTCAGGGCTTAACATTGACCATTTCCCTTACTTGGTTGTACTGGGCAATGCAGGAGTTAAGGCTTGTGATGGCTGTGTCTCCTTCTGTTGCGATTTGGACAATATCTTTAAGAGCCTGTCTTGTAGATTCGCTTCCATTGGTTGTATCTCCATTGGAGGCATCTGAACTGGCTTGTACACCACAGGTATTGGGGAGCTGCAACTCACCTGAATCAATCCTAGAATCAATACTAGCTTGCTTGATCTTAATGTCATCTTTAGCCTTCTTTAGTTGGCTGGAGGCTCTTGCGAGCTTGATGCTGAGTTCTGCTTCTTTTGCCCTAGCTTCTGCATTAAGTCTGTCAATTTCTGCTTGATCTTCAGCAACCCTTCTTTGATAGCCGTTTTGATTTGCAACATAGTATCCCCCTAAGATAACCAACACTAAACCCACGATTTTTAAAATCATGGCATGAGCTTTAAGCATAGGGATAAACCCTACAAAGTAGCTTAAAACATACAGTATTGCACCACCAACGAGTGCAATTAAAGCTATCCAGTAAAACAAATCACCAAATAGCCAAGCAATCATAGTCCTGCCCTTGCTTGTGCCATTCTTTCACGCTCATGGTCAGGCTCAAGCGTTGGAGGGCTTACAGGTGCAGGAGGAGGTGTCCAATTAGGTGTACTTATAACCACAGGAGGAGGAGGAGGAGCTACATAGGCATCTTTGTTAGCCTTGGCAGCATTCATCATGTTAGTAGCCTCATTGGTCAAGCCCTTGGTCAAAATGCCTCCTATGCCTCCTACGATCAGCAGAACAATGTCGTTCAGCATCTTGGTGTAGGCTTGGTCAATTGGGGCCATAGCCTTGATGGGCTGGCTAACAAACGTCACAGAATAAAGCAAAGCCATCACAATGAAGGCTAGGATTAGGGTCACCACAATGATGACAAACGACCTAACCCTGATCTCTATTTCATCTGCAGACAGTCGTTCCTTGGGGCTGTTGAGCAGGAGCAGCAATAGTTCCTTCAATTTTCTTCTCCAGTATGGGGGCTACAAGGTATTCAGGACAGTCCTGATTGAATTCACATAAGGGCTTTTGGCAACGTTCAGACTTAAAGTTGTCAGGGTCTTGGCAATAATACCGATAAGAATCGTGGCAACCTGTAAACAAAAATGGAAAAAGTATACATATCAACAATGATGTGTATAGAAAACTGCATTTTTTAATCATTTCCCATCAATCCTTTGCAAAGCTTTATCAACTCTAATCTCTAAACGTCTAATGTCTGTGTACATCCATGCCAAAAGTGGTAAAAACAACAAAACAACGATTAAAAGCACGATTATCAATAAAATTGCGAGTGAGTCAGACTGAGAATTATTATCCAAACGTACATCATTATCAGAGCTGTAATTGCTAAAGCCACCATTCTTCCCTTGATTAGGTCTGCCTTTTGTTGACGTTGCCATTTTGCTCTACGCTCCTTTAGCATCTCCTCTCGTCTAGCTAGAGCTTGCACATTCGCAATATGCCCAATTTGCTGATTAACCCTAGTGTACAAGTCCTTCAATTCATTTGGAACGTGATACACCATGTAATCACTTAACTCTGTGTTTAACTTTTCCATCTGAAGGTTAGCAATCGTTATTTTGATTGCAGCTTCTTGGCCTTCATCATTGTTTGCATGGAGAGCAAATTCTTCTTGTTCTTTTACATAATTCTTTAAAGCGTTGTAGGCTTGAAAGAACTTGATGAGAGCATCACTAACTTGTTGGTAAATGAGGTTTTCATCAAATTCTGGAGGAGGCTCTTTCTTTTTCTTTACTTTTTTAACAGGTTGTGCAACTTCTGGTTGAACTTTTTCTTTTTTACCAAAAACAGCACTTAAGAACCCAAGTAATCCTTTGGCTTTCTTTTGTACTGCCTTAACGTCTTTGACAACTCCATCAACTTCATGGGCAATGTCAGTAACGATTTGCCTACCTTCTTTATACATTTCACAAGCATCTTTGCAGAGCTTGAAAGCACCAGAGGCAAGGGCAACAAGGGTAAATGGATCAATTTGTTACACTCCGAAAAAGTGTTTGAAGAATGTGCCAGCTACATTAGGCCCAAGCAAAACCAACAACATCACACCATAGATCAAATACTCGATCTTGGTCATCCTTCTTTCACCTTCTCTCAAAGACTGTGCAATCTGCTCATATCTTTGGTCACAAACAGCTACATGAACTGCTAACTTGGTTTCAGTATCCTGCATCAAGCACCCCTCAAGAATGCAATAGACATGGTTGTGGCATTACTTGAACCAGTAACACTTGACAATGTACTACCTGAAGATTGTGCAGCAATAGCAGTAATGTAATCAGTCGTTCCATTGCAATAAACAATGGTTGAGCAAACAGGAGTTGTACCATCTGTGCCTGAAGTACCAACTGCAGATGATGCTGCAACGTTATAGTCTTTCAGCGTATTGTTGACTGCTACACCTACACCACATTGGTAACCAGTTGTAGTAGCTGCAAACGAGCACGAGACATTGACCTGATAGTAGCCAGCAATTTGTGGCACATAAGCATGAGTTGAGCTATTCCAATAACTATTGCTATCAAAGTCAACTGTATCGTATGTGACTACATAAGTTGTAGCAGTATTAAAGGATTGAGCTGTTGATTGATGGATAAAGAACACAGGAGGACTAGAAACTCCTGTACCACCACTTGTACGACCAATGACACCAGTCAAAGATACGTTAGGTGTTGTTCCTGAAGTAACTGTGATGGGGCTTGTGCCTGTTACAGATGTAACTGCAGTTGATGGCCCATAGTAACTAGACAATCCTGAAACGTTGTCATAAGTACCAATCTGATTACCTGATGAATCAGTCAAGACAAACTTATAGTTATAGGCTGCTTGCAACCAAATTTCAGTCTGAGGTCTGCCATCAGTTCCAAGGGTAATTGGGTTAGTGTTAGCAATCGTGCCTAAGTTATCAGAATAAGTTGTCAATGGTGTGCTTGATCCTGCTTGATATGTATAAAGCAGGCCACCATTAAGAGGTAATCCTGTTGTAGTTGTTTGTGCAACTGCGTTAAATAGGGGTGAAAGATTTACGCTCATTTTGGATTTCTCATTTCTGAAATTTTAGAAGGAGGTTTGGGTGCTAATGTTTGTTGAAGTTTTGCAGCTTTTGCAGCTTCTTCTGCTTTCAATGCTTTGGCTTCTGCAGAACCTTTTAAGAATGTTCGTGCAATTGTTCCTGCTGGTGAAGCAGTTTTTATGTTTACACCATGCTCAAGAGCACTTGCAGCTAATGAACCTGCTTTTTCGAAGGCTTGACCTATTGGGCCTTGATTAATCAACATTCCACTACCACTTACATTTGCTGTACTTCCTGATACTGCTGTATGGTCAGTCATACGAGCATAGTCAGCTAAGTCTTGTAGTTCTTTAAACTTTTCAGAACCCAACATTGTTGGCAAGTTATTGCCATAACCTTTTACTGGGTCATAAATAAATTTGTTTATTGCTGCTTGGCTTGGCTTTCCTTTTCCATTACGCACACCAGCAATACTATTTAAATTATCTATTAACGCAGAATTCAAACCTTGGTGTTCAGTTGAATCACGACCTATTTCATTGATTAACCTATTCAAATAAACTTGTGGAGTTTTATTGTTGTAGTATTTGTCAATAAATGTATTGCTTGCAGGGTGTGGTGTATCTTCTAACTTTTCAGCAGCAGACCTTGTATCACCTTCAACTGCAGCTTTATAGGCTGGAATGTAAGTTTCTGACTCAGGATTCATTAAATCAAATCGAGCTTTTGCACTTGCACGAGCTTTTTTTGCTAACTGATTTACTTCAGCAGTAGCTGGTGTCATTTCTGTTTTTTCAAACGCATCACGAACTTGATCTATTGCATGAGTAGCATTGCCATCAGTCTTGGCAAACTTTCTTCTTTCTCTACCCAAAATAGTCAAATAATTTTGATAATCATTAAACCTTAAATCACCTGAATCTTTTAATTCGTCAATAATGTCTTTGATTTCTTTTGGTAAAAATCTAGCTACATTTTCTTCTTTAAGTAGTAATTCAGCAGTTAAAGCAATGTTATGACCACTTAAAGGCAATTCACCACCATTAGCATCAGCTAACTCTTTGTAATTTTGCCTAATGTTTTTAACACGTTCTTCATCATTTTGAACTAACTTTTCTAAAGTTAAATTAGCAGACTTTTGTGGTGTAGTTTCAAATACTTCAGGAGCTATTGCCTGTTTTGTTTGTTCAATAGCTTTAATAACTTTTTCATCACGACCAGCTAACTTTTGAGCCAATGGCTCATTACCTTTTTGATTTTGGTAATTGTATTCTTGAGACATTAACTGTGGGTCTTGTAATGCTTCACCTTCAGTTGGAACGTCACCAAATTTATTAAACAATTTGTGTGTTTTAATAAATGTTAAATCTTTATCACTTAATGCTGTATCAGGAACATTAGCATAGGCTTGTTTAACAGGCTCTGGTGCATCTGCTAATTCTGATTTTATACTTGTAGGCAACTCAGCATGAGCAGCTCCAGCACTTACCATACCTGCTTGTGGAACTTGTCTAGCTTCTAATTGGCTTTTAAGTTGACCACGAACGTCACCAATGGTTTCACCAACAGAACGTAAACCACCAACTGCTTTAGCAGGAACTCCTTTAAATGCAGGAGAGAACATACCTATTGCGTTAATAGCCATGCGTACATCTTCAGGGTGCATTCCAGTTGCTTGTGAAATGGAATCAACACCATCGTTAATATGTTCGCTAATGTACTTACCAATAGGGCTAGTTAATGCACTCTTATAGTCTTCAGTATTTGTAATTCTAGCAAATGGGTTTTCAAATACTTTTCCAACTTTTTGCCCAAATTGCTCAGACTTTTCTGCACCTTGACCTGCTACCCTTGCACCTGCTTGGACAAACAAACCTGCAGCTTGAGCTGGCAAATTACCAACAACATCAGCTAAATTAGCAAGTTCAGGTACAACCTTAGATGTATCTAACTGGCCAACTTTGCTTTTTGTTTTGCGATAACCAATAAAGGGCTTTGTCATATCTTCAGCAGTCACACCTGCAACTGGCTGAGCTTCTTCACCTCTAACAGCACTTAATGTTTTATCTAAAAGATTAGGCTGAACCATTTGTACAGCAGGTTTTCCTTTAGCCACAGGTGCTGGAACATTTTCTTCACCAGCAATTAAGCTATTTAAATCATTTTTAGGGTTTACTGCTGACACATAAGCACTTGGGTCTTTGGTTACAAACCCACCATATTGTGCTAATGCTTTATCAACGTCACCATTGTTTTTAGTAACAAGGTCAGTTAAGTATTTTCTAGCAACTTCACGAGATTGCTTTTCATCAAATGGATCGAACTTTGTGCCTTTTTTGTACAAATCATTAACTGTTGAAGGCATGAATTGATATGGCCCTATCGCTTTTGTTTCAGGGTTAACTTGGTAAGGTTTGTTACCACTTTCCCTTAAACGCAAACGATCAAGCAATTCATCAGTAACTAATTTACTGTAATCAGGCTTTTCATCTTCACCAGCAATGAGTTGTCCTAAATCAAGCATTAGTCAAGACTCCCATTGGTTACAAGTTTTTTAACAATGTTGTTATGCTTTTCAGCATAAATTCTACGTTTTTCTCTTAATGCTGCTTTTTCTTCTGGTGTGATTGTGTTGTTCAACACTTTGCCATGATACTCACCATTAAATAACTCATCAATTTGTTTCTTTTTCTCTTTAGGGTCTAAAACCCTTTCATCAATGTTCATGGCTTGGAAAATACGACTATCTGCATTGTTTGCCCATTCTTGTTGGAATTTGGACAAATTAGCATCACCATATTTATTAGCAAACTTTTGAGCAGCAATACCTTGCAACTGAATGTTTTTGTTTTCTGCAGCAGTTCTTTGCAAAATGTTCCACAAAACATCAGGATTCATAGTAGCAGTACCATTAGCTTGTGCTACCAATTCTTGAGAAGCATCAGTACCCCTACCTTGTGCTTTCAATTGGTCAATCTGAATTTGTGCAAGGTCTTTGCTTAATTGCTGGTATTGAGAACTACCCACAAGGTTAGACAACACACGTTTAGCAGTACCTGCAGCACCTGATGAATACCAAGCATTTGGTTGTAGGCCAAGAATTGCTGATGCAGTTTCTTCAATATTTCGTTGAGTTGCACTTAACTTAGGCAAGCTAGAACGCAAACCTAATTTATAGGCCTCTCCTGCAGCTTTGTCTGCTGATTCATTGGGGTCAAGAACGGCAGGTACATTTGCTTGCCTTACAGGGTGTGGCAAATCTACAGGTGCGTTATGGTTAACAACTTGTGCAGTAGTCGTTGGTTCTGGTTTTGGAGGCTGATAAATTGCTTGTGGTTGTGATGCTTGTAATTGCGTATATTGGTTACCAACACCACCACTACGTTCAACAGCATTTTTAATGGTTTGGTAAGCCTGTTTAGTGCCATTTGGATCGTTTTTAACCAAATCAACTAATTGGTCATGCAAACCTGAATCATGTTCAGGAATACCTAAAGAAGTTACAAATTTCTTTGTCGCTTCTAATTTTTTAATAACTTGATCTTTATTACCATTGATAAAGTCTGGGTCTTTTAATAAAGCACCATAAGATTTGCTTGCTACATCTTGGTAGTAATCGTTTAAATCAACACCTGCTTTAGATGCTTCAAATTGCAACCTTTGACTTTCTGCTTTTTTACTAGCAATAGTTGGCTCAGCAGTTTCTCTAGCTACTCGTGTTGCTATTTGTTGTTGCTCAAGTTGTAAAGGGTTAAGTTGTTGTGCTTGCTGGTATGCTTGTGCAGCACGAGCCATATTAACCATATCCCCAAGGCTCATTTGTTGGGGTGAGTTGACTTTAGAGGCTACGTCAGAAAAATTAGCGTTTACTGTGCTGGTCATTTCTTTTCCTTATGGATAAGTTCCAGAACCTAAAGTTCCACTTGTGTTTGTTACTGGGTAAGTAATTGGTGTGTTAGGTGTTTGGAAACCTGTCATGTCTTGAGCACCAGTATAAGTATTTGGGTTTAATAATGTAGCCAAATATGTGTTTTGTGCTGCACCAGTTAACCCACCACCAATTGCATTTGCTGCACCTACTTGCCCTGCTGCTGTTGCGTTTGCTGCACCAACACCCAAGTTAGCTATGTTGGAAGCATTGCCAGTAGCAAGATTAGAAAGGCCTGAAACTGCATTTTGACCTATTCCTGCTATGCTAGACAACCTATTAAAAATAGCACCTTGTTGAGTTTGATAGTTATTAAAAGCATTTTGGTAAGCATTTTGTGCTGTATTTTGAGTGTAATCCTCAAGACCCTTAATTGCATTACCACCAATCAAACCACCAGTTGCATTGTTAGCAGCGTTAGTTGCGTTTTGGCCTTGCTGAAGTTGGAAAGCGTAATTAGGAGCTAAATTTTGGTTTAATTGTTGTGGCCCAAATGATTGAGTTAAGCTAGGCAAAGAAGACGCAAGTTGATTTAGTCCTGTTTGCCCTGTTTGCAAATAAGGATTGTAATTAGGTGCTAAGTTTTGAAAGTTTTGTTGCAACTGCTGTTGTGCTTGAGTTGCTGCATTGGCTTGTGTGCTCGCTGCACTTTTGGCAGCATTAGCTCCAATCAATGAACTTCCAATATTAGCTGCAGCAAGCCAAGTTAATGGATTAGCTCCTGAAACTGCATCAACTACATATGCTAAAGGCATGATTAACTCCTAGAAATCAAAACTTCATCGACCTTAGAAACATCTTTTTCATCAGTCGAATGAATACAAAACCAAACACAATCTTCAAGAGCCTCAATGGAATGATGAGTCTCAGCAATGATGTTCAAACAATATGGTGCTACTACTTCTTTATTATATTCTTCAGTTTTAATTAACGCACGTCCAGAAGCAAGGATACTTAAATGAGAAAAAACGTGCTTGTGCATCCCTGCAACATAACCCTTGGGTATGACCATTTCTTTGGCATACAGGTTATCAGAGAAGTGATGCTTAACCTGTGGGTCAACATCGAATTTGCCTTCTAGGTCTTTATGGTAAGTCATAGTATGGAACTTTATATTGTTTGCCATTCACAGTAACCTGCATATAGCCCTTGGGCTGGCTAGGTAAGGATGGAGTTGTTGATGTTGCACTAAAGTTCAATAAATTGATGAAAAACTGTTGCCAAGGTCTTGTAGGCCTCTTAGAAGCAGTATCCAAAAACTCACTTTGTGGGTAAGGATTGTTTTGTGGTGAACCATAAATACTAGGCATTAGTTCTCCCCTACGCTAGATTTAAGATTGCTTGACACAATCGTAGCAAATACTGGATCACTTACCACGACCTCAAAAACCCTATCCCTTGACCATCCTAATCTTCTCCAGATGGCTCGATTCTTATATTTTCCTTGCTTACCAATGGATACCCAATGCTCATTTGACCATGTAGAGCCACCATCAGATGACCACCTCAGCATAGCTTGTGGGTTAACACCAGCAGTTGAACTTGTAGAAACACCAGTTGTACCTGCTACAGCTAGTCCAGCAATGGCAATTCCTGCAACAGCAGTTGTTGAAGAACTCGATGTTGTTGGAGCTAAACCTACTGCTGGCTGAAACTGAATCTGTAATTCATCAAAATACTGCCTCTGAAGGTCAGTCACCAAATGTGGTGCTCGTCTAAGCCTTCTGACTTCCTGACCATTGTCTGTGTAATTATTGGGGTCTAGCTTGTAAATGTTGCCATTTTGCCAATCACCAACGTACACATAGCCACCAAAAGTAGCAGAGCAGTTACCACGATGTCTGTGGTAGTTGTTGTAGTTATCAGTCCATAGCCATTTGTGCCACATGGTCGTGCTAATGTCGTAAACCCATGTTAAGTCTAGGCTAGGAAATGAAATCACATAGCATTCATGGCCTTCTAGCTGATAAGTCCATGCAATAGCATCGTCAATCTTTTGGTTAACAAGGGTATTCTCAACTGCATGGGTACTGATCCTAGTAGGAACGTAGCCATTCATCATCACGATTTGGCCTTGGCCTCGTTGGTTTCTTGAGAGGTAAGCAAATGAATTACCAACACGAGAAATGCTGAACTTGGCAATGATGCCATGCTGAGTGGAAGTCCCAGGTATCCTTTGCAAAGGAAATGGAAACGACCCCACATCCACCCACACCTCAGAACTTACCTCACCTAACAAATACACTTCACGATGGTCAACCACAAGAGACACCAATTGGTCAGGAGCACCATCTTTGCTAGAAAAAGACAAAGGATTTGTTAAGGTCTGCAACAAATTAGAAGTTGCAAATTGCTGAGTATTTGGCCTGTTATAGACAAAGTAATTGTCCACCACATCAACCACATCAGCACCTGTAAACGCACCATCATTGCTTGGCAGAATGGTAAAGTTATTAGCAGTAAAAGATTGAGAGTTACCTAAAGGACTGTAATTAGCAGTTCCTGTCTCCCCTGTGCCTGAACCAGTAGCTGACAACACAGGAGCAGATGTGTAAAACGACCCATTGTTGGTCATTGTGTAATCGTTGTTTAACCCAAAGACTAGGTTAATCGTTGCTCCTGTACCTTTACCACCCACAAAAGTAACTGGTGAAGTTGGTGCAGACTGATAAACACCATTGACCACGACCTGATAAGTCGCAATAGCACCTGTAGAAACAGTCAAAACCTTGATTTGAGCTGCAGTAGTATACGCACCACCAAAGGCAGTTAAAACGTCTCCTACGCTATATCCTGAGCCTCCAGTAGCCAATGTTGAGGATACAACTGTAATTGAGTTCCAAGTCACAGTAGCAGTCGTGCCATAAGCAGGGCTTGCAATCGTCACAGATGGAGGGCTAGTAAAGCCACTACCTGCATTGGTCAGGGTAATCCCTGTAACAGTTCCATTGGTAACAGAATTGTTCAAGGTGTAGATTCCTAG
>Ga0208497_1001070_pt1 | contig 10854 bp, 10 predicted proteins | sample CryBogCBE25Aug07_FD_184555 | JGI IMG/M metagenome (GOLD analysis project Ga0208497, IMG submission 184555) | Freshwater microbial communities from Crystal Bog, Wisconsin, USA - CBE25Aug07 (SPAdes) | ecosystem: Environmental > Aquatic > Freshwater > Lake | place: Crystal Bog, Wisconsin, USA...
GGTCAGGCCGGGTAGGATCGATGTCGACAAGATCGTCGATGAGATCAACCGCCGTCTCGGTGATCCGAAGAATCCCGTCATCACCCGCGCCTCGCAGGGAATGGAGCGACCGGGCCAACGGAATAACAGATGGAAAATGAAATCCGAACATCACTCCCCTCACTACACGACCGACTGGCATCAACTCCCCGAGGCAACAAGCGAATGATTCCTCATACCTTCCTTCCATGATCCGTTTTTTTGTCATTCTTCTTCTCTCCTCTTCCTGCGCTCTCGCGGGTGATGTGATCGCCGTTCTGAAGAGCCCCTCGGTTGTCTATCGGATGAAGGGAAGTAACGGGTCCTTCCTGGGTCAGATCCAGCCTTCGGGTGGCGCGATCTCGGTCGGATGCGACGGGGAGACGATCGCCGTCCTGAATGCCCATGGCGTGGTAAACCGCTACAATGCGCAAACAGGCGCCTTTATCGGACAGAATCAGCCCAGCGGTGGACCGTTGACCGATGTGCAGGTTTCCGGTGGCGTGATGATTGTCCGATCGCCCCATCTCGCGAGACGTTACAATGCCAGAACGGGAGCCTTTCTCGGAGAGAATCAATTTTAATCCCGAGCCTCGAAGGTGAGTTCACTGGCGGCTTCCTCGCCCATTTCAAGTTGGGGAAGGATGCCAATGCGGCGGTAGATAGGTCTGATCGCTTCACGGAGTTGATCGAGACCGGAAAAGAAGAGGGCCGCACCCCCCATGCAGGCCATCCCACCGATCACGAGGGTGAAGGGAGCACCCAGATGCTCGGAGATCCATCCTGCCATAAGACTCCCGATCGGGGCGGTCCCCATGAAGGCCATCATGTAGAAGCTCATGACCCGGCCCCGCTTGTCGTTGTCGACGATCGTCTGGAGGATGGTATTACTCGAGGCCATCTGAATCATGAGTCCCGCTCCACCGATGAAGAGGAAAAGCATCGAGACCCAGATGACTCGGGATAGGGCAAATCCAATGACTCCGGTTCCGAAGACTGCAACCGACAAGGGGATCACCATCCCGAGGCCCAGAATACTTCGCCTGCCAGCTAGCCAGGCAGCTCCGACAAGAGCCCCTGCACCCGCCGAACTCATGAGTAGACCCAGTGTGTGAGGTCCCCCTTTCAAGATGCTTCCGGCAAAGAGAGGCACCAGCGTGGCGTAGGGCGTTCCGAGAAGGCTGGTGAGTGCCAGCAGGGAGATGATCCTTCGGATAGGACCGGGCCGGGAAACGGTGTGCCATCCCTCCAAGAGATCCGAGAGAGCGCTGCCACGCGGGGGACGAGCTATCCCAGTAGGGCGAATCGTCATTGCCAAAAAAGCGGCAATGACTGCCAGAAAGCTGCATCCATCGATGAAAAAGCACCACCCCTCTCCGTAGGCTGCAATGACAAGAGCGCCGATGGCCGGACCCACAAAGCGGGCTGCATTGAACATCGTGGAGTTGAGGGCGATGGCATTCCCCAAGTCGGCCTTGTTCTCGATCATCTCGATCACGAAGGACTGCCTCATCGGGATATCGAAGGCTGTGATAATGCCATTCAATAGGTTCAGAATAATGAGTCCTGATATCGAGGCATGACCACTGAGGGTGATGATCGCCAGGGCAAACGACTGTAGCATCGAGAGGGACTGGATCAGAACGAGGGCACGCTGTTTGTTCACCCGATCGACCAGAATTCCTGAAAAAGGGCCAAGCACAAACATCGGGATCTGACCCGCGCAGGTCACGATGCCGAGCATCAGGGGCGATCCGGTAAGGCGGTAAACAAGCCACCCCGTCGCCATGTTTGTCATCCAAGTGCCGCAGAGGGAGATGATCTGTCCCAAAAAAAAGAGGCGATAGTTTCGATAGCGCAAGGCTTTGACCATCCTTCCCAGCCATCCTTGGATGCCGCGGTCGGCATCGGAATCCGGGCGATGGTTTGTCCTCTCCATCGGACAAGTTTCGCAGAACACATGACAGAGGTAAAGAGGGCGACTGGTGAGAATCAACCCAGGATCAGCATTCCGAGAGCTGCGGCAGCCATAATGACGGTGGCGATCCATGCGAGGAGGAGAATCGGACGACTTGCCGTGAAGTCACCCATCACGGACTTCCTGGATGCCAGGATGATGATCACAACCATCAGGGGGACTGCCACCACTCCGTTGATCACGGCGCTCCAGAAGAGGGCTTTCATGGGGCTGATCGGGGAGTATTGGATGCCGAGAGCGCAGAGTATGCTGATGATGATCACGCCGTAAAAACCACGTGCGTCACGGACTTTCCGTTCCAGTCCCCATTTCCATCCCATTGCCTCGGAGAGGGCATAACCAGCGGATCCAGCCAAGACAGGGACCCCGATCAGTCCGACCCCCAGGATTCCGATTGCAAAGAGAAGGAATGTTGAGTCGCCGGCAAGTGGGAGGAGTGCCGTGGCCGCCTGGGAGGCAGTTTCAATGTCAGAGATCCCTGCAGCATGAAGGGTCACCGCCGTTGCCAAGATGATGAAGTAGGCCGTGATGTCCGAGTAGAACATCCCGCTCCAGGTATCCCAGCGAATCCTGCGGAGCTCCGGGAGGGCATCTGCTCTGTCCTTCAAGAGGGGAACTGTACCGTGCTTGCGATGCATCTCCTCCACTTCTTCGGAAGCTTGCCAGAAAAAGAGGTAGGGGCTGATCGTTGTTCCGAAAATCGCGACCACCATGGTGGCTGCTTTCGCATCAGGCTTGAATGTAGGCCAGACCGTGCGCAGCGCAACCTCATGCCAGGGTACATGAACGGTGAAGAGCACAACTGCGTAGGCCAGCAGTGAGAGGGTCAGCCATTTAAGGTAAAAGACATATCGGTGATAGGGAACGAGCACCTGAAGGAGAAGAGTGGCCATGACAAAGAGCAGTGTCATCAGGCGCGCATTAAATCCTGTGACCAGTTCGCCGACCTCACCCATCGCAGCCACATCGGCTGCAATGTTGAGGGTATTTGCCACCAAGAGAAGCAGAACCACACCCTTGAGAATCACCGGAGGGAAAGCCTCCTTGATATTGGCCGCAAGACCCTTTCCTGTAACGCGGCCAATACATGCGCACATGAACTGAACTGCAGCCATCAGCGGAAATGCGAACGGCATCGTCCAGAGCATGTTCAGGCCGAACTGAGCCCCCGCCTGAGAGTAGGTCACCACGCCGCTCGGATCGTCATCGGCCACCCCGGTGATCATACCCGGTCCGACACTCGTGAGAGGATGCTCACGGAGTCGCTTCCAGACGACCCTGAATCCTTTTAATGGCGTGGGCTTGCTCATGGCGATGACTTGTACCGGCACCGCATCCGATGCGTGAACTCAACCTAATCGTGACAGGTAAGCGCTGCAATCAAACTGAGGCAGGATCTGACAGGCAAACTGCTTATGTTTTGCCAAGGATGTCCCTCAGGCGGTCGCCATTCCAAGATCCAAAAAAAGCGTGGGAGATTCTCCTGAGGCAAGTTCCGAAGTGGGATCTGGAAGGAGTATTGTGCTTTGTTCGTCCTCCGGTAGGGAGTAGATGAGTGGTTCGTTAAGTTGGTAGGGAATGCCTCCCGCCTCCAGTAACAGGCACATTTCATCCAGGCAGCGGTGACGGAAACCGCCGGTGACTTCCACGATACCGCCACTTTTGGAAAGACTGGCTTTGACGCAATCAATCCACGGAATGACCCCGCCTTCGAAGATAAACGGCATGGCAATCGCCCCGGACTTGATTTCTTCCCAGGCCGCAGGTGAGCAGTCCCAGAAGCCTTCGAAGTCCTCATGCGAAGAGGCGACGATTCTCTCGAGATCGGGACCCGAGATGTCAGAGCTACTGGAGAGATCATGCTCCATCAAGTGTTTCAGAATGAATCTGGCCACATTCCGCTCGTAGCCCGATCGGAAGAGGTGGGAGACCCAGCCGAAGTTCTTGCGAAGCATGATGGTGTGCTCGAGAGGCAGGTTCGACTGAAGGCCCCATTCGACGATGCGTTCCAAGGGGTCTCCTAGTTCCTCACCCTCCAGGGAAAAGACTTCATTATAGATAAAATGGACCTCCTCATGCATCATTGAGGCCCTTTGGAGCCTGTTTTTCAGCGCTCCCATGGTATGACTGAACGACTCGGCATAAGCCGGTTGGAAGTCAATGCAGAGGAGCATGGGGTTGAAATATCGGTAAGCAGGAGAATACGGGGCGGTGACTCTACCCGAAGAATCCGCCGAGTCATGAAATAAATGCTGAATGTGTCAAAAAAGTTTCCATTCGCTCCAATGAGCAGGAGATCAACTCACAAGAGGTGGACACTGTAGAGGCTCAGCAGCAAACAACTTTTTTCTGAAATCCTCAGTGGATCAAAACGACTTCCGAGGCGGGATCGCCTCTGTTTTCCGCGGCTACCAAGACTGACAGCTGTATTGTCGGGAGTAATCGTACTTGGTCTCAAAGGCCAACTCGGGGGGGAACTCCGAGTAACCGGAATTCAACCACTGAATATTGTTGTTGTAGGGAGGCTTGTAGGTGCCGTGGTTTGTGGGGAAGGCAAAGGTGACAGTCTCAAACGCACCATAACCGAGGCGCGCAAAAGTGCGCCCCAACCCCCTGACAAGTCCGTAACTAAAGGCTGCGGAGTTCCCTTCAGAGTAGTTGACATCCGACATGGAGTCGAAAATCTCGGTGGAACCGTACAGCATATTGGCCAATCCACGTCCAAGCTTCCGGGTCGGTCCCTGCTCGGATTGGGGAGGGGCCTGGATATCGGCAAACAGTGACGAGATACCCGTCAAAAGCAGGATGGTTACAATCAGGGGGAAAGTCTTCACGATGGGAATAAATTCACTTCTTGGCGGGTGTCTTGGCAAGGCTAAAGAAAAGATCCTCACTGATCGGCTCCGAAAGACCCGGATGACATGTGGGGAGGGGAGTCACCGGAGCGACTCCGAGGGGCCTGACCCACTCCATCGTAACGGGGCGTCCACTGCCATTCTGTGATGTTGCCTCATAGCTGGCAAAAAACATCTCCATCCGGGCATCGATGTTGTCGATGAAGTGAAGAAGGGCAGCCTCGGGTGTCTTTGGGAGAATGGGGGATCCAAATTCCAATTGGCCATGATGGGCCGCAACGAGATGGAGAAGATGAAGACGAACCTCCTCGGAGGAGGGGGTCAGCGTCTCCCAATTCTCTTTTGGCAGATCGCGCCAGAGAGTGTTCACAAGTTCGATGCCGATGGAGAGGTGGCCAAGCAGTTCCCCTCGGAGTTCCGTTTCAATTCCGAATCCCCTCTCCGGCGGACAAGTTTCCCAGAGTTTTCCCGTATCATGGAACAAAACGCCGGCGATCATCAGGTCGCGGTTGATTTCGGGGTAGACTTCGCAAAGAGACAGTGCGCACTCCATCATGCGGGAGGTGTGTTCAAGCAGGCCACCTCTCCTTGCATGGTGATTGCCTCTGGCCGCCGCTGCACGGCGAAAGCGAGGGCCGTACTGGGAGAGGAACTGATCACAGAGCGCCTTGATCCGGGAGTCGCCGATCGAGGCAACCGCCGCCGTGATCTTTTCAGAAGCTAGCTCAAGCAGGGCCCTTCTTTCCGGGGTGCCTTCCAGAAGTGCCTCGATCAGCTCGTTTGCTAGTTCTCGGATTTCCCAACCCTTTGCATCAAGGCCAAAGGATCCGTTGTTCTGGAAGCTTCCGATCACCGCGACAAAATCCCCGTTTTGCAGCGATCCGCATGCCTCGAAGGCATCCGTGTCTGTCCAAGCCCTGAGAGTCATGCTTTCAGTCGCATCCCTCAGCACGATCTCGTAAAAAGGCTTCCCGTTGGAGGTATCCTTCCGTGTCAGCCGTTCGATCTGAACATGAAGTTCGGCCTCCACTGAGGAATGATTGCGGGCAGCTTTTTTTAGCTCTGAGATGCTTAGCAGACTGGTCATTGGTTATCTCTTTACAGGATCAGCATGCAGTCGCCATAGCTGAAAAAACGATATTTTTCACGCACTGCCTCCTCATAAGCCGAGAGAATGAGATCCCTTGTGGCCAATGCGCTCACAAGCATCAGGAGCGTGGAGCAGGGGAGATGAAAGTTAGTGAGCAGGGCATCCGTGTGCTGGAATGTGTGGGGTGGGCGTATGAAAATCTCGGTCGATCCGGTGGCCTGCGTGAGCGGAGAGGCATGTTGTGATTCCAATACCCGGCTTGTTGTCGTGCCCACGGCAAAAATCTTTCCTCCTGAAGCCCTTGTTGCATTGATCCGATGAGCTGTGCGTTCAGGAAGAGTGTAGTGCTCCCGGTGCATCTTATGCTCGGTGAGATCCTCGGACTTTACCGGGCGAAAAGTTCCGGCTCCCACATGGAGAGTCAAAAAATCATGGGGGATGGATCCAAGAATATCAGGTGTGAAGTGCAGACCTGCGGTAGGGGCGGCGACCGAGCCGGGCTCCCGCGAATAGACTGTCTGGTAGCGCTCTTTGTCCTGATCATCCGACCTGCGCTGGAAATAGGGAGGGATCGGCATCTCGCCATGACTCTCCAGATCGGGAGGATTCTCGAATTCCAACAAGCGCGTGCCATCGCTTAAGATTTGCAGAACGCTTGTTTTCGTTCCCGCCACCTCGACACAGGCTCCCGCACGCATTTTTTTTCCCGGATTCACCATGGCGATCCAGTGGTGATCATCCTTTTTTTCAAGGAGCAGCATCTCGATCTTGCCGCTGACATCATGCAGGCGTGCCGGGATCACCCTGCTATCATTGAGCACAAGTAAATCCACGGGCCTGATGAAGTCCGGAAAATCGACAAAGCGCCGATGTTCGATCGTGCCGCTCCTTCGATCCAGCACCAGCATCCTGGAGTCCTCGCGACGCTCTGCGGGACGGTTCGCGATTAATTCGGGAGGAAGGGAGAAATGATAGTCGGAGAGTTTGTCTGACATGTGTGTGTGAGCCCCTGTGATGCTTGAGGGGGCTGAATCAGAGAGCCGTTGCCGGATCGGCCGACAGCATGGCAGCACCGAAAACGCCTGCGCTGTCACCCAAGGCCGGGCGTAAGAGGGGCGTTTCAAAACGATCGTTGAAAAGGTGAGCGCGGATCGCCTCCCTTGTCTCGTCCGAGTAGAGAAGATCGAGATTGCCGACACCGCCTCCTATCACGATTGCATCTGGATCCAGGATGTTGATGACGGCGGCAAGTCCCTCGGCGAACTTTGATTGCAACCTTTCAAGAGTTGCCAGTGCAGGTGTATCGCCGGAGGAAGCTCTCATCGCGATCTCGCGGAGCGGAACCCGATCGCCGCAGAGTGACTCATAAAAAGTCTCAAGGGCCGGCCCCGAACAGACTGTCTCAATGCAACCCCTGCGACCGCAATAACAGGGGGTTTCCTCGCCCCTCAGGGGATTGTGCCCCCATTCACCGCAGATGCCATGGGCCCCGACAAGCACCTGCTTGTCGACAACGATCCCACCACCAACACCTGTGCCAAGGATGATCCCGAAGACTGTTCGTTGATCCCGCGCCGATCCGAGCGTTGATTCGGCCAGCGCGCAGCAGTTGGCGTCATTGGCCAGCAGGAATCTGCTTTGGGAGATCTCGCCCAGATCGTGAACGAGATTTTTCCCGTTTAGGCAGATCGTATTGGAATTTTTGAGCAGTCCGGATTGCGGCGACGTGATCCCCGGCGTTCCGACTCCTATCTGATAGGGCCTTTTCGTGGTTGCCGCTGATTCAAGCTTTGAAATCAGGGACTCGATCTGATTGAGGATGTGATCGTATCCCTTGGATGATTCGGTAGGTACCCTCAGTCGATGGAGTGGCGTGAGCGGATTTGACTGATCCAAGATAACACCTTCGATTTTTGTACCCCCGAGATCGATTCCCCAAAGCGATCCGGTTGAGTCATTTCGTGCAGGGTTCGTTTTTGTTGAGATCGATTCCCCGTGCGTCATCTGGGAAAGGTGTTCCTCCATTCAGGATTGCGGCAAGACGAATCTCGTAACTTGAGCAGGGTATCCCTTCGAATCATCTCCCAGGACGGGAGCAAATGCTGTTGACAATGGAAAGCCCTTTTTATCTTCTAATCATTATGGATTCACGCAAGCCCCCCTTTGTTGCTGCCCTTCTAGCGGGTGCCATTTTTCTCTCGGGATCTCAACTTTTTGCAGGGGCCTCCAATAAGAACGGAAACCCCTTCGGAAACGGCTCTCAGTTTGGAAATGATGGGACTTTTTCAGCCATTATGCGTGGTGCAGACATGACCGGTGTCACTGAGTTCAGCACTTATGGTGGATCCGGATCGATCACTACTGGCCTCCTTCGCAATACCAACGTGAGTGGAACGAATGCGGCAAATGTTCCGGGTCAGGCTTCTATCTACTTGGAGGGGCAGTCTTATAGGGCAATCACAACGGCGGCGATCGATCCTGTGGGTGGGATCATTTCGGCGGTTCTCAGTCAGATCCAAGGGATACCTTACAATACTCAAAGTGGCACCACGGTCTTAACGATCACAAACTCCGGGACCAACGTGGTCAGTGGAGGATCCTTTATTGCGAATCTTCAAAACAATTATCCTAACCAGACATTTTCCGGAAACGGGACGATCGGATGGTCCAGTGTCTTGTCTAACCCACTCTATATTTTAGTTACTAATACGGTCCGCACCACGAATTACACCTACACCACGAATGTGGATATCAATAATTTACAAACCAGTTCAACGACTGTTAATGGTACATTTATTGAAGTGGTAACTTACCAGATTCAGACAAATATCACCACAAATCCCGGACCTCCCATCACGACGATCACCAACATCTCCACGAACTCGTATACCAATTATGTTGGCAATCTAACAAACTCCAACACACTGACGGCTACTAATATTGTGGTGACGACCAATGTGAGCTCGACTTCGACGACGAATCTTGTGGTCAACACAAACAATAGATTGTTGATTCCCTTTACTGTTTCCGGACTGAGAATTAACTCCTCAGCGGCCACGTATTATTAACCTGCGTTTCCCCTGAAGAGGCGAGTGATAAGAAATCTCCGTCACGCAAGGGCTTTTTCCCTGACGGAGCTATTGGTTGTGCTGGTGATGATGGGGATTCTCGTTGCCATCCTGATTCCTAATTTTACGGTGATTCGTGATCGCGTTGATACGGCGGTCTGTATCAGTCGACTCAGGGGGCTTTACACGGCTTTCTCAAGCTACATGAGTGATGGAAAAGGGTGGCCACAGGTCCCGGGTGGTATCGGCATCGGATCAGTGGCAGAGCAGCAATGGTGGAGGGATATGTCCATCCATGAGATGGGACTCACGGCTCAATCTTGGCAATGCCCTGCGATCGTGCGTGCTGCCAAGGATAGGAAGACTCACGTTCAGGCCACTCCCATTAGTTATTTGCCCACCCTCTTTGATCCTCGACCTGCAACGCCCATGGCTTGGCCCGAAATGCCTTGGTTCATTGAAATCGGAAATGTCCATGGTAACGGGAACCTGATGATACGCACCGATGGGGCCGTGCTTCCCTTCCGGGGTGCTGGAAACTAAAGTTGTTATGAAGAAGTGCCCGACTCTGGGGACTTTGGCCATTATCCTCATGATCGCGGGTGCCGCCTGCAAATCAGTCCGTGCGGAAATCACGACCACGACCAAACAGAATCACCATACCGTTGATGCGACGCTTGCCACGGATGTCCATGCAACTGTGACCCGTGGTGATGTCGTAAGGATCAAACTGGAAGCAGTACCATGTTATGGCGCCCCCATTGCTTTTCAAATCATCAAGTCCCCCGAGCATGGAACGCTCACTTCCCCGGAACGCCTTGATGATCATACGGCGGTCGTCACCTATGCCAGCAGCGATTCGGGGGAATCTCCGCACGACAGCTTTCTTTTTCGAGTAAAAGCACCGGGGCGCCCCGCTTCTATCGGCTATTCGGCTGATATCGAGATTTTGCCCGCCCCTTCAAGAGTTGCTTTGGAGCCCAAGGTGATGGACTTCGGGAAGGTCATGCTGTCCAAAAAACAACAAATGACACTACTCCTCTCCAATGAAGGGCGAAGCCCCGCCCGTGGGCGTCTTCTCCTGCCGCCTGGTTTTATAACTCCTGAAGAGACAACGTTTGATCTTGCCGTGGGAAAATCGCGTAAAATTCTTTTGGAATTCGCCCCTCAGGAATCAAAAACCTATACGTCAACCCTCACCTCACTACCTGAGATTGAAGGGCTGAATCTGGAAATGAGAGGTATCGGTCTTTCGCGTTTCGAAGTCACCAAGTTGGACTCGAAAAGCTGCGAGGTGAAAAATATCTCCGATACCCCCCTGATGATCACCTTTTCGGGTGCTGAGGGCTTGTTATTGCCCCGGGATACAGAAATCCCTCCATCAGAAAAGAAGGTGTTTGAATTTCAACGCCGGATTTCTCATTTTCCCATTCAGCCTCTCGCTTCTGGGCGGGAATCGCCGATACAACTCTTCCTTTCAGATGGACTGAGCCGGATCGCTCTGGAGGTCTCTCCTCCATCTTCGAATCCAACCTCCTCGAATGTGCACCCTAGTCTGCTGGAAAATCGCGGTACTCCCGGGAAACTAAAAGGGGAGTCCAAGAGCGTCTTATCAACAGAGCCACGAACAAGGCTGGGGCAAGTTTCTGAGATGGATACAAATATCCCCACGGAGGCTTATCAATCCTCAGATTGGGGGGCTAAGCAGACAGTCCCATCTTGTCCGTTGGTGCCGGATGCGCATTGTTCGGTGGAATCATCCTGGTTTGGCCGGCACCGGATATCAGTATCATGGAACGCATCAGCCACTGTTAACCTCATTCCCAAGCTTGAAGAGATCAGCAT
>Ga0208497_1001074_pt1 | contig 10835 bp, 11 predicted proteins | sample CryBogCBE25Aug07_FD_184555 | JGI IMG/M metagenome (GOLD analysis project Ga0208497, IMG submission 184555) | Freshwater microbial communities from Crystal Bog, Wisconsin, USA - CBE25Aug07 (SPAdes) | ecosystem: Environmental > Aquatic > Freshwater > Lake | place: Crystal Bog, Wisconsin, USA...
CCGAACCTGGCGTGCTCTTCAACGCTCGATGCAATGACGTTTGCAAGCAGCGTTCGTCCTCGAACAATTCCTACAGCGGTCTCATCACAGGAAGTTTCAATTCCAAGTACTAGAGGTTGGCTACTCATGCGTGTAACTCTTTTCGCATGACAGCTGCATGAATGCCTGGCCCGTAATAATCTTTTCGGGAAGAGATCTGACGAAAACCATGAGCCAGGTATAGCGGCTCGGCCTCAACATTACCGACGCGCATCTCGAGCATGATTGCCTCAACTTTTTTATTGCGAGACCAATCGATCATCCGCTTAAGCAATTCGCGGGCAATGCCCCTGCGCCTAAATTCGGGAGCGACGGTGAGGGTCAAAATATCGGTTACTTCTCCCACCACCATGATGCCCGCATAGCCAACAACTTTGCCTTCATATTCAGCCACTAAATACTGTCTGCCGCTCCCTGCGAACTCTTCCTTAAATTGATCCATGCTCCACGGATCAATTCGGTAAATCTGCTTCTCCAGCGCATATACATCCACGAGATCCAGGTAAGTCCAAGGACGGAATGTGACGCCTTTAGGGGCGGGGTATGCATCAGGTTTTCTAATATAAATCGGCTCGGTGATCGAAGTGGAATTCTGGGCCAGTTCCGCGATCGCAGCCACTGTTGGAGGTTCATAGAAGATGGGCAGCGAAAACTCCGCCAACTCTTCGCGTTGCAAGGTACGTGCCCGCGCCACGAGATTTCCGCGTCGGTAGTGCTCACAAAAAAACTCTCGACGTCTGGCATCGATAGCAACGATAAATTCATCCTCTGAATGTGATTTCGCCATCGCTGCAAGGGATGAGGTGCCTACCCAAGGAATATTTCGGGCTTGGGCAAATGCCTGACCGAAGGCAATTCCTACACGCAGTCCAGTGAATGGACCGGGTCCCATCGCAATTGCAACCAAGTCAATTGAAGGTTGATTAGCTAAAACTTGTTCAACTAATTGAGGAAGGACTTCACCATGTGCAAGCGGATCATCGTAAAAGAGATCCAATACAACAACGCCCTCGCTGACCAATCCAACAGAGGTTCGATCGGTTGAGGTATCAATCACCAGAATCGAGCTCATAGATCAATTCCCTCGACTGTCACTACACGAGTGTCGGGTTCCTGGCCGAATTCGATTCCCACCGTAATGTAGGAATCCACCAGACGATCGATGAAATCCCCTCCCCATTCGATCACGGTAACTGAGTGTGGAATGTGCGATTCCAAATCCAGATCGTCAAAGAGCGCGTACTCACTACCAATCAAGCGATAGACGTCTACATGGACAAGCGGAATTTTTCCAGGATAGATCTTGGAAATAACAAAAGTGGGAGATGTAACGCCCTCAATGCCAAGGGCTCTGCCTAACCCTCGGGTAAATGTAGTCTTGCCCGCACCTAACTCTCCACGCAAGAGTAGAAGGCTTCCAGGATGAAGATGTGTACCGATTTCAAAACCTAACTCTTCCATCTGCGCGGCCGTTGTAACTTCGCGCGAAATGGTGGACATAAGCCAAGGTTAATAGAAAAGGGGCCCTGCGATTTCTCGCAAGGCCCCTTTTAATTAATTGCTTATGGTTCAGGCTGAGGTTTTAGTCCTCGGCGTAGAACTTAGGCAGGGCAGGTGCAAATTGCAGATCTCTGGTTGTTCCACCCATCTTGCGTACCACCGTATTGAGCGCACCGCCTGAGAGATCATGACCATTTGCAGATGCAGAGGCCAAGAGGTCAGCTACAGCGATGTACTGCTTCACATTGAAGTTACAGTGATTGGTTCCATTAGCCGCAGGTGTAGTTGTGATTGGAGCTCCTGTGGCCGTGAAGGTGGTGTAGTGAGCCGGGGTCACACCAAAGAGCGCAATCAGGTCATAGGCTGGACGGCCCTTACCCAATGTGGCTTGGCGAGCAGCCTCCCATTGCTTGGCATACTGCTGAGCCAAGTAGGTGAGGTCACCAGCTGGTGTAACAGGATCGGCAACACCTGTCATTGCAACTGTTGGAACACTGACCTTGCCGGTCCATTGAACCAATGAACGCATCTTTGTTAACGCCGCTGGGTTAGCAGTTGCGCGTGGTGCCTGGGCGAGATATCCCAAGAGACCAGCGGTAGCTGTTCCACCACTGAGTGCCGCGTTGTAGATGGTCGACTCTGAAGCAACACGTGCTGAGTAATCAGTCTTCGTATTATCGAAGATTGCTCCGCCAGATTGTTGTTCAACGTCGTAGGTAACAAGGACTGCAAGAGCTGCAGCAGTTGCGCCATTTTCCAAAATTGCTAAAGCTGGGCTAGCAGCTGCAGCAAAGGAGGTGTACGCAGAACTATTTACAGAACCGGGTCCAGTCGTTGAATCGAAGTGAGCACTCTGAGTTGGCAAACCAGCCATCAGGCCAAGGAGAAGAAGCGCGGAACGGCTTGGAACTTGATCTAATCCAGCTGCGTGAATTGCAGCGGGAGTTGTGTCAGGCCATGCACCAGTTGCCATGCTTGCTTGCAACTTACCAAGAACGGTAAAGACCTTTCCAAGATCACCCATCGCTTCGGCATAGCCAGCGGCGCCAGCTGAATAATTTCCAGCCTTGATAGATGGATCAAAGAAGGTCTTGAGTCCCCAGAGGAAATCTCCAGCCATCTGTAACTCGGCTTCAACTGAAGGTGAAGCTACGCAGAGTGGACCGGCTGCTGAAAGCGCAGCACTATCTTTCTCGGCGAGAGTCTGTGTGATAAAACCACCAAGTGAAGCACCCCATGCGATGACGTGCTTGGTCGAAGTGAACTTCGATTCGAATGTGGTGATCAGCTCTTCATCAGTTGCAACACCTGAATCGGCGTTCCAACCTTGACGAGCAAAACCAGATCCCATCACCGCATATCCCTTACCGAGGAGATATTTGATTACCGAGGTATCACCCCCAGGTACTGGGCCAGGCTCAGGTGTATTGGTGATCTTGTATCCACCGATACCAGGAAGCGCAGCGGGAATATCGACGTTATAACGATATCCATGTGACCAGAGATAGACGGTTCCATTGAAGTTCGCTGGAACCTGCATTACGTATGGAGCACCATCACTAGTAGCACCGACGCATGATTGAACTGGGAATTTACCGTCACACAACGGTGCGGCAGAGGCAGTTGAAGGAATTGCTACCACCGCGGTGAGAGCAAGAACGCTGCTTCCCACCATGGCGATTCTCTTTAGATTACGTAGGTTTTTCATTAGTTGTTTGGCAATCCCTTCTCTGGCATTGCAGGACGCTTGCTTGCTGTTTGAGTTACTGCCCCACTACCGGAATCGGTTGTGTAGAGCGTGTAGGTGCCACCAATTGGCTTGATTGCACCTGTTGGACCATAGGTGCCAAACCAGTAACCGTTGTAACCAACATGACTAGTGGCGCTGTATCCCAGAGATGCAAATCCGGCAGATGCGAATGTTGAACCGCTCTTGGCAATCGCCTTGAGGAGTGAGGCACGGGTCAGATTTGGACCCGCAGCACGAAGTGCTTCAACGGTTAGCATCGCGGTGTTCATGCCTTGGAGCACGTTGTTATCAAAGCTCACTCCAGGGTTGTACTTAGTGTTGATTGCCTGGAACTGGGCGATGTAGGGATCTGAAGTATCTGTTGGCGCTGGCAAGAATGAAGCACCAATCGCTCCGTACAACAATCCAACAGCGGTTGGACCAGCAACGGTTGCGATCGTTGTTCCATCGCCACCAACGGATCCAAGAACCCATTGGGTCTTAAAGCCAGCCTTGTATGCGCCACCGAGCGCGGCGGCAGTTGCAGAGGAGACACCAAACATGATCGTGACATCAGGCTTTGCTTGTGCCAATCCTGAGATCCACTTTCCAACAACTGTTGGATCAGCTTGGGAACCGCTTGCATAAGGAATCTTTACTAGGAACTTAGTTCCAGCGGTTGCAAAACCTTTAAGTGCATCGGCACCGAAGTCGTCATCCTGATAGATGATCGCAACGCTCTTTCCAGCGAAATTATCCTTAAGGTATTGACCCATGATCTTGGCTTCCATGACATAGGAAGGTAGAACTGCGTACGTCGTCGGGTACTTCTTTGCATCTGCAAAGCCACTGTATCCGGTATTGATGAAGAGGCGAGGAACGTTGTGATCATTGATGAAGCGAGTAGTTGCCTCATTCTCAGCAGTACCAAGTGAACCGACGATTGCAAGAACCTTGCTCTGCAAAACCAGATCGTTAGTTACTGACTTTGCAAGAACTGGGTTATACGCATCGTCTTTGCTAATAAGTTTGATCTTGCGGCCATTGACTCCACCATTGTCATTTACATAGTTGAAGTAGGCCTGCATAGCGCCAGGAACCTTGTTGTATCCGGGTGCTGCTGCGCCAGTGAGTGGCGAAGTGATTCCCAGGGTGATGGTCGTAGCAGTAACACCATCGGCTTTATAGGTGTTGATTGCATGTGCTGGTAGAGCATTGATAACTAATGCAGCTGTGGCCACAAAAGTAAAAGCTAGTTTTCCGCGCTTCGTGCGACGATGAACGAGCATATTCTTCCTTTCATTGAGGGTATTCCAGGAGATGCCTGCGGTCTTACTTATTGAGTTGTCTTGCCTCGCCTTACATTCCTGATTCGAAGTCCTTGAGGCATAAAGAGAACGACGATGATAAGTAACACACTTGTCACCAATCCAGGTAAGTTCGACGTTAACTTTTCAGAGCTACCAAGATGCGTTGCTAACGCGCCGGACACTTCTGGAATCGCAACGAGAACTACTGCGCCGACAATGCTACCTGCGAGGTTACCTACCCCCGCAAGGACCGCACCGGTCATAATTGTGAAGGAGAGGGTCAAAGGAAAGGCCGTTGGAGTAACAATTCCAAGAAGCATGGCAAACAAGGCTCCCGCAAGGCTTGCTAAGGCTGAACTAACGGTGAACGCTAAAATTTTGCCTCGTGCAACATTTATTCCAGCCAAAGAGGCTGCTACTGCGTTATTTCTTGAAGCCCGCCAATTTCTCCCATAACTACTATGTAACAAATTCGTTATAGCCCATAGGGTGAAAAAGGCAACGATGATCGCGATCCAGAAGAACCACTTGTACTGCGTGAAACCATCTCCTTCAAAATTCCTTAACCAGTTTGGAGCATCACCGATATCAAAACTCAGTCCTTGCTCTCCACCTAAAACTTTAAATTGATCAGCAACGCTTGGAAGCCCAACTGCGAGTGCCAAAGTAGTTCCTGCTAGGTATGGACCAGAAAGTCTGGCTGCAGCAACTCCCAAAATAAATCCGCCGACAGTTCCTGCGAAGGCTCCGAAAAATAAAGCGATCACAAGTGGGAAGTGCCAAAGCTCGTATGAAAGTGCAGCGCCGTATCCGCCAATAGCCATGATTGCACCATGACCTAATGAAATTTGTCCGGAGTAACCCGTCAAGAGAATTATTGATGCAATCGCAACAAGATATACCGCTACTTGGGCACCTTGGTACGTACGCAGTTCATCTACATATCCACTGAGTGCAAGGAGTACTGCGCCTGCAATCAAAAAGAGTAGGGCACGCGTTAGCGGGGTCAGTTTGCGCTTAAGCATTGCGGTTCACCCGCTGTCCAAAGATTCCGCGCGGACGCACCAAAAGTACGAACATCAAAATAATGAATCCAACCAAGAAGGTTAAAGCAGAACTGATGTACTGCAAGATAAATGCGAAGCCGACGCCGAGTACCAAACCTCCAACAACTGCACCGATCAGTGAATCAAGTCCTCCAATTACTGCTGCAATAAAACCAGAGACAAAGAGCAAGTCGAGTGAGTGAGGTGAGAGAGTAGAAGTCGGCGTAATCACTGCACCGGCTACTGCCCCCGCGGCACCAGCAAATGCCCATCCGATATTTCTGACCAGATTTACTCTAATACCAGATAGTTGTGCAATCTCAGGTTGAAAAGAGGCCGCGCGAAGAGCGAGACCTAAGTTGGTATATCTGAAAACAAATCCGAAGATTCCAAGAACTACTGCTGCCGCGATGACGATGAAGAGGTTCTGCGGAGAGAATGGGATCGTGTGTGTTCCGAATGTAAATCCCTTTGCAGAGAGAGGCGAGGAGTATTGCAAGAAAGCATTTCCCCAGATCAAACCGATTACGCTCTGAATTAAACCGAGCAAACCTAAGGTCGCAATAACGGGTGCAATCTCAGCGATCGGACCTGTTGTTCCACGTTTGGCGAGCAAACGCATGAAGAGCAAATCGACAAGGGAACCTATCAAAGCTCCTGCAGCAATTGCGAGAGGGAGTGAGATCCAATAATTATGAGTTGCTAGTGAAATTTCGTAACCGATGTACGTCGACAGTACCGCCTGCCCCGATTGTGCAAAATTAATGACACGAGTCGAACGCCACACCAGCACGAGTGCAAGCGCCATCAAGGAGTAGATCGCTCCACTGCTCAGGCCGATAAGTAAGGTATCGATAAACATGATCAAATTCCCAAATACGCTTCTCGAAGTTGGGTATTACTCACGAGCTCCGCAGGAGTGCCGGTGGTAACTACTTCGCCTAAGTTAATAACTACTCCCCTATCTGCAATCTTCAGCGCGCTCATCGCATTTTGTTCGACAAGGAGCACGGTCATTCCAAACTGGACTCGTAAGTGATTAATAGCTACAAATATCTGCTCGATGATGAGCGGAGCTAAGCCAAGTGATGGTTCGTCGAGGAGCAGTAACTGAGGCCTCGATATAAGCGCTCGGGCGATCGCAAGCATCTGACGCTCTCCACCCGAAAGCGTGTCGGCTCGTTGTTGAAGGCGAGTAGCCAACGCCGGGAAGAGAGAAAGACTTTCCTGCGTCGCAAGAGCTACATCCGTCTTATCACGTCGCCACAATCCACCTAGCGCAAGGTTTTCTGCGACAGTTAATTCTGGAATCACGGCCTTACCTTCGGCGATATGGACGACTCCCTCGCGAACTAATTGCTCAGGTCGCTTATGGAGAAGTGAGGATCCATTCCACGATGCGCTGCCGCTTGATGGAGTTACTAGCCCGCTGAGTGAACGAATGAGGGTGCTCTTACCTGCGCCATTAGCGCCGATCACCGCGACTAACTCCCCAGGCAAGACTGAGAAGGAAATATCTTTCACCGCTCCAATAGCGCCGTAATTAACCTTTAAATGTGAGACAACGAGACCTGACTTCATTGCCCGGCCTCGCTACCCAAATAGGCGGCGATCACTGCAGGATTTTCGCGAATTTCTTGAGGAGTGCCGTGGGCAATGAGTTCGCCGAAGTTAAGAACATAGATGCGATCGCAGACGCTCATGATCACATCCATATGATGTTCAACGAGCAAGACCGATTTTTCCGCGCGGAATTTGATAACGAAATCCTTTAACCAATTAATATCTTCAACGCCTAGCCCTCCAGCAGGCTCATCTAAGAGCAAGGTTGATGGTTCTGACATTAAAGCCCTTGCAAGCGCCACCCGCTTTGTAATGGGATACGGAAGCGCCGATGCCAAGACATCACGGTAAGAATCAATACCTAACTCTTTGAGCATTACATCTGCTCTCTCCGTCAGGTGCTTCTCTGAATTCTTATCTAAGCCAAGAAGTGATTTCAGAAAATTTGGTTTGGTTACAAGTGTTGCACCCACGAGAAGATTTTCCAGAACGGTGAGCTCTGAGAAGAGTCCGACTCCTTGCAAGGTTCGAGCAACGCCGTGCGCTGTAAGTTGATGTGGTTGTGGCCATGACCTATGCACACCACCTGCAAAGAAAGTTCCGGAGCTTGGTGCAACGATGCCGCTGAGTACATTGAAGAGGGTCGTCTTGCCAGCACCATTGGGACCGATAATTCCAACAACTTCACCTGGATTAATCTCGATAGTTACATTGGATAAGGCGCGAAGTCCGCCGAAATTTACCGTGACAGATTCAAGGCGAAGCGAAGCCGGGTCGTGCATATAAACCGCTCCTCGCCGTTGAGTCCTACGTAAGTTAGTAGATTCTAGGTACTCGAGAGGCGATTCGCGTAACTATTTCATAATTAATTGTGCCTGAAGCCGCAGCCCATTCATCTATCGAATAGCCATCGCCACCGATCACGGTGACGTAATCCCCCGCCTCCGCAGTTGTATCGGGACCTAAATCCACAACGCATTGATCCATGGAGATCCGACCGACAAGTGGAGCTCTGCGGCCATCGAAGTAAACCCCGGCACTGTTATTCGTAGTGCGCGGAAGACCATCGGAATAACCCATCACAATCACGCCAAGTTTTGTGTCGCGCTGCACGACTTCGGTGCCGCCGTATCCCACAGCATCCCCAGCCTGTGCAGCTTTCACCAAGTGGATCTTTGCTCGGATCGTCATTGCTGGTTTTAGATCGTATTGTGCTGCTGGCCCCATCGCTTTTACATCGGGACTTAGCCCATACATTCCAATTCCAAGACGGACCATCTGGTGGTGAGCGGTTGGTCTCGAGAGTGTGGCTGCTGAATTTGAGAGGTGTACCATCTCTGGTTCAAGACCTACCGACTTTAACTCATCCAATTTCTTGGCGAACTCTGCCTCTTGAATCTGGTTGAACTTTTCTGCAGGTTCATCGGCCCTTGCAAAATGCGACCAGAAACCGATCAATGAGTAGTTATCGCGTTCTGCGACGGCGAATGCTAAGAAGGCGTCCCATTCATCCAAAACTCCCCCGCGTCGCATCCCAGTATCGACTTCGAAATGAATGCGAGGCTTGATCTTTAATTCTTTTGCTACGCCAAGAATCTCTTGAAAGAGGGCGACCGAGGAAACTGAGAGATCAATATTCTGCTTTAGCGCACTCTCAAAATCTTCTCCTGGCGGAGTGAGCCAGGCGATGATCGGGACTTCAATTCCCGCCTCACGTAGGGTCAGCGCTTCTTCTAAGAGCGCAGTACCAAGCCATGTAGCACCACTTGATACCGCGGTAATTGCAACTGGAACGAGACCGTGCCCGTAAGCGTCAGCTTTTACAACCGCCAATATTGGGCAGTGCGTACGACGTTTTACCTCAGCAATATTTAGAGCAATCGCCTCGAGATCTACTTGAACAAATGCGCGCATCTCAAGCTCTCTCAATCACAACCATCGCAGATGCAATTCCTGCGTCATGTGAAATAGTTAAATGAACTGTTGAACCCTCTACTCGCTTTGCAAGAGCGCCAGTGAATGAGAAGCGTGGCTTACCAGATGCTTCATTGATGATTTCAACTTCATGCCAGGAAAAGATATTGCGAGCATCTAGCGCCTTAACCAGTGCCTCTTTCGCCGCAAAGCGCGCAGCGAGCGATGCAACTTTCAACTCGGATTCTGTTGGAGTGAAGATGCGATCTTTCAATCCAGGAGTCCTATCTAGGGATTCTTGGAATCTGGCGATATCCACCACGTCGATACCAATTCCTTCGATCACGATAGTTGCCTCTCTGAAGGCCAAGCTCGATCCGCTGCTATAAGGAATACCAGAATAGAGCCTCCGAGAAAGGCGCCGCCGATAAGATCGCTAAACCAGTGGGTATTGCGAAGTAGCGAAACAAGACATACGACGGTGGTGACAGCACCGACGAGGAAGTAAAGAGTTCGGAGCTTTGAAGACCAATACTTCGTATATCTGTAGAGCAAGTAAGCAAGAGCTCCCCAGGTGAGCAAGGCATTGGATGAGTGACCACTGGGATAAGAGCCAACAATGCCGCTGTGATAAACATCGATATTTAGTCGCGGCTTTGAACGGCCAAAGAAAATCTTCGCAAGACCGACAACTCCGTTGAGGAGTAGAAGTGCGGCCAATGAAAAATTAATCGGTCGCCATGACTTATAGCGATATGCCAAGAGCACTGCAGTAACAAGTAAGCAGGTGGCTGTCAGACTTCGAAGACCCAGATCATCTAGACCTAAGAGAATATGACTAGATAACCCGCGAAAGGTGTGATGCTTAATTAATTTGATGCGGTGATCCAGGCGGTAGAGATAACTCTTAGTAAGGACCTGTTCGGTCACGATTAAGAAAGCTATGAAGAAGGCGAGTGAAACTCGTATTGCTCGATTACGCTCCTGCCGGCGATGAACTTCCAGCGAGCCCCACATCATTCGACTGTGACCGACTTGGCCAAGTTACGAGGTTGGTCGACATCATTACCGCGAGCAACTGCCATCTCATAAGCAATCACTTGAAGTGGAACGACTGCAAGCACAGGCTGCAAGAAATCATGAGATGTAGGAATTCGAATGTTATGCGTCGCGCTAGCTAAATCACTATCACCAATTGCAATCACCACAGCGCCACGTGCTTTTACCTCTTGCACATTGCTCGCCATCTTTTCGTAGAGCGGGCTATCACTTGTAGGCATGATGGCAACGACAGGGGTTCCCTGATCGATAAGAGCGATTGGACCATGCTTGAGTTCTCCGCCGGCAAAACCTTCTGCGTGCATGTAGGCCAGCTCTTTAAGCTTAAGTGCACCTTCTAGGGCAGTTGGATAACCAACGTGACGGCCCAAGAAGAGAACTGAAGAAGAATCTTTGAATTCGCGGGTTAGGGCGCGAAGAGGTTCTACGGTTTCAAGAACTTGCTCGACTTTATCTGGGAGGTCAGAGATTTCTGCGCCAATTTCAGCGTAGAACTCTTCTGTGATCGCTCCGCGCACCCGACCGAGGTGGAGGGCAATCAAGTACATCGCAATCAGCTGTGTTGCGAAGGCTTTGGTGGATGCAACAGCAATTTCAGGTCCCGCGTGCGTATAAAGCACGGCATCTGATTCACGGGGAATTGTTGAACCATTGGTGTTGCAGACGGCAAAGACT
>Ga0208497_1001076_pt1 | contig 10831 bp, 9 predicted proteins | sample CryBogCBE25Aug07_FD_184555 | JGI IMG/M metagenome (GOLD analysis project Ga0208497, IMG submission 184555) | Freshwater microbial communities from Crystal Bog, Wisconsin, USA - CBE25Aug07 (SPAdes) | ecosystem: Environmental > Aquatic > Freshwater > Lake | place: Crystal Bog, Wisconsin, USA...
CAGCTACGTCCCGGGGGCGGAGCCTCCCCTTCTCGAATCACTGGAACTGAGCCGCAACGAGGAAATTCGACTTCGCCAGACACGCGTTGGCCCCCAACGGGATGACCTCAGGGTGGAACTCAACGGAATTCCGGCGGGATCCTTTGCCTCCGAGGGGCAGAGGCGCACCGTCGCGTTGGCATTGAAGCTTGCCGTATCAGGCCTTCTGACACGGGAAAACGGGATTCCTCCGGTGCTCTTGCTTGACGATATCTTCGGGGAGCTTGACCGGGGTCGCAGAGATGCCTTGTTACAAGGGATCCCGGAGGGTTCCCAAGCATTCCTCAGCACGACGGATCTCTCGGGAATTGTTCTTCCGGAAAGATCTCTTGTCCACCGGATGGAGCGAGGGAGGCTTAGCCTGCTTACCTAGGACGGCAAGAACCCCAAAGCGAAAGGACCGACGCGGGACGATCTTGAATGATGAGAGGGATCGATTAAATTGCTTGCACCCATCATGCTCATTGAACGCACCATGATCCCCATGCGAAATTACGTCATGCCATTGGCATTTCTCCTTCTTCCAGGAGTCCTTCAAGCTGCGGGGACGAATCCAGCGACTGAGTCGTCGAACACGCTTCCTTCCCTCGTCATGAAAGGAACCTCGCCGGAGACTCTCTCCAAACTCATCACGGCTGGCGGCATCGTCATGATCCCACTGATGATCCTTTCGATCGTCACCCTGGCTCTCATCTTTGTCTATCTAGTGACCCTCCGGCGTAGTGCTGTTGCCAGTGCCCGCTACATGACCACTGCCGAAGCCCTGCTTGCAAAAGGTGATCTGATGGGACTTCTGGCCATCTCCAACCGTCACCGGGATATCGTCGCCTCCCTCATGACTCGCACGCTGGAGTTTCTGGCCAAGAATCCTGCGGCCACGGATGAACATCTCCGTGAGATTGCCCAAACAGAGGGAAATCGTGAGGCGTCCGTCCTGAACCAACGTGTGGCTTGGCTTGCGGACATCGCCACCATAGCACCGATGCTGGGTCTGCTGGGAACGGTTTTTGGCATGATCCGATCCTTCAGCGTGATGGCCAACGATGTGGCGGCTTCCCGCCCGATGCTTCTTGCCGAGGGAGTTGCCGAAGCGCTTGTTGCCACTGCGGCTGGACTGGTCGTTGGTATCCCGGCCATGGCTGCCTATGCCTGGTTTCGAGGCAGGGTTCAGGAGATGATTTCAGAAATGGAGGGCGCGACCGGGATCCTGCTGGTCAAGTTGCTCATTGGGCGAAAAAAGAATCCGGGCCTTTGAGCCGTCCGGCATCAACCTTGAATTTCCGGGCACGCAACCAACCTGAGCAGAGGGGCTTCCTGATAGCCCCGATGGTTGACATTCTCCTCGTGCTCCTTGGCTTCTTCATGCTGACTTGGAGTTTTGCCCGTCAGGAGAGGGAACTTGATGTGCAGATGCCCTCGGCTGGTGAGGCGAAGGAACAGCGGGCATCAGTCGGGGAGGTGATCATTAATGTGAAGGCAGACGGCGAGCTTGTGATGAACCGCCGCACCATGAGCCCCGACGAGCTACTTGAGGCACTTGCTAAAGTGGCAGCCCTGTATCCCGATCAGGCTGTGGTGCTGCGAGGGGATCAGCGTGTCGATTACGGGCAAATCGTGAGCACCCTTGATCTCTGCCGCCGTGCCAATATCTGGAACGTGGCATTTGCCACATCGGCTCCTGAAAAGAATCCAACGCCGTGAGGGTACAAGATCATCAGGGGGTCCCTTTTCTTCTTTTCCTGATCGCTACGGCGACCTCCCTCTCCGCGCAGGCACAGTTCATTTCAGGAAATCCCCAACCCGGCACCGAGCCAGAGGTGAGAAGGGCTCTCCCCGTCGACAAGAACCCGGCCCCGGATAACTCCCCGATTTCGCAGACTACCGAACCACGCGTGATGAGGGCCCTGCCGGCAGGAACACCGCTCCCCACTTCTCTGGCCCCGACACCGCTTCCTGCAACCGCTTCGATCCCTTACCCCGATCAAACCCCGGACCCGATGGGAAGCATCAGGATCGCTCCCTCACATTCACAAAGCCCTGCAGAGATTGCAGCTGCACAACTTGTCATCGCAGATGAGTGCTTTGGTAAGAGACAATCCGAAGCCTCTGTCCTTGAGTACGAGAAATTCCTCGCCATGGCCTCTCGCGACACACCGGGCAGAGAGCGCGCCATCTACCGTCTTGCTGAGTCGCAGCGTCAGATGGGAAGCATGGTTGCCGCAGAAACCTCTTTTGAGCATCTCCTCAGCGACTACCCCTCCGGGGACTTCAGACCATCCGCATCATTCAGGCTCGGGGAAATGAATGAATCTCGAGGAGATTTCCTACATGCCGCCAATGATTTCAACATCACCGCCAAGGATGCCAAAGATCCCTCCATCCGACTGGCGGCCTCCTACAGGGAAGCCCTCTCCAGGGAGAGAATCGGTGATGCCGGCCAGAAAAATCAGGCACTATCGATTCTCTTATCCCTTGCCCAAGCATCCGAATACAGCCCTTACAAGGCTCAGGCCCTACTTCACCTAGCCTCCAGCGCTGCAGTGAGCGGAAATGAGAGTGATAAAAAACAGGCTCTCGTTTGGTATCAACAGCTTCTCTCTTGCCCCAGGATAAGCGCTTCCAACACTTCGGGGATTTCCAAGGAAACATTCTCCGAAGCGATGGTAAAGTCGGCTCTCCTGGAGTCGGAACTAGGGAATCCAAAGGAGGCAAAAAGACTCTTCGATGCCCTTGCACTCTCCCAGGATGCGGGAGAGTGGCAGAGCATTGCCGCATTGGGATCCCTGAGAATCTCAGCCCAGTCGGGTGATGATGAAGGAGTGATCAGGATCGCCGAAAAAGCTCTTTCTGGTGACCCCGCAAACATCCCTGAGATTCTTCTCCTGAGGGGAAATGCACTCCGAAAAACCGGAAAAAATGCCAAAGCACTCTCCGACTATGAACGGATTATTTCTGAATTTCCTGCAAGCAAAGCGAGCTCGGCAGCCGCTTTCCAACGTCTTCTGACCCTCTACGCCTTGGGAAATCCCTCGCTACCAACCGAGATCGACCAATACCTCCAGACCGCCTCAAATCCGGGTGATCGCGCACGAGCCCAACTACTGAAGGCCGAAGAGACTCTGCGCAAGGGTAATTACAAGGAAGCCGCGGGGCTCTACCACGTTGTTGATACCGACTCCATTCCAGCCTCTTCCAAACCCGATATCCTTTACAAGGAGGCTTGGGCCCTAACCCAAGCCGGGGAAAAGGATGCAGCCGATGCTGCCCTTACACGCTTTCTCACGGCCTATCCGGATGAGGAGCGCTCTTCCGCGGCACTGGCTCAACGGGGCATCCTGAAACAGCAACGGAATGATTTCCCCGGAGCGCTTGCCGATTTCACACTCCTTCAGGAGCACTATCCCAAGGCTGTGGAACGAGAGTTGGCCCTGCAGCAAAAAGGACTCCTCCTGGGCCAGCAGAAGGACAACAAGGGTATGGTTGAGAGCCTCTCTCTTCTTCTTCACGACTACCCCAAGAGTGCGGCCGCTCCTCAGGCGCACTACTGGATAGGATGGGTGGCCATGGAGGACAAGGACTACCCGAAAGCAGTCAGCGAACTCTCCCTTGCCCGCTCGGGGGATCCCAAGCAGTTTGCCGAAAGAGCAGGTCTTCGGATCCTTCTCGCCCTCTATTACGAAAACAAGCCCGATGAGGCAGCCGGAGAGGCAGCGGCCCTAAAGCCCTCCCTGATCCCTCCCGAGGTGGGCCGTTGGCTCGGCTTGAGGGAGATGGAGGCCGGTGATCCCAAGCGGGCGGAGCACTTTCTCTCCCCACTCGTGAAGGACGGGCTTCCCGGTGCCTCGGATGCTGAAATACAGGGAACACTCGCTTCAGCTCTGGTAGCGCAAGGCAAGTACCGAGCCGCACTCCTACCTGCAGAAGCATGCCTGAAACTCGCCCGCGACCCCTCTTCCAGGGCCAGGGCACTTCTGGTTGCTGCCGAGATCCAGCAAGCAATGAATAACCTTCCCCAAGCCGCTTCAATGGGTGAAGAAGCGATGCTTCTGCAACCGGAGGGGCCCATCAATGCGGAAGCCAGAATCCTCAGCGGCGACATACTGATGGCACGCAAGGAGTATGACGCGGCCGCCAAGGCTTTCATGACCGCGGCTCTCCTCCATGATGATGCGGTCCTGACACCAAAGGCCTTGGCCAAAGCCGCCATTGCCTACCAGAAAGCCAGCAATTCCTTTGAGGCGCAGAAGGCACTCGCAGAGTTGCGTAAACGCTTCCCGAATGCTCCATTGCCTACGATACCAACATCATGAGGAAACCCACAACCCGCCAACTGTTGTTACTTCTGATTGTAGCCAGTGTGTCATTATCGGTGCTCCTTCCCCGGGCGTTGGCGCAAGATTCCTCCCTTGCTTCTGAGACTTCGGGAGCAGCATCCTCACTCTCCACTCGGACTTCACCAATTTCACCGAGCACTCCGATCCCGACACCAACAACCGCTGCCGCGAATACTCCGGGATCACCATCCAATACCGCGGCAGTAACTCAACTGACCAAACTCGTCCCTCATGCCATCCCGGAAATTCATGCGACCATCTGCATTCCCGAGGATTGGAGCCTGCTTCAGGGAAACCTGCTAGATGGTGGGGTTCTTCTAGCCACAAAGGAAAAAATCGCCTCTGAGGATGATATCTGGGCCACGGGACTCAGCATGAGCATCGACCGCAACGGGGCCAAGGACTCGGATCAGAAAGCCAGCGTCTATGCCCTGACAATGGCACGGGAGGCCCTTGAGAAGGCAGGCGAGGAGGCCTCTCCGCTGAAGGAGTCTCTCGAGGGTGTGTTCCATGTCATCCGTTTTGATTTTCCAGTGCAGGGGGACCAGTCCCTCCTCGTCACCGAGGAACTGAGAGCCAACGACGGCACCGGCACTGTTGCTGTGATTCTCTGGCAGATGCCCAAAGATGCCCCACACCCGCTCGAGGGACTCAGAGATTCTATCCTCACCAACCTGAAACTCGATCCAACCCAATGATCAATGATAAAAAAGGGAGGGGCAATTTCCCTCTCTTCCTGCTCTTCCTGCTGATCCTTTCCATCGGAATCGGTCTACTCGCCTTCTGGAGAATAATGCATCCCGTCATTCCCCAAGCGACTGTCACAACGCTGAGGAGCCCTTTTTCCGTCACCTCCGCAGAGCGGAATCAGAATCTCTCTTCACCCGCACTGAGCGCCATGGACGATGAGTTCACCGAACTTGTCGAACACGTCATTCCATCCGTGGTGAGTATCACCACAACAACGGCACCTGATCGCGAGGCCTTGGTACGTCAGTTCTTTGGCCTTGGCGGGGGAGGAGGAGTTCCAAAAACCAGTAAGATGGGTTCAGGGATGATTGTTTCATCAGAAGGGCATATCGTCACCAACTGGCATGTGATCAACGGAGCTTCGCAGATTGCCATTCAAATGAGCGATGGCCGCACCCTGCCTGCCCGTGTTTCGGGCGTTGACCAGCGATCCGATATCGCCGTGTTAAAAGTTGATGCCGAGAACCTTATCCCGATTGATCTGGGTGACTCCGAGCAGGTCAAGGTGGGACAGATGGTCTTCGCCGTGGGCAATCCCTTCGGTCTTCAGGAGACCGTGACCCAAGGTATCATCAGCGCGAAGGGACGCAGGACGACAAGCGAGGCAGCCAATGAGTTCTTTCAGACCAGCGCCACGATCAACCCAGGGAACTCTGGCGGACCGCTGATCGACATCCACGGGAAAGTCATCGGAATCAACAACTTCATTCTCAGTAGCAGCGGAGGGTCCGAGGGTATCGGCTTCTCCATTCCTTCCAATGTGGCTCGACGCGTCTATGAGGATGTCGTCCAGCATGGTCGGGTAATCCATCCATGGCTTGGCGTTGTGATGAGACCGCTCACTCCGGGCCTTGCAAAACAGCTTCTTCTTAGCAACACGCAGGGGGCCCTTGTGGCGGCAACGTTAGCCAATTCTCCCGCAGAGAAAGCAGGACTTCAGAGCGGGGACGTGATCCTCTCCATTGATGGGCGAGCAGTAAGAGATGGCAAGGATCTGCGGAACAGGGTGGCTGAGGCTCCGGTGGGGAATCGTGTGACCCTCTCGATTCTGAGGGCCGGGCATCCTATGGAATTGAGCACCGTTATGGACGAGGAACCAGCGAACTGATCCCATCCCGCGACCTGTTCGCCCCTTTTCATTCTTATCTGAAAGAAAGCTCCGTCATTTTTTCAGAGACGCTTGCGATCACACCATCGCCTTAACTAGTATCAATGGGTTGTATGGTTCCTGAACACGCTCCCGGACTCCGGACTCACCGCCCTAACAGGATCTTCATTGCAGCGGCATGGATTCTTGGATTGATAGCGCTGATCGAGTTGAGCCTTGCCGCAGTAGCCCTCCTCCCTTCCCTGATCACGGCCATTCATTCCAAAGAGGCCTTCAGGATTTCAAGTTCCGTAGCATCAGCATCCCCGGTCGCTGACTCCTCTTCCGCTCCGATCCCAGCCCCTCCGGCAAAACCACTTCAGAGTTCCCCCGTGAAGGAGTTAATGGCCATCCGTCCTCAGGATGCCCCTTTTGAACCCGCCAACTCGAAAGCACCCGTGAACGGCTCCCCCCTAGGGATCGTGAGCGCCAAGCTTTTGAGCGGAGAAGATGGATCCAAAAAACTCCTCATCGCCATCAAGGCGAGGAGCGGTGAGTCCATTGAAGTCCCGCAGGTTAAGGTTCAGGTTTACTTTTATGAACAGGATGGAGATAGCGGAGATATCCTACCAAGCAAGGCTCAGGTCACCTCCTCATGGATGAGTCTCCCTGTTTCATGGCAGAAGAAAGAGGAGCCCGAACTCTTGCAAGTGAGCTATCTTCCAGACCAAACGGATCCCATGCCAAAATTCGCTGGTTACGTTGTCGCCGTCTATTACAAGGGTGACCTGCAGGATTACAGGTCAGAACCCTCCAAGCTCCAGAAACAGTTCCCCCTCAAGTACTTTATCGGACTTGACGAGTAGTCATGCATTTTCCACGACACCCCCACATGGCAGCAAAGGGTAGAAGCCTCCGGCTGATCCACCTCTTGTTGTTCATGCTCCTCTTCCCGCTCACGCTCACTTTGAGGGCTCAGTTGCTCGTTGATTTCTCGCTTCAGCGCACTCTCTATATTGCCTATGAGCCTTTGCTTGCCACCGTGAGGATCACCAACCTCTCGGGAAGCAACCTCCTTTTGGCGGATGTCGAGGGAAAGAAGTGGTTCGGATTCCAGATTGAGACCCTTGATGGTCGCCCCATCCCGCCCATCAATCCGAATTATGAGATTGAGCCGGTACAGATTGGCGCAGGTGAGTCAATCACTCGTACGGTGAATCTAACACCACTCTATCCGCTGGGCGACTACGGCAGTTATCGTGTCAGGGCAACAGTGTACGCTGCGGAACTCGGCGGTTACTTCAGCAGTCCTCCCATGACCGTTGAGATCACCGAGGGAAGACTGCTCTGGCAGCAAACCGTCGGAGTTCCCGGGATAAACCAAGGCCCCGGATCCGGAAGAACCATCAGCCTTCTCGCACAGAGGCTTCCGGATAAGACAGACCTCTACCTGCGCATTCAGGATAAGGATGCTGGCATCGTCTACTGCACCTCACGACTGGGAGATTTCATCTCCTACGGGAAGCCACAGGTGCTCTTGGACTCCACCAACGCCATCCATATCCTTCAGAATTCAGCACCCCGACTCTTCGTTTACTCCAAGGTAAGTCTGGATGGAAAGATCCTCTCCCGTCTCTCTTACAATGCCCCAAAGACCCGACCGAGTCTGGTTCGCTCACCCGATGGAAGTATTGGCGTCTTGGGCGGGATCCCCTTTGATCCTCATGCCGCCCCTCCCCCCAACCAAATGGGCAAACTTTCCGAGCGCCCCGTGCCATTACCAACACCGGAAACCTCGCAATCCCCCGTACCGAAGAGCAAAGTTAAATCATCTTCCAAGGGTAATCCATCACCTCCTCCCACTAAAAGAACGGCACCCACTGATTGATAACGGGTGAAGACTTGGGAGGCCTCTCCGATGCCCCCTCCAGAGTAGGTTGACCACTTGCGACCGAATCTTATTTTCGGATCTTCTCAATGGTAATCAGTGAGACTGAGGGAGAGGGAAAGTTCATTTCCAAGGTCTGAGTGTGATCGGAGCATGCGATCTCTCTTGAAAGAATGGTTTCCGGAGGTTCTGCCCGTTTGAGAAGATCAATCTGTTTTTCAGTAAGGATCTTTGGGCGTCCCATTCCAACCCACAGGCGGTATGGGTTCCCGTGTTGCTCGTCAATCCTCTGAATCTTTAGCTGAGTCCTTTCTGATGGCAGACCATGCATTGTAAGCATACACTTGACCTCTTCGGACTTCATCACAGCCAATTCCTTGTCAGGCTCCGGTTTCGGATTCCTGTCTATCTTGATGGGAGTCTGGTTGTAGACCAGGATGGAGATCTTTCCGTCAACCTTGGTGGGAATCACCCCGAAATGATCCTCCAAGTTCGCAGGGACTTTCGCGGGGAAGAGTCGCGTGCCTAACCCGGCGATCAACTCCATGACGGAGAGCACAGGCTTACGGATCAGTGTGAATCCCGCCTCTCCGGGCTGAGCGCGGAACAGAGCATGGGTGGTGCGTTGGTCCCAGCTTCCCAAGAACATGTGGTCATTGCTAAAGAGTCGGTAGTTAACGCCCTTTTCAGGTCCCATCAACCGCTGGTGGAGATCGAGGTTTTGGGCCACAAAACAAGCATACCAAGGACCACACTCCCACCAGTACGGCTTGGCCCAACCTACAATCGGATCGGCCTCGTCGTTGATGAAAGGTTTCATCTTGAGGGAGGGATAGTTACTCCTCAGGTACCCAATACACTTCATCTCGCGGGCGATCATCCTACGAGGTTGATCCTTCACGTGGACCGAGATGAAATCGATCCTCACTCCCCTCTCACCCGTGAAGAAGTTAAGTCCTCTCTCACAGTGATCCATGAGGCCCGTGAAGAAGCCATTAAGTTCAGGAGCCGCGCTTCCCGGACCTCCAAATTTGAGTGCAGTATCCGCCCCCTTCAGCCCCTCGGAGCAGGCATCGTAATAGTTGAAGAAAACCTCGCGACTGTAGCCCCAGAAATGAGTCAGGTTTGGCTCATTGGTCGTCTCAAAGAGCCATTCCCTTATCTCATTGCGTCCATAGCGCAATTCCAGATGTGTTGCCAAATCCTTCACGAAGCGCTTCCAGTTCCTGATCTGCTCCGGTTTTCTCAAGTCATCGAAGTAGGATTTCCTATGCACAAGCTGCTCTTGGAAATTCTTGTCATAGGCACTTGCGGCAATGTCAGAACCGTCCGCAGGGAATCCCATCAATTCAAAAACCAACTTCAAACCACTTCCGGTCATCACATCAAGAGTCTGGTCAAGTCGTGACCAATCATACTGCGGATGATTCGATCCCATGCCCCTTGCCACGACCAGATTAAGTAGGTAGTGGGGACGAATGTATTTGATAGCCCGGTTCCCGAGGCTACCCACATCCCCGATCACGGCCTTCATCTCGTGAGTCGACACAATATCAGCAGGAGAAAATCCTGTGCTGTTCCAGATTTCAGTCAGCGGTTCTGATTTTTTGGTAAAGTCGACCGAGATCTCAGTAAGTCGTGTTTTTTCAGCACTTGCCGATGGTGGAGTGAGCAATAACGCCAGGATCGTTGTGAAGAGGAGGGGATATTTCATCGGGGGTGGTTTGATAAGTTATTCAGAGGCTATAAAAGCCCAAGAAAAGAAAAACAGGTAAGCACCGGAAAAAGAATCCCCATATGGAGACGACTGCAGGCACTTCGTTCCGATAGGCTTGGTTCGGTTGAGAACGACCATAGCAAATCATCGCCTCCTTGCAGCTCAGAAGGGATTTTCTTGCGGGAAGATTTTAGCCTCCTTAAGTTTGCCCCGTATCAGGGGCAATAGCTCAGTTGGTAGAGCGCGTCGTTCGCAATGACGAGGTCAGGGGTTCGATCCCCCTTTGCTCCACTTCTTTACTTTTTCTCATACCCACCAATCGACCCGGGTTGTGGTTGAGGATGACCTGGAATCACTGGGCTTTCTTCACAAAGCAGGCCTTTAGGCCGACCGCAATTCCATCCACTTTGCAATCAATCTCGTGATCCCCGTCCACCAAACGAATGGGCTTTGACTTGGAACCACCCTTGAGAACAGAGGAGCCACCCAACTTCAGGTCCTTGATCAGGACGACGCAGTCGCCGTCTGCTAGAATATTGCCATGGGCATCCTTCACGACTCGGGGACCATCCGCAACCTCGGCTTCAGCCTCTTTAAGCCATTCAAAGCCACAGGTGACACACTCCCATTGATCGGGATGAGCGATCACCTCGTCCATGGTGCATTCGGGGCAGGCAGGATGGGACATGATTAAAGAGTAGCTAGGATGGAGTTGAACGTCTGGCTGGGTCTCAAAGCGGCGTTAGCCTTTGCCTCATCGGGCAGATAGTAGCCGCCGACATCGACAGACTTGCCTTGGACGGCGATGAGTTCGGAGACAATCTTTTCCTCATTGGCCGCGAGTTCCGAGGCGACCGGGATGAAGTGGGCTTTCAACTCGGCATCCTGTGTCTGGACGGCAAGAGCCTGTGCCCAGTAGAGAGCGAGGTAGAAGTGACTTCCCCGGACATCAATCATGCCGAGTTTGCGTCCGGGAGACTTATCGTTCTCGAGGAACTTCCCGGTCGCCTCATCGA
>Ga0208497_1001080_pt1 | contig 10817 bp, 12 predicted proteins | sample CryBogCBE25Aug07_FD_184555 | JGI IMG/M metagenome (GOLD analysis project Ga0208497, IMG submission 184555) | Freshwater microbial communities from Crystal Bog, Wisconsin, USA - CBE25Aug07 (SPAdes) | ecosystem: Environmental > Aquatic > Freshwater > Lake | place: Crystal Bog, Wisconsin, USA...
GGGTAAAGGCGGAAGCGCAAGCGAAGACCGAGAAGCGGCTTATGTGGCTGCGGATCGTTTATACGAAGATCATGAATTTAATCACAAAGAGGGTAAAATGAGTAATTTACTAAACACACGCGAGAAAACCCACGGAAACTACCGCGACAACGCCAACCTTAGCCAAGCCATCAAAGATGTGCTGCGGAGCGGTAAGAACTGGGAGCGCCTGAGCGATGGCCAGAAGGAGGCTCTGGAGATGATCTCAGTCAAGCTGGCGAGGCTCCTGAGTGGCGACAAGGACTTCCGCGATCATTGGGACGACATTGAGGGATATGCCAAGCTCGGCGGACAAACTAGCCCCACCAATTTGCCAACCGTAACTCTAGATTTAACAAAGGCGATGGAAGGATGAGAAAGTTTTGGATGTATGTGGCAGCAACGGTTTTTTTAATATTAACCAGCTACTGGTGCGCTAATGCCCTAAATGATTCGGTTGCATCTAACGCCACAACCATATGGCTTGCAATGTGGTGTCTTTTCAGTGGTATCTTGGGTTTGTTTGCAGGCGTCGGTGCTATCATGGAGCTAGAAAACCATGTGCGTTAAGGGAGCGCCTGAGATGACGGGATATCGTAGCAAGAAGATGATGTCAGATGTTCGTTGGTTGGGGCCGTATGCCCCAGCCGACCGCCATGCCGATGATGTGACGCTGGCTCACGTTGTGGACCTTCGTAAGAAATTGGCAGATGCAGAACGCCACCGAGACAATGCTTTAGAAGGATTAATGGCCCTTAAAAAAGAAAGGGACCAATTTAGGGATGCTTTAATTAATATCCAATTTGAATATAATCGTTGGAAAACTAAGGCATCATCTCACTTTATTGGTTCTATTGCAAAAGAAGCACTAAAAGACATTCCAGATGGGAAACGCGCCCCAACTATTAAGGAGCATCGACCAACAATAGAGGAAAGTTTTAGAATGCGCCAAATAGAATTAGCAGAAAGAGCCGCCAATGCCCCGCGCTGATCGTTTCCCGAAGCACTTCGACCATGCCTTGCGCTGCCGTGAGCAGAACCTTCCCGACACTGCGGACTTCATCCACAAGATTGGGAAGGCTTCCGACGAATATAAACGGGCATTGGTGTTTTGCATTAATGTTATGGAAGAGTATAAATCAGACCTAACACGTCCGAAAAGTGCGCGGCCAAAGGGTGATCTTACGCCATTCATGCTGGGTGCCTTGGACAAAGCCCGTGAGACTTTGAGGGATTATGATCATGACGTGGTTCCAGATTAGAGGCGAACGCCGCGACTTTATGCGCCAGCCATCTATCATTATCGACAACGATATGACAAAAGAAGAAGCAGATCGTATGTTGATCGAGTTGAAATCCGAGATGCCCCTTTGGGACTTCTTTATGGAAGAGCAGGAATTCGTAGATGGAAAAATACAAGAGGGTCTTCGTACCTAACCCAAGCTTTCGGTTTGACCCAACCGAGCTAAATACCCTCGCCGAATCGGTCGTCTACGTCAGCGACCTTCCCATGTTTGACAACCTGATTGGCGATGAAAACATTCATCGCTTCGAACACAAGGTTGCAGAACGGATGGAAGACTTTGACCCGGCAGCCGATATCATCGCCTACTACGGCGACAGCATGATCTTTGCCATTATGGTGATGTACCTATGCGACAACCACGATGGGTTCGACGTGGCGCGGTATTCGTCGAAGCTCGGCGGATACGTCATCCGAGAACTGGCCTACGATAAATTCGTGTAATAAAAAAGCCCGGCTTGCACCGGGCTTCTTTTTTATTCTGCGACCTGTGCCGCTGTCGTTGCCGCCTCGACTTGCGGCTTGGCCTGCGAATGAAGCATCGCGATCACTTCTGAAACCTCTTCATAGGCACCCTTCGCAAGGTGCTTTAGGATGGCATTGACGTGCGCCACGGTGAGCTTCAGTTCTACTTCTAAATTGTCCATTAGATACCCCTGTTTGCGATTTCCAGCGCCTTGGCGATGGTTGTATCATCCACGTTGAGCAAAGGCTTCGTGCCCTCGCCCTCGTCCTTCTTAATACGATCCACCATAGCAATCAACTGGTCAGCCTTAGCTTTTGCAGCGCCAGTTGTTCGACCGCCGCTTTTGCGGCCTATGCGACCGCCAGCGGCCTGCCCACTGGAAAATAAATATGGTGGAACCTGTTGTAAGCCCTTCATAATGGCATATTGCCCACCGGCCTTTACAGCTCCTGCCCCCAATGGGTTAATGGCTTGCGCCCCAATGAGAGGTGCGCTCTTTTGAAGGGCTTGACCCACAATTTTTTGACCAGTCGTTGGTGTGTATTTCGACAATGGCCTAGCAATGTCACGGGCACTTAAATTGCCCAAAACACTGGCCGCACCGGCTGTCCCAAGCGTCTTTATTGGAAGGCCGCCGAGGATCAATGATTCGGCGGCACCGGCACCCAATTCGCCTAAAAGGCCTTTTTTATTACCAAGGCCTCCGCTTGATTTTTTTGCCAATTCATCAATGTGATTGCCGACAACATTATTGCCGCTAGGCAAATTGCCAAAGGTTTCTACCTTGTTTAAAGTTTGGCGAAGATCATCCGATGCTCCACCATCAAACAGCAAACTTTTCCCTTGAGGATGAAGGTCTGTGCCGTATTTTCTGCTTAAATTGTTGAATGAAAAATTGCCATTTGGGGCAATGTTTTTTGCAACATATGTCTGTCCGACCTTATCCCATGTGGACGGATCGTACTTGCTCAGTACGTTTTGCAGGTTTGCAGCATCGGTAAAGTTTGGCCCAGATGTGTTTTTTAAGGCTGCAGATTCGATGCCTTTATAAATTTGGTCACCGGTTTTTGCTCTAGCACCATTGACGTCTGGATTGCCAGTCATGCGAAGGACGCTTGACCGCAACTTGTAGAGGTCGGCTGCATCGGCGTTTGCAGCGTTAAAAGCCGCAGCCCCTTCTTCGCCACCGAGAGAGCCTGCAGCGCCGCGCATGTCTTCTGTTACAGAACCATATAGCCTCTTAAGGATGCTTTCATCCAAATTTTGGCCGCTTGGTCCTCGATTAAAGTCAATGCCCTTTGCAATGAACCTGCGAAGATTATGCATGTCTTCAAATGACAGACCGTTTGGAACCGATTCGGCCTTAGCAATAATTGCCAATGTAGGCTCTACATCGGAAATTGAAGCCATCGATGAATTGCGGACTGCATCAGCAGCAGCCTGCATATTCGTCATATTAAACCTAGCTGGATTTGACCTAAATTCTTCAACTGGCTTAAAGGCGCTGTTTAAAGCAGATTCAAAACCATATGGGCTTTGGTCGTCCTTTGCCCAGTTTCCAATGGTGTTACGGATTGCTTCGCCTGTGTCATTGGTGTTTGCATCGCCAGCGATATCCGCAAGCTTCCCGCCAATTTCGTTTACAGTCTTGTTTGAAGCGTTTGCCATAGAGCTACGCAAGTCAAGATTTGAAGCAAATGCAGATGGGTTGCTATCAGACGCAACGAATGCCGGAACACTAAAGCCCACATCATCGCCGATTGCGCCTGCGATATGACCCTTTGAAATGCCATTATTAAGCGCCTGTGAGACCTGATCGGAAAATTCAGGTGCGATCTTAGCCCCGAGTGCGCCAATGCCCTTGCCTGCCGCTCCTAGAAGCATAGGGGCTACCTTTGCCCCTGCTGCTCCTGCGATGGCACCGCTAACTTTATCCCCCAGCGTATCGCCTTCTGAAGAGCCGTAGACAGCCCCTTGGGCAAGTGGATTTTCCAATACGCTTGCGGCCTTGCCAGCCAGACCAGCCCCACCAGTTAGGGAGCGTAGGCCTGCACCAGCTAAACTTCCAATGTTGCCAGACTCTGCCAATAAGCCAGCACCGCCTGCTGCGGCGGCCTCCTCTGGGCCAGCAAGGACAGCGTTAGCAGCAGCCGGAATTGCCGCAGCAGCCATGCCTGTTCCATAAAGCCATGGGTGTTGATTCCAAGCCTCCTCATTGGATGATTTTTGTTTGGCAAGCTCGTTCAGGTATTCTGGGTCATTGCTACCGGGCATGTGCCCCGAATTTATGGCTGCAATTAGTTGCGGAGAATACCCAAGCGCGAAAGCATTCGCCGCGCCGCGCCCGAATGATTCCAAGCTCCCAACATCAGGCTTTGCCTTTTGGGTTGGCTTAAAGTCAGCTCCAACTTCGCCGACAGGTTTAAAGCCTGTGGCCTCCTCATCAGCAGGGCCAATGGGGTTAAAATCATGCAGAACCTCAGGATCAGCCATTATTGCACCTTTATGTACTTGGAGCCATCCCAACGGGCTTTATTGCCATTGGCGTCTTGGTAGACTTTACCCGCCTCTGGCGTGATATTTCCTGTCATGCCAGCACCGGGCTTCATTGCAGCCTCAGTTTGGTTGACAAACTTTTCATAGTCGTTTTCAGGAGCCGACAAGAATTTATTTTGATATCCTTGGACATCATAATTCTGCTCTTCGGGCTTGTAACCCATATTCATTTTGTCTTGATAATTGACCGATGCCTTTGCACGAGAAATAATATGATGGACAGCGCCGGGCTCCATGTTTGGATTGGCAATTTGCCGCTGCAATGCTTCGAGTTCAGCCTTCGGCGCACCGGCAGGCAAGCCAGCCAATTGGGCCGTCATAAGAGATGCCGCACCCTTCAGTGCGCTTTGATAGTTTGAAGCATCAGCATCATGAAGCGATGGGTAATTTCCTTGAGGATCAAGGGCCGTCATAAGCTGCTGGAATGATGCTCGTGCGGTGTCAGCACCAGACCTAAATTGGGAATAGACATTCTCCAAATCGGTCAGGTTTTGCTTAATGTTAGGTGCAGCCCGATTGAACGCGATCGCTTGATTAACGAAGTCGCCAGATTGCGCCATACGTTGCCCAGCCAGTGTGGATTGTTGCCCAGCACTAATCGCACCGGGGGCGTTTACAGTTTCGCCAGCGACATTCTGTGTCCTTTGATTGGCAACAATTTGATCAAGGTTATGCTGCGCTGATTCAACAGCACCCTTCATATAGAGTGACTGAATGCCTGCGTTTTTGGCAATAAAGGCTCTAAGGTACCCTTGATCGTTCATGGCCGGAATATTTACGCCATTGCGGTTGATGCTAAGACTATTCATTTCTGGAATTGAATAGCTAAAGCCTTGCCCAGAAGGCTGCGCAGAACTCGTGTCTTGAATGCCTTCAGGCAATGCTCCCTTATACCCTGAAACCCGTGCGTATTCTTGCAGGGATACCGGAGGAAGGCCCGATGCAGAACGTGTGGCATTGTATTCGACAAGACCGCTTTGAAGCTGGTTGGCGACAGCAATGTTGCGGCTCTGTGCCATCGGCTGATCCAATTGGCGCTGCATCAAATTGCTCTGCACGTCTTCATAAGCCTTAGCGCCGCCACCAATGCCTTGAAGAATGGCAGCACCAAGATACCGGCTGTTTGACCCGGCCATTGTACCAATGCCTGCCAAAAGCGGAATTAAAAACTGTTCGCTGGTAAGCGCATCGCCGATACCCTTAAGCGGGGATGGTTGTTGTGGTTGGTCGCCATCAGGCGCTTGGAATCCACCTTTACCATCATTCAATTGACTTGCGGCTGGCGCGGCATTCGGCGCTGGACGATCTGCAAGGCCTGCCCATGTCGGGGAAAGCGCCGCCTTCATTTCTGGCGTAACACCGTTGCTTTGAAGGTCAGCATCCAGATCGCGTCCGGTACGCTTATTGTAATCTTGCGACGCAAGCTTAATCGCTGCTGCATCTTGATTTTTAGGGGTCATTGGCGCGTTGCCAGTTGTCCGATCCCATGTGTCCTTGACAAATTGATAAGCGCCCGTAGCGGTGCTCTTGCCATCTGGCCCAACAACTCCGGGATGTGGCGCATTAAGGTCAACTCGACCCTTGCCGCCATTTTGAATGTCGTATTGACCGCCGCTTTCTGGCTGCTTAATCGCAGAAAGTAATGGCTTCCAATGCTGAGGAACCGCACTCGTGAAACCATCATTCGATGTGTCAAAACTATCATCTGCAGGAGCGACAACGCCACCTGCTGGAGCAGACCCAGCATCGCCACCATCAGCATGATGTTCACGATCGGCAACACCGCCGTTAGCTAAATGATGCGGAGCCTTCATAGCACCGCCACGGTTAGCCAGAAGTAACATTGGCAACAAGTCAGCCGCACCAGCTTCTGCAGCTCCGGCACCAGCAGCCCCAAGGCCTGCAGCTTCGGCACCAGCAGCCCCAAGGCCTGCAGCTTCGGCACCAAGGCCAGCCGCAGCTTCACCTGCTCCTGCAGCTCCAGCTCCCGCTCCCGCAAGACCTGAGATGCCGCCCATACCATTACCAATTGCAGTAGGAGCCATTGAGGCAGGTCCGCCAAGGCCTGAAATAGCAGATCCAATGCTAGATGCCATGCCAGGTATTTTAGACGCCGTTTCACCCATATTAACAATCTTACCAAGATCGCCAATAGTGCTTGATGGTTGTCCAGTTGGGTTTTGAGCAGTCATCAAACCATGCTGATTTTTATCTTTTTCAGTATTGGATACGACTTTAGACATCGGATCATCGTTAGTATCATATGGCGAAACATCGCCGCCGTCTGCATAACCGACAACGCCGCCGTGGGCCTGCCCTTGTGGCTGACCAAGGGTTTTTAACCACTCTAGGCCAGTTGCATTTTGGGCAGGGACGGCTGCTACAGCCGCTGCGCCAGTTTTTGGGTCAGCAGGAATTGCAGCCTGTGCAGGCGCGGCAGGATGACCAACAATATCCTTGCGATAATCGTTTGCCTTTTTAATGGTATCGCCAATATTCATGGCACCCTGCACGTCACCCATAAGCGTGTCGCCCTGCTGCGCACGAGCAGGATTGGCAATGCCTAGATGGGCGACTGGGAGGTTTGCCGCTGGAACAACGCCCTTGCCACCCGGCGTACCGGCTGGGGAGCCGCCATAAATACCGCTTTTTTCAAAAGGAGCATAGGACTGCTGCTGCGATGCTAAGATGGCCGATAGATCATACGGCGATACGACATCGCCGCCGTTAAAATAACCTTCTGCGGCATGCTGCGGGGCTACGACGCCACCCTCAGAATTTGTGGCACCGCCCGATGCCCGATGCACCGGCTTCGAAGCTTGTTCATAATTAACGGTCTTAAAGCCATGCGATTCGCCAACGGCCTCAGGATGGATCTTTTCAACGTCCTGAGCCATATAACCGGTATGGGTCTGCTCAGTGTCATCTCCCTTGTACTTAAAGGTATAGATCGGCAGGCCGTTCTTGGCCGTGCCAACGCGCTTGATGTCTTCTTTAAGCCGTGCATCTGATGAGAACCATGACTGCGGTGCCGTCGTAGTCGTGGTCGAGCCAGACAGTGCGCCGGTGCCTTCTGCAATGTTTGCAAGGAATTGCGCCACTTGGAATGGATAGGCTTGCTGCTGCTGGAACTGGTTGTACAGTGCCGACTGTCCAGCCTGCGTGGTTTGCTGACCGAGCGTACCGGCACCAACCTGTGCCTGCGCCCCCTGAAGACCGGCTGTTTGAGCACCAGCCCCAAGAGTTCCAAGCTGGGAAGCGCCAGCATACGTAAGGGGGACGCCTTGCAATGCAGCTGCCTGCTGCCCAGCGCCAAGGCTACCCATTTGGTTTGCAAGTTGCCCCTGAGCACCAAGACCGGACAGATAATTTTGTGCAGCGGACTGATAACCCTGACTAGCCATTTGGCCAAGAGTTTGACCAGAAGCAAGGTTCTGTTGATTAATTAAAGCATCCTGCGCAAGATTTGAACGGTCACCACCAAAAGCTCCTTGGGTGATAGCATTTCCTTTAAGCTGCTGTTGTTGCTGCTGATTGATATTTTGTAACTGAGCTGCAGTGGCACCCATTGCCTGATTGACGAATGGATTCATATAGTTTTGAACGCCCTGCTGATATCCTTGTGGGGTATATCCCTGATAAGCAGCGGCAGTACCAGCCAATCCCGCCATATACGCAGGCTGAGCAATGTTTTGAGCGCCTTGAACTTGGTTGATACCACCCTGAGTTACATCGTAAGCCTGTTGGTAGGCGGGTTGGGCAGCATTAGCTTGCTGGTTAATGTTTTGGATACCTGCTTGCTGCTGTTGATTTAGAGGCGCGACAAAAGCATTAGGATCAGTGCTATATTGCTGAAACGGCGTACCGGCTGTAGCTTGAGCTTGAGTATTGACAGCGTTGTACCGAGCCAATACCTCTGGTGGAATGGCTACGCTTGAAGTCGTTGTTCCAGTTTTACCACCCATGTTATTGCTCCGCGTGTCCGGTCTGGACGTTGTATAGGAAGAAAGCGCCAGCCGGTGGGCCGAACGAGCGCTCGTATAGTTTTACTTTGGCTTCTGTGCGATGATTTGACAGAACGCCGATAATCAATGGAAGGTTAAGCTCATCAGCAACCTTCTTCGAGAAATCACAAAGGCGACGCGCCCTACCGCCCTTTGCGCTTCGAAACTCGGGATCGACAAAAATTGCCTTCTCTTCGAGCATCCAAGCATCCGAATACCACATCTGGCTCATTCGTAAAAGGACCGCACCCTCAATCTTTTCGCCCGGCTCCCCGATAATTCCAACTAGCCCCTGCCAAAGATACAAAGCAGGCTTGATCATGCCTAGCATTTTCTGCGGGTTAACGTCCTTAATGCCATTTTCTTCCCACGCATCTAGCGCCAGCTTTAGCATGGCGGTTTCGTCGGCGGGTGTTCCTAATCTAATCGTTGGTTCCATTTTAATCTCTCTTTGGGCCGGGAAGTTTCTTCAATGTATCAATCGTTTTCTTGCGGTATCCGGTCACGAAGTGGTCGAGGATTTCGTGGCCATGGTCGATGTCACCGCCACCGATGCGGGTGACGTCATCTGGTTCAATAACATATTCGCCACCGGCTGCAACGATCTCGACCGGTGCTGCTCCGCCCGTGGCAAGCTTTGAACCATATGGACCGGCACTGTTGCTATATGGCATGCCAGAAGCATTGTACGGAGCCTTGGGGCTATTGTAGGGCGCATTACCAGCCCCGTAGGGCGTGGCACCATGATCCATGTACGGCTTTGACGAAAACATGCGCTTGGCGATCTTAAAACCTGCCATCGTGTTGCCTTCGCCCATTGCGCCGATGATGTCGGCGGGGATCACATAGGATCCCGACGGCACATTCATTGGAAGGTGATCGGTGCGGCCAGCGACGGGGCTGTGGATCGGGCCCACATGTACCTGATGCTTAGGCGCTCCCAGACCCAAGGCAACCTGTTCCCCCATGCCACCGCCAGCAAGGCGCGAATGTTTGGCCGTATTCAGTGCAGCGGCAACGGCCTGATCCTGCGGATGTCCGGCATGCATCATTTCGCCGATGTTGTGGCTGATTGTTTTCTGGGACTTGCCCTTCGATAGCGGCATAGCAACCTCAACTATAGGAGACGGCGACGATCATGCCGGAACCGGGGGTGATGACGATGCCTTTATTGACAGGCATATTGATGGCGTAAATGCCGACGGTGTTGGGAATGATTGCCAAACGGGATCCAGTGACCGCTGTGGCCACCGAATTAGCGTCATATATTGTGCCTGTTGTGGAACCGGCAACAATGACGCTGACCTTGGCAACCCAGCCAATCGGTGTGGCAAAGTATGTCGCAGCCGTTATTTCATAGGTATTAATCGTACCGGCAAGGTTTTGCGTTGTGTGGTTCAGAGCGTTGATGCCTTGAACGCCGTTCTTCTGGGTCGTCAGGATATCGTCTAAGGATGCGATGGCAACCTCCTACTTGACTAATGTCATCTGAGATGACATGATAATATTATGGAAAATGAAATCACAACGTGCCGCGTTTTTGAACTTCTGGATTATAACCCAGAAACTGGAAACTTTACATGGAAAATAAATCGAAGGGGCCGCCGACAACAAGGCATGGCCGCTGGTTGTGTCAACACTAATGGGTATGTTCGAATTAGTATTGATTATCGACTTTATAATGCTCAAAGATTGGCTTGGCTTTTCATAACCGGAAGTTGGCCACAAAAGTTGATTGATCATATTGATGGAAATCCCGCAAATAATTGTGCCAATAATTTGAGAGAATGCGACCATGTTCAAAATGGAGCAAATCGAAAAATTCCAAAATCTAATACATCTGGATACAAAGGTGTTTCCAAGATCAAATCTAGTGGAAAATGGGGGGCATGGATTAAGGTTGAGGGAAAAAGTAAAAACCTTGGATGCCATTTTGACACGCCTGAAGAAGCCCATGAGGCTTACAAAAAAGCATCTAATCAAATGCATGGGGACTTTGGACGTCACCATTAGAATTTCCCATCCGGTTGGAACCGATACCTGATAGCGCCCAGACGCCAGAAGGTGCCCACGTCGCTGGAAGACACACCAATGGACATCAGACGGGCACGGATGCGGACGGAGATATATTCCGTTGCCTGCGTCATATTGTAGGGGCCATAGGCTGTCACCGCATCACCGGGGTAGTTGGTCACGTAGAATGTAATCTGCACCGTGGCGTTCTGCGAACCGCTGTATGTACCCCACTTCATGTCCGGCCAAATCTGGTCGATAAAGATCAGATCATCGGCTTCGTTGAGCTGGAAGAAGCCAGTCTGGAACGAAGACAGCATGGCCGTTGTCGATGTACCGCTGGCCGCATCGTTTCCTATTTCGTGCTGATATAGGTAATTATCAGACCCAGCACCAATGGGAGGCCCAAGCACAGATTGATCAACCCAAGCAGTACGACCAAGAGAGCCATAGTCCC
>Ga0208497_1001081_pt1 | contig 10814 bp, 10 predicted proteins | sample CryBogCBE25Aug07_FD_184555 | JGI IMG/M metagenome (GOLD analysis project Ga0208497, IMG submission 184555) | Freshwater microbial communities from Crystal Bog, Wisconsin, USA - CBE25Aug07 (SPAdes) | ecosystem: Environmental > Aquatic > Freshwater > Lake | place: Crystal Bog, Wisconsin, USA...
AACTAACGGTTTATGCACGAGAGTTAAATACCTGATCCTTCCAACTTAAGGACTAAGCCTTCACAATCGAATAGGCATAGAACTGAGAGTTCAAACCATTCACTGGATATCCAGAGAGATTTGAAGTTGCGACGACGATCTGAGGATAGAGGTAAATCCAATCAGAGGCTGCATCGGCAACGACCAATTCATTAGCCTTCTTCAGGTCCAAGGTCTGCGTACGCAGTGACTTGACTTGCTCTGACGCGTTAATCAACTTGGTAACTGCTGGATTGTTATAACCCCAATAGAAATTAGGGTTGCCATACCAAACCAAATCGCGGTCGTTCACATGTTCCTGCAGCGTTGCTGCAAAATCATGTGCCTTGTAGACGTTGTTGTACCACTGATCATCCGTAACACTGTTGATATTGACAGTAACGCCGACCAATGCCAATTGCGCCTTAATAAATGCAGCAGCAGCTGGATGAGGGTCATAAGTTGGGGTATCTAACCGGAAGGTAAACCCATTTGGATAGCCAGCTTTGGCGAGCTCCGCCTTAGCAGCCGTTGGGTCATATGGATAAACATTGGAGAGGTCTTCATACCAAGGGTCCTTTGGTGGAACCATGGAACCGGTGACTTGACCATAGCTGCCCCATACTGACTGTAGGAATTTCTTACGGTCAATAGCAGAGGTAATTGCCTGTCGGACCAGCTTATTATTAAATGGCGCAACGCGGTCATTAAAGGCGAGAAGTAACTTTGTGGTCGAGTTTCCGTTATTGATCTTGTAAGAAGCCGATGCGAATTGCTTGAGGGCATCTGGACTCTGGACACTCGTAATTACATCCACTGCCTTCGTTAGAAGAGCATTGTTGAGCGAGGTTGCATCGGTAAAGTAATGGAAAACAACTGAGCCATTCTTTGCAGCGGTTCCCCAATAATTTGGATTTCGAGTGAGCGTCAAAGTTGAACCCTTAACCCAATTGGTAAATACATATGGACCAGTTCCATCGGCATGAGCCTTGAAATCGGTTGCGGTCGAATTGAAGATCCATACATATGACAAGTTATAGATAAGAGAGATTGAGCGTTGGCTCAACTTAACAACAACGGTCGTGTCATTTGGAGTATCAATGCTTGCGATCGGTCCGAAACTGCTCTTGCGAGCAGAGAGTGAAGTTGGAGCAATGACTTTTTGGATACTAAATTTCACATCGGCGGAGGTAAGAGGCTTTCCGGATGCGAACTTCACGCCGCTATGTAGAGTGAATGTGTACGTCAATCCGTCGGCGCTCACGGTATATCCAGTTGCGAGCAAGTTTGAGACTGAACCGTCGTCATTAAGTTTGAAGAGGCCCTCGTAAACGTTACCGTTCAGCGCCTCGGTCACACCCTGGCCGCCTCCACCTGTGTTGTCCAGATTCTGAGGTTCATAAAGTGAACCAACATTGATCACGGTGGTTGGATCGGCTGCATGTGCTCCTGATGGAAGCACAGCAACTGCAATTCCCACGGCTATTGCCGCGGCAATGAACTTTCTTCGAATATTTACCTTAGTAGTCATTTTCATCCTTTTTAGATTAATGGTGCTCGATAGTTTGGGTTTACTCGTTAGTGGATAAAACCGGCGCGAAATATTGGGTTTTTTTCTCCTGCCCTAATCGGAAAATTGATCCGATTTTGCGCTGGTGGCATTGGACAGTTGTAGTGAATTGAGAACCCACAAGGAGGAACAAACGCCCTATTGAAATCTAGAACGACTTCATCCGTACCCGGTTGCCTATCAACGAACAAAAATCGGCCTGACCCGTAGGTTTCGGACTTGTTCGTTTGATCCCCGAATACAAGGAGAAGTTTTCCGTCATCGTCAAAGGCATTAAGGAAGTAGGTTTCCCCAGCGATTTCAACTTCTATCTCCCCGGGCACCGCAAGATCTCTAGTGCCCCCGTTATCTCGGAGGTATTCAAACGGTATTGGAAGATTTCCATCAAAGGCCTTGAACTTTCCGCGAAGCTCCCAAATCGGATCGTATTCAAAAATTTCAACTCCTTGAAAATTTTGAATTGCCTCTGAGTTTGAATCCCATAAGCGGTATCCGTTTGCTATAACTTCGCCTGAAAAGTCTTTACGTGTCAAAGCGGTTGCCGTGACCGTATCAGGGAAACCTACAAGTATTTCTGCCGGATCAAAGCGCTCATTATTCTCAAACCACGTCGTTTGAATCAATGCAAGATTTCCCGATGCACTTGTGAGAGAGGCGAATCTGTCTGCCTGCCATTGCTTCCAGTCCCCAAGTACAGCAGTATGTTCAACAACAGTCATTGCCCACCTCCAACTTACAAAGAGCTACAGCCGCCTTCATGGGAGACGGTTGTACTACGCATCGTGAAACGCGCTTGCCAGACTTTCTGGCCTGGTCATCACCCGGGGCACCCCACCGCGGTGGAGGGTTGCCGATCGAAAAGCCGGGGCTTAATTTCGATGCTCGTGACCAATCCGAAATGTAGAGGATTGATTTATAAAAGAGAAGTCAATAATTCTTACCACATGCGAATTCATCGCATTAATCGGGTTCGTTTACTCCTACAACATAATATGCAGCAAGAATAAAACAGATAGCAAATGAGACGAGTGGGGCAAAGAGTGCGGTAAGTAAAGCTACGGAATATATGGATAATCCGATTGTTCCCTTACGCAAAAGTGTCTTCAGCGTTACGCCTTTGAAATTCGAGGCAAGGTGATCGTGTGACATTAAGTGCCTGATGAGAAGTATGTACATCATTGAGACGTAAACCCAAATACCGCTATAAAGACCGAGCGCCCATTTGGAATCAACTCCATGATTAATCCATGTTGCCGCAACTGAAGTTGAATATGGAATGGAGACTATTCCAAGGAGCAGCCCCAAATTAATGAAAAGCAATTCCCTGTCAGCAACAACAACACGATCCAAAATCGAGTGATGGTTCACCCAGCAAATGCCGATCGATAAGAAACTAATGACATAGGCAAAGTAAGAAGGCCATTGATGGCCAAGTGCGCGACCGAGTCCCCCATCTGCTGAGGTCGGCACCTTGAGGTTAAAGACCAACAAGGTGATCGCTACTGCAAACACACCATCGCTAAACGCTTCAAGGCGACCAGGCTTCATGATGCATTTTTACATCAAAAAGCGAATTTCATTGTGAGGCGTGGCGGAAGCCCCGCGCGTGGAACTTATTTAAGCCCGGCCTTCGCGAGAGCGGAGACGAGCGAGGTATAGAAACCTTGCGAGGTGTAGCTTGCGCCGCCAACTCCTTGGATATTAGATGACTGGACTTGTAAGACTTCCTGGACCAGAAGGGGAATCGCTTGTGAGTTGATCTGTTGATCACGGAAACTCTCGGTTGGATAAACCGGCACAGTGACCTTAGTAATTTTGCCGCTCTTGACGGTTACTGAAACTTGGACTGGGCCATATTGAGTCATGGCGGAAGCACCCAAGAATGTTCCAGATTTCTTTGCTACGGTCTTTACTGTCGAAGCGTTCGCCGCATTCATTCCAGTAGGAAGGATTGAAGCCGCGGCTCCAATGGCGCACCAAGATGCGACTTTTACGAATTTGTTTTGTGCCACGAACTTTCTCCCTTACCTTAAATTCATTTCGATGGCTGAAGTTAAGCGGTGAGGACTGGGAGATATCTGAGAGCCGCCTGAAATACGCCTAGATATACCGTCATATCTAGGCGCGAATCAGCGAAATCCGCCCCTTAACTTTGGGTTGGGAAGCCCAGATTGATTCCGCCGTGGCTTGGATCTAACCAACGACTGGTAACAACTTTGCCACGGGTGAAGAAATGGAATCCCTCGGTGCCATGCGCATGTGAGTCGCCAAAGAGCGATGACTTCCAACCACCAAAAGAGTAATAAGCAACAGGAACGGGAATCGGCACGTTGACACCGATCATTCCGACCTCGACTTCATTTTGGAATCTTCGCGCTGCCCCACCATCATTTGTGAAGATTGCGGTGCCATTTGCAAATTCATGTGCGTTAATAAGCGCGACGCCTTCGGCATACGATTTCACGCGAACAACTGAGAGCACGGGACCGAAGATCTCTTCCTTATATATGGACATGTCAGTGCTGACATGATCGAAGAGCGTTGGCCCGAGCCAGAAACCGCCAGGCTCGCCATCGACAACAGGGTTGCGTCCATCGACTACCAGCGTGGCACCCGATGCAACTCCGGCATCGATGTAACCGCGAACCTTGTCACGGTGTGCACCGGTGACGAGTGGACCCATGTCGCAGCCACGACGACCATCACCCGTTCGAAGTGAAGGCATCCGTTCCGCAATCTTCTTAACAAGCTCATCACCAATTGGTTCAACAGCCAAAACAACAGAGATTGCCATGCAACGTTCACCGGCAGAGCCAAAACCTGCATTAATTGCTTGATCGGCAGCGAGCTCTAAATCAGCATCCGGCAAGACCAGCATATGATTCTTTGCGCCACCGAGTGCTTGTACGCGCTTCTTGTTTTTGGTTCCCGTTTCATAAATATATTGTGCGATCGGGGTTGAACCGACGAAGGAGATGCTCTTTACAACTGGGTGGGTAAGCAGTGCGTCGACAGCTTCTTTGTCGCCATGGACGACGTTGAATACGCCATCAGGGAGTCCAGCTTGCTTGAGCAAGCCTGCAATGAAATTGGCGGCTGATGGATCTTTCTCGCTCGGCTTCAAAATAACGGTATTTCCAGCGGCGAGCGCGACTGGGAAGAACCACATCGGCACCATCGCAGGGAAATTAAATGGCGAAATAATTGCCACTACCCCGAGTGGTTGCCTCACGGAATGAACGTCGACACCTGCAGATACTTGCTCTGAAAACCCGCCTTTAAGTAAGTGACCGAGTCCGCATGCGAATTCAACGACTTCTTGACCGCGGGTAACCTCACCCAAAGCATCGCTTAATACCTTGCCGTGCTCGGAGGTGATGATCTCTGCAAGCTTCTCTTTATTAGCGTTCAACAACTCTCTAAATGCAAAGAGAATCGAAATTCGCTTTGTGAGAGAGACATCGCGCCAACCCGGGAACGCATCTGCTGCAACCTCTACGGCGTGATCAACGAGATCCTTTGATGCAAAATCGACACTCTTGGTTGCTACACCGGTCGCTGGATCAAAAACCGGACCACTTCTTTCGCTAGGTTCGGTCCATTCGTTTCCAGCTATTACATGTGAGATTCGAGTAGTCATGCCGGAATTCTATCCATGCCTCATGGCAACCCAGCGTGCGATTGATGGCTTAAGCGGCAACCCTTTCGGCTGCAGCGTGCACGACCAGCACAGGACACTTGGACTTTGCCGTCAGACTTTCAGAGACCGAGCCCAGAATTAAATCGGCAAATTTGCCATGACCACGAGAGCCCATGACGAGAACCTCTGCCTCCTTTGATAGGTCAACAAAAGTCCGAACTACTCCACCTTCGATGGACCTGGTTTGGATGTTTGTTGCCTGCTCACCGAAGACTTCGGCCACCCCGCTCTTTAATATCTCTTTCGACCAGATTTTAGGATCGGCCTCGCCAACATAGCCGGACGATCCGAACCCAACTCCAGCTACGTCTAGCGCTGACTCAGAATATTCCCAAACGTTCACGACGATAATTTCTAGATTCAAAATCGGGGAATATTTTGCTGCCCACATGAGCGCCGCCTTTGAAGAAGGAGAACCGTCATAGGCGACGAGCATATTTCCGACATGAGTGGACATTTTGCACTCCGTTCCGCGAATGAACTTCTTCGCAACTTCAGTATCCTCGCTTTTGCCCCACGTGGATATATCGCAAGGGCGAAATTATTCATTTGAGTGCTGTCACCTCTTAGATTGAGTATTCAACCCATGAAACCAGAGCGGAAAACCGATATTGCGTGAAGTCAGGTGACAGAATAGTTTGAGGTTGAGCGCAACGTCGGCAAGGAGGATATGCATGGAATCGGTGCAACCTTATGCCCGGGCATTTGCGGTCATCGAGAGAGAACGAACCAGGATTTGGGAGGACCAAATCTCCAAGCACTCTCACCCCATCGTCATCAACAATTTGAGCGCGATTCCCAAGCGAGCACCACATCCCGGTGTGCGGCCCACTTCGAACTATGACATCGTCGATTCCATGCCCGAGCCCAGGTCAACGCTTGACGGATCAAATTACTTTGCCTCACTTTTTAAATCGGGGCTTAACGATAAATATATGGAGAAAATTTCGGAACATCTTGCTCCCTATGAATTGATATATCTCGTTGTTGAGCGCCGAGGACTGCACAACTTGGTCTCGGTATACCTCAGTTATGTGACGGTTCATCACCCGGAGATACCTATCAAGATCGTGGATACGCTAGCCCTTCCTAGTTCCAAACTAGACGAGGATCAATTGGTACAAGTTGCTCTCAAAATGCTTGATCTTCAATAACTACCGCATGGATTCAATTATTGATCGGCTCCTTCGCCACCGCAGGCTTGCAATAACCATCTGGCTGATTATGGGGTTTCTGGGTCTATTACTTTCTCCCTCGCTCAGCAAACAACTAAGTACATCTTTAGCGGTTCCAAATACTGGATCCGCTACTGCTGACGCTATCTTGGCAAAGCACTTCTCAGAAAATATCGAAGGAACTTTCACAGTCGTATACCAATTTAAATCTGCGAGAGCATCTGAAATCACCGAATTTCAGAATCGAATTGCTAAAGCCGCAGAGGTAATACCTCAGGCAAGCATCGGGCAGAGCAAGGCGATCGCTGGATACTTAGTAGAAAATATTGATACTCCGCTCTCCCTTAATAAGGCATCGCACTATGTAACCAAACTTCGAAGCGCACTTCGTAATCAAGGCATGGCGAGTGCAATGGTTACCGGACCCGCAGCAATCCAAAGTGATGTCACCCCGATACTTAATTCGGATTTGCGCCGAGGAGAAATAATTGGAGTGTTTATTGCCCTTTTGTTGTTGCTCTTGGCGCTAGGTATTTCACTTCAAGTTTTAATACCAATAATCTTTGGTTTTGCGACAGTTGGGCTTACTCTCGACCTGCTCTATCTCGTGGCGAACAAATTTCTCATTGTTTTGTATGCGCCAAATATCGTCACCCTTGTGGGGTTGGGCTTGGCCATTGATTATTCATTGCTCATGATCTTTAAATTTCGCAGGGAAATCCAAAGCGCCGAAGGTGATCGTGAGGCGGCCATCCGATCCACCTTGGCAAGCGCCGGACGAACAGTTCGGGTTTCGGGCCTCACCGTCGCCCTGTCGATGGTCACGATGATGCTTATACCCATCCCGTTCATAAGGTCCATCGCATTCGCAGTTGCCCTGATGCCACTTGTCGCAGTACTCGCCGCCTTTACCTTGCAACCAGCCCTGCTCTTCTATCTCGCTGATTCAAGAGCTCCACGTACCATGTGGAAGAAGCTCTCCCGTGTTGGTGAAATGAGCATCCGTCGCCCAAAAACCATCTCGGCGTTGGTTATGGCGGTACTCATTCTCCTCGGGTGGTCAGTGCTTTCACTTCATCTCACTCCTAGCTCGCTCACTGCCATTCCGCCGCAATTGGAATCTGAACGCGCCATATCTTTAGTTACTGGTGCGATAGGTCCAGGTGTGACGACTCCTAATGAACTCGTAATCGACTTGGGTGGGGCGAATAGTGCACAGAGTCCTTCTCATCTCTCTGATGTCAATAACCTTGCAAACTATCTGGCGAAAGATCCAGAAATCTCTATTGTGGCTAAAGGCACGAAGCCTCCCTACATAGATTCCACGGGACGGTTTGTGCGCATCTTTGTAGTGGGGCGTCATAGTTTTGGAGACCCACACGCCGCTGCGCTTGTGAAGAAATTGCGGGCACTGCAAATAACTCAATTTGGTTTTGCGGCTGGGACAGTCACATATGTTGCCGGTGCCGCTGCACAAGGCTCAGACTTACTTCACGTCCTGGCTCGCACGCTGCCATGGTTGGCAATCCTTGCAATGTTTCTGACATTTGTATTACTAGCTCGAGCATTCAACTCACTATTACTTCCTGCCAAGGCGATTCTGCTTGATGTGTTCTCGTTGGGAACGACACTAGGAATCGTCGTATTTATCTTCCGTTCGGAGCGGATAACTCACTGGCTCGGGCTCTACCACTTGACCAGCATCGAAGCCTGGGCTGTCACCTTGCTCGTTATGTTGCTCTATGGCATTTCTATGGACTATGAAGTCTTCCTCATCGCTGGGATCGCAGAGGCTCGAAGGAACACGGTCAATAATCGAGAAGCGATCAGCGTGGGTATGAGAAACAATGCACTGATTGTCATGGCTGCTGCACTCATCTTCGTTGGAACTGTCGCAGGCTTAGCGTTCAGCCATTTTGCTGGTCTTCAAGAAATAGGAATCGGACTAGCCTTTGGCGCGCTTATTGACGCAACGCTTGTCCGAGGTCTATTGCTACCAGCGCTCATGGCCCTATTCGGCCGCTGGAATTGGTGGCTTCCGAAAGCATTTGCTCGCCTAATTGGTACTAGCCCCGCACCTCTTGATGAAGTGCGGGGCTAGTAATTATTTTGCTGGGACTTTACCTTGTAACTCTGATTGCAAAGTGGAACGAAGGCACTTGATATCCAAGGGCTAATCCAGGGAAGTCACGGTCTGATGAAAGTACTGGCAACATTCCGTAAGGAGTATTAGCGAACGATGGTTGGTTTGTGTAGAGCAATGGATGTAGGTCGATGATGTGCGTACCAGGAGCACCAGTCGCAATCAACTTGATGACCATATATCCGTTGGAGTTAAAGCCACAACCGTAACCGATAAAGTTGTTGTCATATGTAACAGCCAACGTATTATCGAGTTGTGTCCAACCAACTCCTTTGATGCTGATAGTAAATGCTTCGCCATTCTTGAAGGTAGTTGCAGGGTCACCTGCTTGACCACGGGCAACGGAGTCTGGTGAAGTTGATGGATCAAACTTTGCTACACCCATTCCGATAACCTTTCCATTGTTGTCATAGAAAGGCATGATGCTTTCTTTTACATAGAATGGAGATTGAGCTTCGATCGTTGATCCTTTGAGCATTTGAATAACATGCCAACCACCCAAATTATCTGGGATTGTCACCGTTGATGTAGAACTTCCGTTTACAACATTTGCGGTTCCAAGTGGAATGTAATTAAAGGCCCAGCATGTTCCTGAGCAATTGACCCGGTTACCTACGACAGTTGCCCAAACTAGTTGATAGGTGCCATCTGTAGCTACCTTCGTCGTGTTCACGGTTACCTTCGAAAGGATCTCACCGCTTGTTTGCGAAAGCGTCATAGTGGCTTGTGTATTTGGGTCCAACCCAACGTTACTCAATGTTGTGCGTAGCGTTGTTGTTGGCTGTACATCGGCGGGCCAGGTTACGGAAGGTGTTCCAACTCCGGGATCACGAGTGACCTGGAATGGCAACGATCCACCATTTGCATAAGGAACAGGTGATTGGATGATGTTCATATATGTAACACCAATCGCATCACCAACATTGACATAGTGCGTACCTACTGGACCGGCTGCGCGAATTACTACCTGTCCTGTTCCGCGGGTCCAAATAGCCTGCATTTCACCGGCCATGCTGTTATCCCAGTGAACCGCGGCTCCGGCCGTATACAGCGTGGCGCCCATGCCGGTGTAGGTAATTGTGATCGGAGTACCAATCGGACCGCTGCTAGGGGAAATAGTCAGTGACCTCGTTGTTTGGTATCCACCGTGAGCGATAGCAACACCATTTTGAACTGCGTAGATATCGTGTACGCCACCAAAGTCCGATGGAACGGTGGTGGAGTAGCTAAATGCACCATTGGCATCCGTTGTCACGGTCGCCATGTTTACATTGAACTTCGTAAATGAGTCACCGAGGTAATTCACTGAGCTTGGCTCTACGTCGGCAATCCATGTGCCTGAGGCTGTTCCCCACGTTAATTGAAGTGATGTGCTGACTGGTAACCCTGTCCCGGATACCACCATTGGAGAGCCGACTATTCCTTGGTTCGGAGTAACAGTCAGATTTGCCATTGTGGATGGCGTGGTGAAAGTTGCTGCCGTTACCCCGGTGAATGGAAGTGGTGCAACATTTGGTATACCAGATGGGGTAACCAAATTAATCGGCGTTACTTGGGTATCTGCGCCCAAGGCAGGGGCTACCAAGAAGACGGAGAAGAGCGATGCAATCACACCCTTTGCTATGAGTGACTTTCTGCTTCCTGCTATTTTCGTTTTCATGATAGACCCTTCCTAGAGCTGTTTGTTAGGAACCGCGTACTGGTTCGATGTATTGAGTTGTTTTTTACATTTTATTAGTTGGTAGGAACTGCATAAAGAGTTACTTGAGAAGTAGGCGTGAAGTTTGATTGCCATACTCCGACGGCACCCTTAAGTGCTGGAGAGACTGGAACTGTGCGGTAGTAGCTGACGCGGTCATAAATTGTTGCGCCGGAACTATCCTTCACACGTTGACCATTGAGCATCCGTGGAACCAATTTGGTTGATAGAACCTTGATCGAGTTCTGATCCTTTGTAGTTACTGTTACTTTGAAGTTGATTACACCAAGGGTGCTGTAAAGGCCAGATGCTGTACCGGTCTTGAGAACTCCAGACCAGAATGCAACTCCACTGTGATTTCCATAAGCGAGTGGAATGGGAGTTGGAACTCCGGCAATAGTGATATTTGCACTTGCGACATTCGAGCTATCGAGAACTGCGCCACCGAGGTCCGAGTCATTTCCATAGACGCGGAAGACGATCGTTTGCCCAACGATAAATTGGCTTGT
>Ga0208497_1001087_pt1 | contig 10779 bp, 11 predicted proteins | sample CryBogCBE25Aug07_FD_184555 | JGI IMG/M metagenome (GOLD analysis project Ga0208497, IMG submission 184555) | Freshwater microbial communities from Crystal Bog, Wisconsin, USA - CBE25Aug07 (SPAdes) | ecosystem: Environmental > Aquatic > Freshwater > Lake | place: Crystal Bog, Wisconsin, USA...
GACCAATATGGGTAATTTTTAGGGTTTTCCCGACCATTCATCAGCTTTTTGGAGTATGGAGAAACAATGATCATAAGTACATCTTTCTGAATGCTGCATTCAATGAATCAGTCCATTTCCACTGCGCCATCTTCAAATATATGTTCCATTGGTCAATATCACCAAATAACGCTTTGGCTGCAGCAATGGATTCGCCTGGCACAATGTCTGGGTAGCAGCTGAACACAATTGGGTTTTTGATATAAGGCAATATTTCAGAAAATACCAAATGATCTCCCATGCCACAATTGAGCACAACAATGGTGTTGTTTCTGAATTTTAAAAAATTCCTGAATATCTGCTCATCATGTGCATACATTGATTGATCAGTTTCTGATCTGATGCCACCGCTTGGGTTTTTCAAATGCCAAGTGACCGCATTGGGCACTGCATAAACATCATATCCTTTTTGGTGTAAAGCATAACTGAACAATGTTTCTTCCCTGTGGGCCACTTTTGAAAGCCCCAAGTTATAGTCCACAATGCCAGCTCGATACAAAAATGAGCAATGCAAATGCTCGACCTTTTTCCGCTTGGGAATATATTTCCATTGAATATTTGGCTCTGCATCGATGTTGTCAATCAATCCAGTTGGAAATGATTCTTCAAACTGCAATGGTGGTGTCAATATCGAGCCACCAACTGCGCCCAAATTGGGATCATGCAGCGTCCAGCTGAACAATTCATGCAGCACATTGGCCTCTGGAATGGCATCGTCATCCATGCGCCAAACCCATTTGTACCCCATGGTGTTGGCTGCATGGTGGTTGTGGTGCGTGCCCTTTTTAGCAGCAAACCGCCATTCCCACTCGATGCCTTTGATGTCCATCATTTGAAACAGATTTTTATAAATCAGCTCATTTCGGACATCTCTTGGATTTTCATTGTCATCAAAAATGACCACTTTGTCTGGCCGTTTTGTTTGATTGATGATGGCAGCCAATGCCAGTGGCAGCGTTGTGTCATATCGGCCTCGAGTACCAATGCTGCATAAAACCTTATCCACGATCCCACCTCAGAATCATCAAATTGAATCGATTGTGTTCAGTCAATGATCTTGGCTCTGATGTGATGGCTCCATGCTCGCTAATGTATTCAACATCAAAATCAAAGAAATTGGTTTCATTGAGGCCATGCAACTTGTGGTGTTCTCCCCAGAATCCTTTTGGCTCATTCCATGGCACTGTGATCAATAATCGATTGCAATGCTTTTTCAGCTTTTCCACAATGTCCAAGCCATTGTCCAAATGCTCGATCACCTCAAAAGCAATGATGGTGTCAAACTGTGCCAGCTGGATTTCATTGATGTCGGCACATGAAAACTTGATGTTTTCGCCCCATTGCTGATCTTGAGCCACATCGATGATGATTGGGTCATAATCCAATCCCAAATACTCGATGTCATTGGGTAAAAATTGAGTGCCAAATCCTGTGCTGCATCCAATTTCCAAAATCTTTTTGCCACGCAGATTACGATTGGCCCACATATATCGTGTGGCCTCTCGAGGATAAACTGGATCACCTTTCAAGAAAACTGCACGCTCATAATTGTTTGTTAGTTTCCATCGGTAATATTCTGGATTGTGCTGCTTGGCAAAATTCAGCTCATTGATCAAGAGCATTTGCTCCCATGTTTTGTTTTGTATTGTCATTTTGTTTTATTTAAAAAATTACTTTAACTTCTTCTGGCAAATCTTGAACAATCCATTTTATGATCCATTTACCATTTTCCAAAACAACATTGTTTTTGTCATATTGAATCATTTGTTTTGTGTTGTCATAACTTGGAATTGTGTCTGGTACAACTTCAACCAATTCATATTGATTATTTATGGCATCTTCAGTTTTATTGTATGTTTCAATAAAATCAAAATTTGCACCATAATATGTATATGGATTTTCTAATTGCAAATCATTGATGTCATATGGAAATTTGACAATTTGATTATTTTTGATTTTTGCAAACATTTTTTTACCTTATATAAACTGCATATGTTTGTGTTGTTCCACCAGATGATGATGATGTATTTATATTTACATCAATCAAACCATATAAATCATTTGTACTATTATTTGTCCATGATCCAGTACCAGCTCCTGATCCTGATCTTCCGTCTGTTTGAACATTAGATGATGGACCACAAATAGTGTAATAATAACTTGAACCAGTGTTATACATCCAATCAATTGGTGCATTTGAAGACAATGGACCAGTCATTTGCGTATAACCTTTCAAGTTATACCATGTTAAATTTATTCCATTTCCTGAATTTAATGTATAAGATGTTGGATTAAATCCAGTTGCTGGAAATTGAAATGCTCCACTTGCATATACAACATAATATGCAACATCCATGTTTGCAAGAATTGGAATTTGTTGTGTATTTGGTGATTTCATGCGCATTGCATTAATACATTGTGGTGATCCATTGTTAAACCACAAATCATTGATGTTTGCCAACATATAAGAATTTGTTGGAAATGTTCCTTGACCATTTGCCCATTGATTTGGAATTGGATTTCCAGCTGGAGATGCACTAAAAGAATTTGCATTGTATGCAACCAACATCCATCCCCCACCATTGTCAGTCATATTGCAATAGACCAATTTTGGTGTGGTCATTGTTGATGTTTTAATGTAATACCATCCATTTGTACTTACACCACTTAATTGAATATCTTTGGCTGAAACACCTGGATTTGTATATGTACCTTTTTTGCTTACCCCAGCAAAGCCAAAACCTTTTGCAGATGCATTTGCCCTAGTGATAATCATTGGCATTTTGTTATCCTTAGAATTGTGTAAGTGTTGCCAAAACAGTATATGTTGCACTTCCAGTTTTAATAACTGTATATGTATAAACATCAACACCACTTGCAAAACCAGCAGATGGAGCAGTACCACCTTGCCACAATGGTGATACTGATGTTCCATCAATTGTTATTGCTGAATTGTAATATGCAGTTGATCCTTGAGTTGCAAGCATAGCAATAGTAATTGATTGACCTGTTGATAATGCAGTATTTAAAGATGTGCCTGAACTAAACGCAATGTTTAATGTCCAATTTGTAGAAGCGTTAGATGTGTAATATTGAACCGATCCACTTTGAATGTAAAAGTTTGTTGTACTTGATGGCGCTGATCCAACAATATTAACTGTTTCTGCAACATCCAACAAAACAGATGCAATTGCACTTGATGTTCCATTAAAAGTCTGTGTGCCAGTCCAAGAATTTGTCCCACTTAATGCTGATAATGTTCCACTTGTTGGCAATGTAACAGATGTATTTCCCGTTGCAACAAATGTTTGTGTATATGCACCAGAATACGTTACATTACCCCCAATGGTAATTGTGCTTGATCCATTATTAACACCAGTACCACCATAAGTTGGTTGAACTACACTTGCATTCCATGTGCCACTTGTAAGTGTTCCAACTGTTGACAAACTAGACAATGATGTCACTGAAGTATTTACCAATGTGCCAGATGTTGGAAATGTAACCGATGTATTTCCTGTCAATGTTCCAGTAAATGTATAAGCACCAGACATCGTGACATTGCCACCAATTGTAATTGTGCTTGATCCATTATTAACACCAGTACCACCATTTGTTCCAGTTAATACACCTGTTATTGCAGATACATTCACATTACCAAATATTGGTGTACTTGATCCTTGACTTAATAGAACTTGACCAGTTGTTCCAGTTGATGTAAAAGCCAAACTGGTACCATTACCAACTGCAACTGTTCCAGCCGTTGGTATATTATTTCCATCGATTACGATTGCCATTTTTGTTTCTCCTTATTGAATTGCCCATCTTGAGCCAGATGGAATTGTGACCGTTGTGCCTGTACTTACTGTGATTGGACCAACTGAACTTGCACTGTATCCGCTTGAAATAGCTTGGCTTGTTGTTGTAACCAATAAATTTGGCACAAATACGTTATAAACCACTACCCCAGCCGCCCCGCTATACCCCGAAAATCCAGAGTACCCGCTTACACCAGACCCGCTATACCCGCTAAATCCAGAATACCCGCTTACACCAGACCCACTAAATCCGCTATAACCTGACGTCCCTGACGTCCCTGACGCCCCTTGCGCCCCATTTTGGCCCGAGTACCCGCTAAAACCTGACCAACCAGACACGCCAGACCCAGAGTACCCGCTATATCCACTGACCCCAGAGCCACTATAGCCTGACGTCCCTGACCAGCCCGAAATCCCGCTAAAACCTGACCAGCCCGAAATCCCAGAATACCCTGATTGGGTATACATCACTTGCTGGGCCGTGACGATCACGCCTGGTGTGGCTGGAACTGTTGGACCAGTTTGAGCTGAAATTGTTTCAATTGAAATTGTTGTGGCTGAAACCGCCCAAGCCAATTGCAAATAATCACCAGCTGCAACTGTCAAAACATAATTAATGGCCGCAATTAAATTACCAGCTCCGCCATGGGCAGTGCCAGGCACGTTGTACACACTGTTTGATTCAGCAACATCAGTCCCATTTTTTCTCAACCAAACATCAACATTGTCTGAATTTGCATCAGAGTTTGAAAATTGAATGGAATATTGAATATTGTATGTACCAGCATTTGCAAATGTGATTCTGTTACCACTGACAATTGAAACGCCATTGGCCTCAAAGCTGCTGCCAATGTTGATCAAATATGCTGCAGTTGTGCTGGCTGCAGTTTGATTGGTGGTGTCATAGAAAGAGCCATAAAAGCCCTGAACACCACCACCACCATTTTGGCCACTGAACCCTGACCAGCCAGAAATGCCAGACCAGCCGCTAAAACCTGATGTCCCTTGCGCCCCTGAATAGCCTGACCAACCAGACGTTCCAGAGCCTGAATAGCCACTATAGCCAGAAATCCCTGACCCGCTATAGCCACTGACCCCGCTGAAGCCCGACCAACCTGACGTCCCAGACGCCCCCGATTGGCCAGACCAGCCCGAAATCCCGCTATAGCCTGACGTCCCTTGCGCCCCCGAATAGCCTGACCAACCAGACACGCCTGATCCGCTATAGCCACTAAAACCAGACCAGCCAGATACACCTGACCCGCTATAGCCACTAAAACCAGACCAGCCCGAAATGCCAGACCAACCTGACGCTCCAGACGTCCCCACTTGGCCAGACCAACCTGACGTCCCGCTAAAACCTGACCAACCAGACACGCCTGAACCACTATATCCCGACCAGCCTGATATACCTGACCCGCTAAAACCTGACCAACCTGACGTCCCGCTATAACCGCTAAAACCTGACGTCCCCGATTGACCAGCTGGGCCAACTATTTGGCCAACATTGTTCCAGGTCGTTCCACTCCAAACGTACAAATCGCCATTGGATGTAACAATGTATGCATCATTGGGATTGTTGCCTGTCGCTGGCAAATTGGCTGGTGTGGCCACTGTGCCTTTGATATTGATCGATGTCCCTTGCTGGCCTGAGTACCCACTGAAACCCGAGTACCCTGAAATTCCTGACCCGCTATAGCCACTGATCCCGCTGAAGCCCGACCAACCTGACGTCCCTGATGCCCCAACCGCACCGCTAAAGCCCGACCAACCTGACGTCCCTGACGTCCCCATTTGGCCCGACCAGCCCGAAATTCCGCTAAATCCTGACCAGCCAGAAATGCCCGACCAACCACTGGCTCCAGACCCGCTAAAACCTGAATAGCCAGATATACCTGAACCACTATAGCCCGACCAGCCTGAAGTCCCTGATGCCCCAACTTGGCCTGACCAGCCACTAAACCCTGACGTCCCTGACGCCCCTGAATAGCCTGACCAACCAGACGTTCCTGACCCGCTATAGCCAGAATACCCTGAAATCCCTGACCCGCTATAACCGCTAAAGCCTGACTGGCCAGACCAACCTGACGTCCCTGACGCCCCAACTTGGCCTGACCAGCCGCTAAAACCTGACGTCCCTGAATAGCCCGACCAGCCTGACGTCCCAGAGCCTGAATAGCCTGAAATACCTGACCCGCTATAGCCGCTATAGCCCGAGTACCCGCTAAATCCTGAAACACCAAAACTTGATTTGTTTACATTGATGATTTGTGCAGCTGGTGGTGTGACCTGAATATTGACATTGTTGTCATTGATAACTGTGACTTTTGTATTCATGCCTTACTCCACCACAATGCCATCAGACCGCACAATGAAGAATAAAAAGACAATGATGTCTTCAGCTGGGGTCGATCCATTGGCTGGAAAACTGATCTTAATTCGGCCTGAATAGCCAATGCCATTGGGGTCTGCAATGTCCAAGCCTGGATCAGTGGCCATTAGCCCCCAAGCACTGTCATCAATCACCAAAGTGAATGAGCCACCAGTTGTGTTGATGTTTGTGACTGTCAATGAAATGGGTGTGGGTGTTGGAGTGTAATCGCCAATGGTGAATGTCAAACCATTCCTGGTGTCAATCACATTGGTCAAAACTCTGCGAATGATTTGGGCATCGATGGTGGCACCAGTTAATGGCAAAACACCAGCATCGTTGGTCATAAAGAGATTCCAGAATGCTTTCTGCTCCCAGACCAATTCGCCAGACAAAATCGGATTGTCAAACCCAGATACTTGGGTTAATGAATTTTTGTTAAAAACAGCGATGATGCTACCCTAAACTTTCTGCTCAAATGCATATCCATTTTTTGGTGGATAAAATTTATCTTTTACAAATCGACCTCTGCATTTTCTTTCAATGGTAGTTGTGCTTGTATTATGGAATTTTGCTGCCTCTTTGGCAGCTGGAAATCTACCCAATGGAGTAATCCACCAACCTTTAAAACATGGTGCAGATTCCCCAAATTTACCATAATTTGGATTATCTTTACCCATCATTGTATTGTTTCTATAACCGCCCATTGATTTATTCCATCCAATATTTCTGAATGGTCTAATTTTTTGTTCTAAAAAATAGCAATAATCAATTTCAGCAATCAAAATTGTCTGAACAACAATTTTGTCCCAGATTTCTTTGAATCTATGTTTATGGGATTTTAGCCTTTTGGCCAAATTGGTTGTTGCGCCAATATAGCCTTGTGTGAGCATATCATCATGCTCTGGTAATTTTATCCAATATAAGACTGCCATCTTGTTCCCTTACTAGGTAGTGACGCTGCCAATGTACTCACTGGCCCCGAATGTTTTGTCTTGTTTTGTAAATTCTAGCCCGAAACATAAATACAAGCAATCATTTTAACTTGATCTGGTGTGTCAAAAATCATGTCTTCTCGAGCTTTTGCCACTGTGTAAGAATGTATTACATCGTCTGCTTGTTTCATTCCCTTGCCGACCATTGTACTGGCCACAATCAAATCGCCTTTGGAAATGTTTCCACCCAATCCGCAAACATTCATTTGACCTTCACCCAAAGCATTGATGTGAACTACCATGTAACCACTTGGCACCAATGATGTTTGTGGAGCTGGTGGTGTAGGTGGTGTTGGATCAGCCGTTTTGGGGTTTTGTGGATCAGGTGGTGGCAGTGGAGTGAGCCAGCTTTCAGGTGGTGTGCCATTGTATATTTGGCTGCAAACGCCAATTACTCCGACTTGATTGTTTGTGGTTGTCATATCCACATAAGTCACAGTATTGTTAATGTCAATTTTTTCATAAATTGCTACATCAAAAAGAATGTCTCCAATTTCAACTGTTGATGTGATTGGAATCAATCCCTCGTGAAATCCAGTGAATGGGCCATTGCCATCAACAATATAAATTTTTCCACCGCCTGATGGTGAATATGCTGAATATGAGGCAGTACCACAAAAAATCTGATATTTGACTGTTGATCCATCAGAATTTAAATATCTAAATTGACCGCCAGCACCTAAAGTGCCAACAAAACCATCTGTTAATCGTTGGCCTGTGGTATTTGGAAATGTTCCAACAAATGCACCAAAAAGTGCATTGTTTGAAATTCCAATTTGTGCCCATGATGAATCTGATTGACCAGATAAACCATAATTTGCTGATGCAACTGCACTACCATATGAAAGACCAATTGTAGCAATAGGCTGACTACTTGCATTTACATTGTAAAAAACTGCAGATGGACTATTAAAACTTCTTGTTCCAACTGCCAAAGCACACGCATTGGTACCTGTGGTTGCCTCATGCGCAATAATGGCTGCAAAATTACCATTGTTTGAATTATTAACATCTAAAGTGCCAGTCAATCCTTCAAATGTAGTTGTACTTCCCAATGACCAATATCCATTGTTATATGAACCAGCAGTATTGGCTTGAATACTATTTGCTTTGATTGTATTTGTGGTAATGTTCCCACCATCAATGAATGTTGTTCCAGTTGAAGTGGCCAAATTTACAAATGAAACCAATCCATTGAAATTTGTCCAGTTATAAACTGTACTGATGGTCACTGTCTGTGCTCCACCATATGTTGATTCGACTACATAATAAGTGGCTGCCCAAAATTGAGTGGTATATGTTGCCGTTGGTGCAGTAAATGTAGTTGACCATCCTGATGTCAGACTTGAAAATGTTCCAGTTGAAAAGTTATAACCGCTGGCCGTTGGTGCAGCTGGTGCAGTTGATTGTGAATTTGCATAATAAAGTTGACCAGTGGCAGTCCTTGGTCCAGTGGCTCCAGTTGATCCTGTGCCTGAAAAGCCACTATATCCTGACGCTCCACTATATCCTGACACACCAGACATTCCAACTGGTGCCCAAACAAATCCAGCACTGATTGGACTGAGTGCTGAAAGACTTGTCCCACTACCTACCTGATAAGCAAAATAATATGTTCCAGCTGGCAAAATAATATCAACCCATGGTTGATATGTTCCATTTGGAGCTGGTTGATTATTTGCAGTTTGTACTGTTTGCCAAACATTCCATTGAGCCGTTGTTGGTGTTGGATATGTTGAATAAAAAAGAGTGGCCGTTGTAACTCTGCCTGTGGTTGGAATAAATATTTGCAAATCAAAACTGGGAATGTTTGCAGTTTCTCGATGGGCAATAACTGTCGGTGCAGTCAATGAGCTAAAGAATGTTGGTGCAGCCAATCCACTGTGGCTGGTTGGTGTGTATGCAGTAATGCTCGATGTTGCATATACATTTGGGTCATATTGCATCATTTGGAATGATGCCCCAAGTGATCCATCAGGCAGCGACACTTCCTTGACTTGCATCACTCTGAATTGCTGATTTGACCAGCCATAATAACTATTTGTCACAGTCACCACATCACCAGCATTGACTTGAATGCCAGTGTAATTGGTGGAAAAACTGACAATCAAATCCAGCCTGTTTTGCTCGAGCACTCGATTAGCCAAGTATTGAGCCGTCACGCTGCTATTGATCAAATCATATGAAATGGTGAATTTGTTGACTGGCTCATTTGGTAGCAGCAACCCTGATGGAGTTTGCAGATTCACATAACCTGGTTGATCTCGATTGCCCGAATCAATGAATCTGGCCTCGATCTGGTTGACCATTTGAGTGATGTCCAGCTCACTGACTGTGATGTCTGAAATGATATTTGAATCATCAAATGAGAATGTGGGGGAAATGGCTTTGTTGACCACCACTGTCCACAGTCCTGTGGCCACCTGGTAAGACTGCCATGAATCGCAGCAATTCATCATCAAATCGATGTTTGACAATGCAGTCTGTCCAGTATCCAAAACACCATTAAATCTGTATCTTGGGATCGATGCTGATCCTCCACCAGCTGGTGTGTAGGTGATCAGCTCATCAGAATATGAATTCAATGCAGTGGCTGATGCAGAGCTTACAAATTGACTTGGAACTGCTGCACCATAGACTGTATTGGTCATGTAGTCATACCAAACGTCACCAGGCTTTGCACATCCAGCACCATTCAAATAATGGCTTACATGGAATGTGACTGGCTGCAGCGCAGTTGTTCCAAGTGAATTTGCGTTATAAACCAGCTGCACAATGGCAAATGCAGTGCCGTTCATTTGTCGGCCACTGCTGACCCATTCCTGACCTGATGGAATGCCATTGGCCGTACTCATCACCGCTGATGGCTGGTTTGATGTGTTGATGGGTGTGATCGTTCCAGTTTGTGATGATGTGTACAAACTGATGTACAAATGACCGCTGATTGTGGTGTCCACATTGCCAGCTTGGTCTGTTAAACTGACCACTTTTGTCAAATCAGTGGTGTCAAATGTGATGATCTGATCTTGATAATAAAATTTGCTGGTATCAAATGAAAACTGCCCATTTGGGCTAATGCAGCTGATCACCATCACATAATACATTGACTTTTGATCTGTGGTCAGTACCGCATCACAAAATCGGCCACCAGTGTATGCATCGCCATATACCAATGGAATGCCAGCCGTTGGATCGGGTGGAACTTGCTGCCTAATGTTATTTTGCTGGGATTGTGGGACATTGGGGGCAAAAAGCCTTGATGCCACAATTGACACTGCAAAAGTGACCGCCATTTGCATGGCCCCAGCATATGTCAAAAATTCCAATTCATATGCACCAGTGACAATCGCTGCTGCAGTGAAGATAAAACTCAGTAATGACATTTTTAAACCTTAATTGTTTTGAGTTGATCCAAATGTCACCAATGGCACTGGATTGCTCGATGTCGATCCAATCACTTTGGATATACTGCCAACTGTTGGCTGAGTGCCAAAATTGAAGTAAGTGGATGCAATGACTGGCACTCGATCCATGCTTGAATCATTTGGATATAAAA
>Ga0208497_1001090_pt1 | contig 10745 bp, 31 predicted proteins | sample CryBogCBE25Aug07_FD_184555 | JGI IMG/M metagenome (GOLD analysis project Ga0208497, IMG submission 184555) | Freshwater microbial communities from Crystal Bog, Wisconsin, USA - CBE25Aug07 (SPAdes) | ecosystem: Environmental > Aquatic > Freshwater > Lake | place: Crystal Bog, Wisconsin, USA...
TAGGTAGGCTAGGTGCGTCCACCAAACGGGTATCATTAAGTGTGATATACGGTCTTATGAGTAATACATATAGCGGGTCAATGAGGATATAGAGGGGGGTTAAGGTATGTTGCCGAATAGTCTAGGCAGGTGGAATGATTACTTGTTAATTACTACTTACAATCACACCAAAAATGTAGAGTTACAATCAATGGTGGTGCGTGAAATCCTACTCAGGAGCGCCCTTAGAAAATTAGAAAATATATAAAACATGAACATCAGAGAATTAATAATAAAGCAAGCTGGGGTAATCCCCGATGCGGTAAAAGTAGGATCAGTGCAAACTAGTATCAGATGGAAAGAACGTGCATCTGAAGCCTTACGAATTGCTAACAATCCAAAATCTACAGAACATCAATTAAAAATGGCATACGCCGAACTAACGAGGAATCTATGAAGCTGTCGCAAATAACACTGGATATTAGCTTGCAAATGCGGGAGAAGATCAACGAGGAAGTAGTTGAAGAGTTTTACCAAGCCATTTTAAAAGGTGCCAAGTTTCCACCAATAGTCCTATTTCACGATGGTAATAAGTATCATATCGGCGATGGTTGGACTCGCATCTTTGCCCACAAAAAAGCGGGCTTGGAAATTATCGAAGCTGATGTACGCATGGGTAGCTATGATCAAGCTATGGATTATGCTTTAAAGATGGCTAATGATGGTCATGGACAGCGCTATACCAACTCAGACAAACGTAAGAAGGTTTTGAAAGCGGTATATCTAGAGCGTTATAAAGACTTAAGCAGCCGCAAACTTGGAGATGCATGTAACGTATCCCATGAGTTTGTTGCTAAAATTCGTGGCGAGACTGGTACTAAACCGACTGCCGTTAAGACTACACAGAACGGTAAGACAGTCGTAATGAACGACACCACAGATCAATTCAAGAAGGAAAAAGATGAGGATCCCATTGAAGAGAATGCAATCATCTCTGAGTTATCGACGACCGTACAGGAACTTGAGGAAGAGAATAAGAAGCTCGAAGCGAGGGTCGCAGTCGCTGCTATGGAAGCTACAGACGAGGAGAAGAACGCCACGTCCTCACTTATTACCGATTTACAAAATCAGGTTAAACTACTTGAAGCAGACAATCGTGTCCTAAAAGCATCCCGTGATTCATTCCAAGCGGAAGCTAGCGAAGCCAAGAAGCAAGCGCTATATGGTAAGCGCCGTTACGAGAAGGCTGAGAAAGAATTAGCATTAGCCCATGACAACATGGCACGATTAAAGAAGCAATTAGATTTAGCAGAAGCAGATTTAGCAATGCGTTGATTTACGGGGGGAAAGCAAGTCGGCTCGGCGACTTTAAATAGCCTGTATGACTTTCATAGAAGTCTTCTTCACATAACGTGAGTACCCCCACCCGATACCAGCCGGATATGCTGGGAGACTAGGAGATTAGATGTTAGAGTTGCGAAGCCATCAGCAAGAGGTTGTAGATAAGTTAAGAGAAGGTTTCAAAGAGGGACACCGGTCACAGTTGCTATACGCACCGACTGGATTTGGTAAGACCGAGGTAGCGATGGCGATTATGAAGGCCGTTGCGGATAAGTTTAAGAAGTGCGCTATGGTTCTAGATCGTATCGTTCTGGTCGATCAAACAAGCAGACGTTTAGATAAGTACGGCATTCCCCATGGAGTCATGCAGGCAGGACATTGGCGTGACAAACCAGAAGAGCATATCCAAGTATGCTCAGCGCAGACCTTAGAGCTGCGTAAATCATTTCCAGATATTGATCTATTGATTATTGATGAGTGCCACGTCACCCGCAAAGGTGTCGTTAAGTTCATTAAAGAGAATCCTCACATCCGTGTGATTGGATTGACTGCTACTCCATTCACCAAAGGGCTGGGCGATATCTATACCCACGTTGTTGGCGCTACTCCCACTGGAGAACTGATAGAAAAGAAATGGTTAGTCCCTCTTAAAGTCTATGTAGCCAAAGAGATAGACATGACTGGCGTTAAAAAGAGAGCGGGCGAGTGGGCTGCTGAAGACGTATCTACTGCTGGTATCAAGATTGTTGGAGATGTTGTGCATGAATGGCACCAGAAAACCCATGCCATCTTTGGTAAACCAGTAAAGACTATCGTATTCTGTGCGGGCGTAGAGCATGGGCGTCAGCTAGTAGAGAAGTTCGCAATAGCGGGCTATAACTTTGTATCTATTTCGTATAAAGAAGATGACCAATTTAAGAAAGAAACAATCGAAGAGTTTAGCAAGCCTGACACTAATATCCACGGTCTTATCGCCACTGATATTCTTACTAGGGGGTTTGACGTTAGTGATGTTCTCATTGGTATATCGGCTCGCCCTTTTAGTAAGTCGTTTAGTTCTCACGTTCAACAGATGGGTAGGGTAATGCGCTCCCATGAAGGCAAAGAGTTCGGTGTATGGCTAGACCATTCCGGTAACTTCCTGCGCTTTCGTGAAGACTGGGACAAGATATTCTACGAGGGCGTAACTGAACTCAAGGAAGGCACTGAGAAGACTAAGAAAGAACCTACTCTCAAGGAAAAGAAAGAAGCTATCTGTCCTGCGTGTAAGGTCTTATGGACATTCTCCGGCAAGATCTGCGGTGCTTGTGGGTTTGAGAAAAAGAAACCGACTGGCGTAGACATGGTGAACGGCGAACTCTTGGAGCTACAGGCTAGTAATGCACAGCTCATCATAGACAACAAACAATTCTACTCAGAGCTACTCTACTACTGTAAGGTCAAAGGCTATAAGGATGGATGGGCAGCAAACAAGTACAAGGAAAAGTATGGAGTCTTCCCCCGTGCCATCCCCAAAGAGATCAGTCCGCCGTCATTTCAGACTAGGAAGTGGATACAAAGCCGCAACATCGCCTATTCTAAATCGAGGAAAGCTGCATGAGTTTTACTATCTATCAAGCGGATGGACTCAAAGTCATTCAATGGTTCAAGACCGTGGATGAATTACTTGCCAGCATGAAGCGTAACCCAAATGACGTATACCACAGGAATAAATAATGGGAAAAGAAGATAAACCAAAGAAGCGTAGCAAAGAAGAGCAACTTGCTATGGATCTGTATCTTACTCAGAAATTTGCAGAAATCTCCAGAAACCAAGAACTTATTCCAGTAGTGATGGATCGTGGTACATGGGAGATGTTGGCATATTCAATCAACAAAGCATTAAAACTTAAACATAAGGAAAAGAAATGAGCGTATTAAAGGTAACTAAACCAGCAGTAAAACATAAGGATGGCACGATTACTAAAGCACCAAATGCCAAATGGAATCACGATGAGATCATAGCGAAAGCGGGAAAGACTGGTCAGCATGGGTTCATGTTGTCAGACGGCACGTTTGCTAGCAGATCAAAGGCAGCTAAGGTAGCAGAGGCAGCAGAGGAAGTGCCTAAGTCAGCAGGAAAAAAGTTGCATTCCCATGAATTACGTCAGGCGTTAGGTTTAAAGAAGGCAAAAGTATGATGGAGAAAACACCTTACGATGAATTCAATATGACCCAGCAAGAGGTAGCCGATTGTCTTGGTATTGATCGGTCTTATGCTGGATGTATTGAGAAGCGGGCTAGAGAAAAGTTTAAAGCAGAACTTGAAAAGCGTGGATATAAATTAGAAGATTTACTTTGGAGATAGTATGAGTGATGGAGGAAAAGGGGATCGTCCACGGCCTTTAAGTGTGAGATTAGAAGAGTTTGATGAGCGGTTTGATGCTATTTTTGGTAAGAAAAAGCCTAAAAAACCATTGTCCTCAGCAGATTACGACTTTGATGAAGAGAACAATACATTTGTCCCAAAAGATAAAGAATGAGCTTTGAACAATTTGCAGAGCAGAACGGTCTGATCATTGACCATGTGTTACTAGACAGATGGGTGCGTTGTCCTACAACAGACAAACCCCATTCCAAAAATGGATCTTATATCTTTGATGGTAACTCTGGTGCTGTGCAGAACTGGGCGCTACATGAGAAGCCGATTAGCTACAGAGGTAAAACTGATCCTCATTACAGGGCTAAGATCAGTAAAGCAAACGATACCCGTGCTGAAGATAATAAGAAGGCGGCATCTAAGGCAGCATGGATTATGAATCAAGCTAATAAACAATCCCATCCTTACCTAACGTCAAAGGGTTTTCCTGACGCTACCGGATACGTATGGAATGATAGCCTCCTGATCCCAATGCGTATAGATCAGAAGCTCGTAGGTCTTCAGATGATTAAACCTGACGGTAAAAAGACTTTCTTAAAGGGTCAGATCACTAAGGGAGCGGAGTCCATAATCGACGCTAAGGGCGTTTCTATCCTGTGCGAGGGCTTTGCTACTGCCTTGTCCGTTAGAAGGGCGCTAAAGGCTGTTAATACCCGCTATACGGTGCATGTGTGCTTCTCAGCCGGTAACATTAAGACAATGGCTAGTAAGTATCCTGACTGTGTGATCGTAGCAGACCATGATCCAGTAGGAGTGAGGGTTGCCAAAGAATCAGGCAGACCATACTGGGTATCGCCTAACGTCTCAGAGGACTTTAACGACTTTGAATTGAGGGTTGGTGCAGAGGTAGCCGGTAAGTCGCTTATTGCACTTGGTTTGTAGGTGGCTGCATCGTAAACTCATTCTCTACGAATACAGTATTGTCTAAGGTATAGAGGTTGTTGATGATGGCGTTCCCGACCAAGAATGACTGGCCGGGATCTCCTATGAATTCCATACTAACTTCAATCTTGCCGTTTTTACCGTCTTTGAGGTAGATAATTGTGCAGTCCATTGGTTCTCCCAAGCCTGACCCTCAATAAACAACTGGGGAAAGGAATTTACCAGTATTTCTAGGTTAGTTTCATCAGCCAATAACGCTGCTTCGCCTATTCTACCAGTAAATCCTCCCATTTTGACCATCTTGTGTATCACAGGCAATAGCCTGTTACGGTCTATGCCAAACATAAAGCGACTGCCATTAATCCAAACATTACAGCGCAAATCAGGTCATCTCTAGTCATTGTGGACTCCTATTCCATGTGCGTGTTCAATCCGTCTCACAAAATCTATGAGCGGGCTAATGCTTTTCTGCATTGAGACATCAAAGTAAATCTGTTCGATCTCTTTAATGGATAAGGGGTGACTAATCTGGATTTTTTCCAGCTTAGCCAGCTCCCTAAAAAAATCTTTTTCGTTCGTATTAGCCATAATCAGTTTCAGTATCAGTGATCTCAGTATATTCTCCCAAATCCCCGATGTCATTCTGAAATTCATCGTATGCCACGCCTTCTGCTTCCTCATCATCAGGCGCACTAACAAGGTATTGCTTAGACCCACTAAAGTGAACGGTAACGATATAGTCCTTCATTCTCATACTTCCTCCCCGATTAGCTTTCCTGTATCTACTTTGTAATTGTGCGCCAGCTCATCCATCAGTCTAGATAAACTATAAGCTACATCTGCATAGTCATCCATATCCAATATGTCATGGATGCGCTCATACATATACTTGGTGCAGACCTTACTGGGGCGCACTTTCGTCTCAGCTCCTATGTACTGATCTATCTGATGTAAGAAATATTCTTTATCAAGCATTTACAATCTCCACAATTCTAAATTCTTCATAAGAACAATCCTCAAGATATCCCAAGCGAACATCCTCTTCTTGTTCTTTGATCTCTTGGTTTATGGCTTCAACTGCCTCATCCTCTGAATCAAAAAGAATTTCTTTTCCATTACAAGTCCATATTGGTTCGTCATAACACAACCTAATTGCAAATTTAGTCATGGCTCACCTCGTCTATGTCCTCAATCTCAAAATCCCCGCTATCGCATTCGTGCCACTCAATTTCGCCCTGATCTTCTTGGACAATCTCGGCTGCCTCGTCCTCTGAATCAGCCCGAATGAATGTTTCGTAATAGATTAACTGGCTACAAATTACCTTATAAGTGTTCATGCTGTTTCCCTTTCGTCAATTACAGACTGTTGCCATACATTGATTGCGTCCCAGTTGATACCCACTTCAGGATTTCCGTACTTCTCCATCATCTCTAAAACAGACTGCGCCTCTTGCTCGGTCAGGGTTATGTATTCCCCATCACCAGCGTAATACTCTTGGACATCTTCAACATTCCACCAATCACAATGCCAATTCGGATCAGTTAAGCGGACAATATCTCTAGGATCAGGCATGGATTGACCCTCAGGCAAATCAAATTCAATCGTTACTTTCATCATAATTCTCCTCGGTTAAGTTAAAAGTGGCGGGTAATGTAGATTACTAGCCCGCCTCTAGTCTCGGATGTAAACCCCGCAAAGTAATTTCAGGGGGACGTGGTTTACTAAGAAATTGTGTCCGCATCTACAAGGCTAATAGCAATTTCCGCATCAAATACCCCCTTAAATTTTAAAATTCTGCTCAGGCAAAGGCACAATAAAACCCTTCATTCTGAAATTTCCCCGCTTACTGGATAGTGGCTCATCGTAAAAAGTGCGCTCGCCTAAGTCTCTATCGTTCAAAAACTCTTGTGGTTCCTCTTGTTTAATTCTCTCAATCGCCTCATTCAACGCTTCATTTACTTCTCCGAAGCGTGGGTCTTTATTGCTTCTAGCTACTGACTTTAATAAAACTTGGTTTTTAATACTCAACATGGTAATACTCCTCGATATAAGCCTGACCCTCAATAGCGGAAAACCCGTATATCTTGCGTCTCAGCTACAGTTAAAAAATAATTCATCACTTAAGTGTTGAATGTAAAACATAGGGTAAACCCTACTCTAAAGCCCTCAAGTCTAAGGGCTTCGGAGTATGGTCTAAAAATCTTCTACTTGTATCTGTTCATCCCATCGATCTACTGGATCGCCTGCATCCCCTCGGCTCGCTAGCGTGATCGCTTCTTGCTCGCTTTCTGCCTCTACTATGTATTTCTCGGTCAGGGTTATATAAACTTCGTATTCTTTCATTTTGCTTGCTCCTATGCTTCAATGTGTTTAGTGTTAAATAAATCCCTGCCAATATCTATCAGGGCTTTGGCTTGCTCTACATCAATCCCCCGATGTTCGGCGAATAGATCAGGGCTAAGATAGTTATTCTTATAGTCTAAATACTGGTCAATCAAGTAATGGCGGGTATTCACTTTGGAATAGTCGGTTAAGTCAATTTTATAAAAAGTCATTTTAAGCCCCTAAGAAAATTGTAAAAATTGGTCGTACTTATGGATTACTGCTTCAGCCTCTAAAATATCGGGCTTGTCTAGCTTGTAAGCCTCATTGCTGGGTTCCATTCCGTCTAGATACCAGCCCGCAAAATCTAACAGTCTGCGGATTTTGTTGTATTCCTCTATATCCATTGTGATAGTCATTTAAGCCCCCTATATAGTGCGATAAACTCCGCTACTTGTTTGGCGGTCAATATGCCCTTAGCGTAAGCCCTTGTGAGTGTGTAATGCGTCCATTGGTGGTTTGTCATTCTGTAATCTCCTGTGGATAATCTGTCATAGTGTCCGAATCAAACTCCAGCGGCTCTATTTCCCCGCTAGTAATTTGCTCCCAAACAATGTCCTCTGCCTCTTTTTCGTTATTGGCTTGTATTTCTACATAACCCGAAAATGATCTACTGATATAAATTGAATAAGTTTTCATGCTGCTTGCTCCTTAAAGTTAATATCCCGCTTAATCTTTTTGATAATGTAGCTCATGGGATAGTCATAAAATACTTGTCTTATGGTGTCTCTGTCATTGTCTGCAACGGTGCGAATTGATCCGTTATGCTGTCTTTCCATAATGACAAAATAACCTTTATATTCAAAATTTCTCATGCTGTCTGCTCCTGATTGCCTAATAAGATATTTACAAGGTCTGTAGTCGATTTATAAGCAAGTATCTGCAAATGCGGATCAGTAAGCCCGCTCATAAATTGGTCTGCGTCCTGTTCGGTGTTAAATGCCCGTATCAAGTCTCTATGAGTCCAAGAGTTGTAGCCTCTTGCTATGTATAGTTTTTTCATGCTGTGATCTCCTGTCTATATCCAAACTGTTCAGCTATTGCTACCTCAAGCGGTGTAAGTTTTCGGGTCTTTGACCATTCCTGAGCCTTTTCTCTAATTTCTTTCCCGCCTATGGCTCTGCAATTTGCCCGCTCCATTGGGCTAGTGCATTGGTTTAAGTCCCTGTCCAGAGCCTCTTTTAATTGCTTAATTGTCCATGCGTTCATGCTGCGATCTCCTCTTGCTTGGTTAAGTTTTTAGCATCCAGTAAACCCTTAATATAAGAGTGCATTAGGTTAAACAATTCCCGCTTGGGTACATGCCCGCCAATAATCGGGCAAGTAATCCCGCCTCCCTCGTTTACGATGCGATGCAAGCAGACACCACCATAAGCATGGCTGATATGGTAATTGCCTACATTAGAGCGAAAATGCCCGTTCTCGTCCCTGTGTGAATACTCGGTAGGGCTATTGGTTATCTCATTGAGCCAAGTAGCTAAGTTGTCCAGTTGCTTATCTGTAATACGTTCCATAATTAAAGCTCCTTCGGTTGGTTGATCTCATCAGTTAGCGCATAACGCTAAGACGGGTTTTTAAGCCCGTTTCGATCTTTATACAGAATGGTGCTGGAGTTTCCATACCTCGTTATGCTCATCATCCATAAACTGTTCTATTGCTTTAATCATTTTTTGCCCTGTTTCGGTCTCTGTAATGTCTTTCCCAATACCGTTAAAGCACTTAGTTGCATGAGTATGAGTGTGAAAACGGGCTTTCTGCCCTGTCTCAAAGGTAAAAACCTCCTCAATCCATCCTACATTGCCCGCATTCATTCCTACTACTTGTTTAGATTTAATGTGCATGGTGTATTACTCCTGAGAGATAAAATAGCGAATTTGATCGTAAGCGACATTTGATAAGATGACGATATTGCCGAAGTCATCGTTTGCTAAGTGATACTGAATAAACTTAGATACTTTGAGCATTTGTTTCTCCTTCGTGTTGTATAGACCCGTTGTCTATGTAAGTATTAAATCACCAGTAAACGGACAAAATCTTGATCTAGGTCAAGAAAATGACAAATAGTTTTCCACAATGTGAGAAAGTTTATCTTTGCTGAGATATTTAAAAGCCCGCTATATTCCCCGATGGGAGTAGTTTAGATCATTCTCTAGTAGGGTATAAGACACTTACTTAGGTAGATAGATACACTCAGATACAAAGCATAGTTAAATAAGCACTGTATATATATCCAGTAGTCTATGGTATAGTATCCATATTCCTAATTTATACCCAGTCCATGAGATTACAGAAGTTATCTAAAGCACAGATTAAGCAGAGCCTAGATCAGACTCCAGCCCATGTCATTCTTGCTGGTAATCGTAAGCTCACAGCCAAGCAAAAGGCATATTGTAAGAATATAGTAGAGGGATTAACACAGACAGATGCAATGGCTAAGGCATATAACTACACTGGAAAGCGTAAGACAATGAGTGATGATGCTAGTAGGCTGGCAAAAGACCCCAGAATTTCCGCAGAGATAGAGGCATTAGAGAGGGCTAAAGCATTCGCTGAGACGTATTCTTCTGCTCAAAAGATAGAGGAACTCCGTATGTTAGTGGTGTCACAGCTAACGCAGGAGGCAACAAACCCCGCAAACAAGGCAGGAGATCGCATCTCCGCACTATCTAAGCTGGGACAGGTGGCAGAACTTGGAGTCTTCGTTACTAGATCAGAGACTAAAGTTATCAGAGACAGCGCAGATACTAAGGCAGAACTAATGGATCAGTTAAAGAAAGCATTAGCCGATGATGCTCGCACTGTGGACAATGATATAGCTAGTCTCATGGATGAGATCAACAACCCTCCCGCCATCGAGTTAGCCGACCCAGCGACCCCACCCGACCCCGACCACCCCTTTGTGGAAATTGACGGGTCCCATGTATTACATAGTACTCCAGACAAACAATCTGTAGCTGAATCCAATGACTAATTTCTGTGGTAAAAATCCAACGCTGTCAACGGTTGACACTTTTTATAGGGAAAGGCACCCCCTTCCTTTTCTAAACGCATAGGGGTGGGGGGTATATATTTTGGAAAAACTAAAACAGATCATAGCTGAGCTACAGACCATGCAACGGATAGACTACGCTCCCGGCGGCTATGGGTACATTATTCTGAGTGATGCTATAGATCTATTAAAAATGGTTCACGATGCAGAAGCTTGTGCTAGCAGTCCCGGCCCGTTCGTTGAGGCTTGCGACAAATGACAGAGAAACAGGCTTATATCTACGACATCATTAACAAGTGGTGGATTAAGCACGGCTTTGCGCCCTCTATAGATGACATAATGGATATTACTGGAGATAGGGGTAGGGGGAATGTACACCGTACCATGAAGAAATTAGTCGCCCTTGGACATTGCAAAATGGTACCGAGGATGGCCCGCAGTATTCGCCCTTCGTATATCCGTGTTAATAAGCTGGATCCAGAATGAACATAGAAGAGTTAGTAGCTAAGCTACCTCCTGAAGAGCAAGCGGACTTTTTGGTCACGGCAAGGGAGTATGTTGATTCCAAAAAAAGGGAAAAAGGACAAAAAGACTTTATGGCGTTTGTTCATGCCATGTGGCCGGGCTTTGTTAATGGAAGACATCACAAAGTGATGGCACAGAAGTTTCAAGATATAGCCGATGGCAAGCTTAAAAGGCTTATCATCAATATGCCCCCACGACATACTAAATCCGAGTTCGCCTCCTATATGC
>Ga0208497_1001091_pt1 | contig 10745 bp, 12 predicted proteins | sample CryBogCBE25Aug07_FD_184555 | JGI IMG/M metagenome (GOLD analysis project Ga0208497, IMG submission 184555) | Freshwater microbial communities from Crystal Bog, Wisconsin, USA - CBE25Aug07 (SPAdes) | ecosystem: Environmental > Aquatic > Freshwater > Lake | place: Crystal Bog, Wisconsin, USA...
GTATTAGGCAGAACAACACCGTAGTTTTCCCGCAGAGGCGCAGAGACGCAGAGGGTGGATCATTTGGAGCAAAGCCCGAAGGTTTTGAATCTGGAACTCATGAATTCATGACGGGTTGGAGATAAAAGGATGGATCCTAGATTTTAAATTTTATCATCTCTCTTTCCTGATTTCCTGAGTTCATATTATTTTCTCATTTCTTTCCTCTGCGTCTCTGCGTCTCTGCGCGAGTAATCTCTTCTCTGACCGAACAGCTCTCCCATGCCCATCCTCAACATTGCCGCCTACAAGTTCGCGGAGCTGACCGGACTTCCCGAATTACGTGAGCGGCTTAAGATTGCGTGTCGCGCCTTGGAACTCAAGGGCAGCATCCTACTGAGCCCCGAGGGAATCAATCTCTTCATCGCCGGAGAGGCATCCTCGGTGGAGAAACTACTTGTGAGTTTACGCTCCATTCCCGGCCTTGAGACTCTTCAGGAAAAGCGTAGCGAGAGTGAGGAGCAACCCTTTAACCGGATGCTCGTGAAGATTAAGCAGGAGATCATCGCCTTCGGCGTCGAGGAGATCAATCCGGCTCGTCACACCTCTCCACGGCTTCCCGCCAAAGAACTCAAGCGCTGGTTGGATGAGGGGCGTCCCGTCACCCTTCTCGATACTCGAAATACCTATGAAGTGAAGCTAGGCACCTTTGCAGGTGCAGTCACGCTTCCAATCCGCCACTTCCGGAAATTTCCCGAAGCTATCAAGCAACTCCCCGAATCGATGAAAGAGGCTCCCGTGGTCAGCTTCTGCACGGGAGGCATCCGCTGCGAGAAAGCCGCCCCATTCCTGGAGATGGCAGGCTTCCGTGAGGTCTACCAACTCGAGGGAGGCATCCTGAAATATTTTGAAGAATGCGGTGGAGCGCACTGGGATGGGGAGTGCTTCGTCTTCGACAAACGCGTCGGCGTCGATCCGGCGTTGCAGGAAACAGGCAGCCAACTCTGCTTCGCCTGCACCGAGCCCTTGACTGAGGAAGAGGTCAACGATCCGCGATACGTTTATGAGGTCAGTTGCCCCTATTGCTACGACAAGAGGGCTTAAACAGGTTTCCTAACAGGAATACCATGCGCAGCTAATTCTCTCTTCACATCACCGACCGTATACTGCCCAAAGTGGAAGATGCTGGCGGCTAGCACGGCGTCGGCCTTGCCGATGGTGAGAACCTCTGCCATGTGACCGATATCGCCCGCCCCACCGCTGGCAATCACGGGAATGCCGATGGCATCGCTGACGGCGGCAGTCAGTTCAAGATCATAGCCCTTCTTAGTACCATCAGAATCCATACTGGTGAGAAGAATCTCCCCGGCTCCGCGCTTGGCAACTTCCTTGGCCCAATCAACGGCCTGCCAAGACGTGGGCCTACGCCCTCCGTGGGTGTGAACGATCCATCCACCCTCTCCGTCACGACGAGCATCGATAGCAACGACAACACACTGGGAGCCGAATCCCTCGGCGGAAGCATTTACAAGATTAGGGTCATCAAGAGAGGCCGTATTCATGCTGACCTTGTCGGCTCCTGCCAGCAGCATCGCCCGCACATCCTCGACCTTACGAATACCTCCACCCACGGTCAGCGGCATGAAGCAGGCATCGGCAGTCTTCTCAACTACTTCGCGCATGGTGGCGCGCCCCTCATGGGAGGCGGTGATATCCAGGAAGACCAGTTCATCGGCACCTTGGGCATCGTAGGCGCGGGCGCACTCGACGGGATCCCCGGCGTCACGAATGTTCTCGAACTTCGTTCCTTTTACGACCCTGCCACCTTCGACATCGAGGCAAGGAATGATGCGTTTACCAAGCATCAGGAGACACTAAAGGTTGAGGGTTGAAGGCTGAAGGTTAAATTCATTCATGGAAGCAGGCTCAGCAAAGGTGAGACCGTCTCAGTCCCCGTGGCAGCAGATGAGCGGCAAATTCCCGGATGATCCTGGGATAGAGGTCGTGCTCGGCGACTTGGATCCTTGCATGGAGCGACTCAGAAGTGTCACCCGAAATCACGGGAACGCGGCTTTGTCCAAGAATCTTGCCAGTATCAACTCCTACGTCGACCAGGTGAACAGTGCACCCTGCCTCAGGAACACCTGCCTCGACGGCTTGACGCCATGCCTCCAGTCCAGGAAAAGCCGGCAGGAGCGAAGGATGAATATTCAAGATGCGACCCGGGAAGGCATTGAGAAGCGGTTCCTTGATGACACGCATGAATCCAGCGAGCACAACGAAATCGACCCGAGCATCTCTGAGCAATTGGACGATTTCTCCTTCGGCTTCCGGAGACATCTTGGTTCGGAAAGAACCCGGGGCAACAAAGTGACAGGGAATTTCAAATTTCCGCCCGAGATCCAAGATGCCGGCTTGCTCCACATCAGAGATCACAATCACTGGTTGAGCGCCCAGGACTCCGGCCTGAAACGCTTCCGCAAGGGCTCGGAAATTGGATCCCTTTCCAGAACCAAGAACGCCGAATCGGATCATCGGAAGATCAGCGGAATTTTGCAAAAAAAGAAACCCCCGGCTGTTGAAGGCCGAGGGTGTTCATCCCTTCTTAATGGAAGAAAAGAGATTCTTAGTTGGAGGAAGACTCAACCGACGCAACTGGGTCGACATTCACACGACGACCAGCGCGGTCGAAACGAACCTTGCCATCGACAAGCGACCAGATCGTGTAATCACGTCCTAGACCAACATTGCGGCCAGGAATGAATTTGGTGCCACGCTGGCGGATGATGATGTTGCCGGCGACGACACTCTGGTCGCCGAACTTCTTTACGCCGAGGCGTTTGCTTTCGCTGTCGCGTCCATTCTTGACGCTTCCCTGTCCTTTTTTATGTGCCATGGCAGTAGGTGGGTTGGGTTAAATGTTGAGTTAAAGATTTAGGCGGAGATCTTGGTGATCTTCAGTTCGGTAAGCTGACGGCGGTGACCAACAGTGCGGTGGTAGCCCTTACGACGCTTGAACTTGAAGGCGACCACCTTGTCGTCCTTATACTGATCGACAACCTCAGCCTGAACACTGGCTCCGGAAACGAGAGGAGCGCCAAGGGTGACCTTGTCGCCATTGACGACGAGGAGGACGTCGCTGAAAGTGGTCTCTTTGCCGGTTTCGACAGCGAGCTTCTCGACACTCAGGATGTCTCCCTCGGAGACGCGGTACTGCTTGCCGCCGGTTTGGATGATTGCGTAGGACATGGGAAAATCTTTGGAAAAGGAGTGAGAGGATGCCACGGAAGGATTCGGGAGACAACAACATTTTTGTTTTTTTCTCTCTTGCCCGAAAGCCGTCTCTCCGTATGATTCCAAATCCATCAGTTGCTCGGGTGGTGAAATGGCAGACACGTGCGTTTAAGGGGCGCATGCCGAAAGGCATGAGGGTTCGAGTCCCTCCCCGAGCACCATCTCCAGCCGGTGGCTGGAGTGGATTTACAGCAGTTAAGCCTGAAGGCTAATAGGTTTTTTAAGGCTTGGAGGCCTTACTCATCAGATTCTGAGCTAATAGTCTAACCGTCTTCAGTCTATCCACCTCACTGCAGCAGTACCTCCGCCGGATGATCGGCGATACCGCTCAATTCAATGAGTTTTCTTAGCAGAAGAAGCGAAGCCACGGCGTCCGAGAGCGCCTCATGCCAGCGAAAATCAGCTAGCAGCGTGCGCGCCTCCACCTCGAGGGAAAGTTCCCTCGCCAAGTCAGAGAGGGCATAGGAGGGGCGCCCCGGAAGAATCTTGCGACTCAGCGTGAGTGTATCAATCCAAGGGCCGAACCCGTGCATGGGGAAGGCCCGGAGGTAGCGCTTCTCGGTTCCAGCTCCATGAGCAACGATCCAGCGTCCTTCAAGCCGCCTCTTAATCTCGGGCCAGAGAGAGAGCAGTTCGGGAGCATCTTTAAGATCGACGTCGGTGATTCCATGGATCTGTTGAGCGGACCAAGTGACGGAGCGCGCCGTTCGGAGATAACTCCGGTAGAACGTATCCGGCAACGGACTGAGATCTTGCATCGAGGCAATGCCGATCTGAATGGGAATACCGGCCTCATTGGGTCTTTCACCTGCAGACTCGAAATCGAGTGCGGCAAACGATATCTCCCGGATGGTCCGTACCACGGGAGAAAACCGTTACGCCTCCGTTCTCCGCCTAATTAGGCCCTGCGGAGGAGTTCCGCGGTGGCCTCCCAGTCGAGGCAGGCATCAGTGATCGAGACCCCGTAACGAAGCACTGAAGGATCATCACCCAGGTTCTGGGCACCAAATTCCAAATGGCTCTCGATCATTGCTCCGACGACATCGGTGCGACCTGATGCGCGCTGCTCCAGGATACTATTCCAGACCTCGGGCTGACGGGCGGGATCCTTGCCGCTGTTGGCATGGCTGCAATCAATCATGATGGCCGTCGGGACACCTGCAGCCTTGAGCTTGGCGGCGGCATCCGCCGTTTGGTTCGCGTGATAGTTCACTCCGTCACGTCCGCCACGAAGGACAAGATGACCATCGGGATTGCCGGCCGTTTTGATGATGCTGGTCATGCCCTCCTGGTCGATGCCAAGAAAACTGTGGGGACTACGCGAGGAACGCATGGCATCGATGGCCGTCTGAATGCTGCCGTCCGTGCCATTCTTGAAGCCGACAGGCATCGAGAGTCCGCTGGCCATCTCGCGATGCGTCTGTGACTCGGTGGTCCGCGCCCCGATGGCCGACCAGCTGATCAGGTCCGCGATATACTGCGGCATGATCGGGTCGAGGACCTCTGTGGCGGCAGGAAGGCCAAGAGCCGCGACATCAAGCAAAAGCTGGCGGGCAACCTTGATACCGTGCTGCATGTCACCGGAATCATTCAGGTAAGGATCATTGATCAGCCCCTTCCACCCGACGGTCGTGCGGGGTTTTTCGAAATAGACACGCATCACAAGGAAGAGCTTGTCCTCGACTTCCTTGGATAGTTCCGCAAGTCGTCGCGCATAGTCGAGAGCGGAGACGGGATCATGAATCGAGCAGGGACCGACGATGACCAGAAGGCGGGGATCCTCACCGCGCAGGATGTGGCGGCAGGTCTCGCGATATTCAGCAACCTTAGCAAGGATTTCCGGGGAAGCGGGGAGCCTCTCCTTGACCTCACGAGGGGAGATGAGGCGCGTCACTCCGCACACACGGGTATTCTCCGTGCGAGGCTCTTCAATGGTGTCTGTTGTGGTGGCGCTCATGGTTGGAACCCCTGCTTCAGCGTTTGAGGCTGGCTCAGTCGGGCTGAATAAGATCCATGCAGAAGAGGTGGATTGCAACTCACAAGTGTGGATAAAGGGGTAGCCAAAACACCATTGGCCATCTCCCTAATGATGACGTGTTGATTTTTAGCCTTCAGCCGCCGGCCTTTTTCCTTCAGCCTTTTGCACATGCCTTCCTTTGACATTGTATCAGAAATCGAGCGGATGGAGATCGAGAACGCGGTGAATCAAGCCGTGAAAGAATTGGCGACACGGTTCGACTTCAAGGGGAGCAACGTTAAAATCGAGCTCACAAAACCCGAACTCATCACCCTGACTGCGGAGGACAACAATAAGCTTAAGGGTGTCCGGGAAATCATGGTGGGTAAGCTTGCAAAACGAGGCGTCGACCTTCGCAATGTCGAACAGAAGGATGCCGCAATCTCATCAATCGGGCATGCACGGCAGGAATTCGTCATCATGCAGGGACTGGAAGGAAACAAGGCCAAGGAAATCACGACCGCCATCAAGGCCGAGAAATTCAAAGTGCAGGCTTCACTGCAGGATCGGCAGGTGCGCGTCACCGGCACCAAACGGGATGAACTTCAGGAAGTCATTGCCTTCCTACGAGGCAAGGATTTTGGTGTCTCCTTGAGTTTTAAGAACTTCAGGGATTAGGGCGGATTCGTTCTTTTGCGTTTGTCTGCTCCTCATTGCTTCTCATCTGCTTCCGCGGCGGGGGATATATCCCCAACACCTATCTCCGAGCTTCTAGACCCTATTCATCCCCGAGGTGTTTACTGGGAACCAGATAGTTACGCACGTAGTCACTGACGGAATCCTCAAGGGAAGTCGTAGCAGCGTTCCATCCCGCGGCCTTGAGGCGGCTGACATCGGCGCAGGTGTGATACTGGTACTGATTGCGGATGTGATCCGGCATGTCGATGAACTCGATTTTCGGCTTGCGGTCGAGTGCAGTAAAGAGCGCTGTGGCGAGATCCACCCAGGTGCGGGGAGTGCCGGTACCGATATTGAACAGTCCGTTGGCCGTGGCTGTGTCAGCGATGTGCAGTGTCATCGCGACGGCATCTTTCACATAGACAAAATCGCGGACTTGCTCCCCGTCCTTGTAGTCTGATCTGTGGCTCTTGAAGAGACAGACTTTGTTGGTTTCGAGAATCTGCTCGTAGGCCTTCGCAACAAGACTACGCATCTCACCCTTGTGCCACTCGTTCGGACCAAAGACATTGAAGTATTTGATGCCGGCCATCCGGTCGAGCCATCCATTGCGTTTCGCATAAAGGTCGAACAGGTGCTTGGAGTAGCCGTAGGCATTGAGCGGGCGGAGTGAATCAAGGTGGTCGATACCGTCATCCATGCCTCGCGTCCCGTCTCCATAAGTGGCAGCCGAGCTAGCATAGACAAAACGGATGCCACGTTGGAGCGCCCACTGCGCAAGACGCTTAGTGAAGCCAAAATTATTCTCCATCAGGTATCCGGCATCTGTTTCGGTGGTCGCTGAGCAGGCTCCGAGATGCAAAATCGTGCGGATCGAATCCAAACTCTCCGGTTCACACTCGAGGCGATCGAGGAAGGCATCGGCCTGTTGGTAGTCGTTAAAGCGAAGCGGGGAGAGATTTTTCCATTTTTCATCCTTACCGAGGACATCGGTGACGAGGATATCATCCTGACCCCGCTGGTTCAGGGCATGGATCAGGGCACTGCCGATGAGGCCGGCGCCCCCGGTGACAAGGATGGATGGGGACATGATCCCTTAGATTGGAATCGCAGGAACAAAGAGTCGCAATCCGAAAGTTCTTGGGAAGAGTTCGAATCATGGTCAAGGATCGGTAACGTATGCAAAAAAAGTTGCCAATCCGGCGGACTGTTTTAGCCCAATCCGTTCTGCCAAAGGTTCTGGTCTTCTGCTTTTTCCAGATTGGGATCTCTGCTGTTACGGCACGCAGCGATCAATCTTTTGCTGTGGCGCTTCCAGAGTTAGAGGGACCGGTGACGCTTGGGGTCTTCTCGGAAGAGGGGGGCCTTGTCCGATTGCTCTACCGGGATGCACCTGTGGAGTCGATTCCTGCGGGCCTCAATGGCCTCATCATGACCTGGGATGAAAAGGATGATCAGGGTCACTCCGTACCAGCCGGAAACTATATGGCGAAAGGCTTGGTTCACGGCCCAATCTCCATCTCATCACTTCCTTTTTCGGAAACGATTACGGGCCCGCCCCCTCTGGATTGGCCCATGCCACTTACCCCCAAGCTATTACAGAAAAAATCGATCGTACTACGTACCCCCAAGGATGCGTTGCTGGAAAGCAGGCCTCTGATCATCGTGGCCACAACGTTCAAGGAGAACACCTGCACACTTACCGCGGAGGGCCTTCCCATACTTTCCGTTCCCGTGAACAACGATGGTTCATCACAAAGTGCCCGCATCCTCCATGGGATCGAAAAGGGAACCGCTCGATTGATAATCGAGAACCCACAGGATACTACCATCTATGAGATCACAGGACTCGATCGACTGGTTCCTCTCTCAGTAGGAAAGCTGGAGGTCTCTCCTGATGCTTTCCATTTATCTCCATCTGCTGGAGAGTCTACCCACTGATGAATGCCTTCCGGATCATCCTGATGATAGTTGTGCTACTGATATCAGCGGTTGGCGCTATGGCGCAGCAACAGGCTCTGAAAGAAATCAAAATTCCCTACGCGCTGACGTGGGGTGACAGCATCGAGAAGGTCCGGGGGATGATCAATGCAGTGAAGGCACGGGAAACCTCCTGCACAGAGAAATCGATCGGCAAAGTCATCCTAGGGGCCGAAGGGCTGAGCATCGGTGACACCATGCTGAAAAAATCCCTCTTCACCTTCAAGAATGGCTCCCTGATCGAGGTGGAGTTGCAGTATGACGATCCCACATGGGATGCCGAGAAGACCGTCGATTTCTTCGATCGTACCAGACGACGCATCGACGAACGCTACGGCCTCGGCACACTGCTGGTGAACAAGGTGAAGGAGCACCCTGCAGGAGATAATATTCCCAAGGAAATGACCTACACGCTGATTATCTATCAATGGAGTCAGCCTACAGTGAACCTCGAGTTGAACTATTACAGTGTTGAGGAGAAAGAGAAATCCCTACGCCTAGTCTCCCTCCACTATAAGACGCCGTGATAGGAAGATAGCAGATAGAAGCAAGCCGGAGAAACGGGCGCGGAAGACTGCCAAAGGCAGCTCCGTAGGGGTGGCACGGTCCGCCGGGATGCGGATGCCATCAATTAGGCTGGCAGTAACGAGGTCTGTCTTGCCTTGAGAAGTACCCCAAGGAAAATTGAAACTCCTTAAACTAGCGGTTTTTTAACGGCTGGCGTCTGGTTCCTCCCTAATAGTCTGGGTTTTTTTATGGGCTCTCCAACTTAAAGTTTCGGCAGACCTAGTTTAAAGCTTGAAAGTTTGGATGGAGAGTAAGCGGCCAGGGGAAGCTGTAGTGAACTATTGCCTCGCCGTCTCCCGACGGCCTCGCCCCTTCGGGGCTGTGCTTCGCACAGGCTACTCCATGCCTCCCGGCACTCGGCGTTGCGAGCGAGTAGCAACAACGCGCGGCGCTAAATACCGGATCGTGGGAACGATCGGGATAGCCTACGCGCGGCGTAGCCCCATTTTAACAAATGGGGCGCTACTCGCGGGAGCGAGAGCGGCAAATCTCAAGCCCTCTTGCGGGAAAGCATGATCTCATTTCCTTCGGTATCCACGCACATCGCCAGATGCGGAGGCTCCCCGTTCTCAGGCTGTGGTTCCCTGAGCAACTGACCTCCCGCGAAGACGATTTCTGCAGCCCCCTCGATTACATCCTCAACTTGAAAGCTCATTCCAGTCCAAGTGCGCTTTCCCTCGCCGCCCCCATGGATGCCGATGATGCCGCCAGCAACCTGGATATCGGTAACCGCAGGATTCTCCCGGATGACCTTCCCTCCAAAGACGGAGGTGTAGAATTTCACGGCACGTGCGGTGTCTGCTGCCCAGATGATATACTTGAGTCGTTCGACGATCATTTGCTTGGGAACCTAGGGATTCTACACACAAACCAGCAGATGAATATCATCCGGGAGAAGCGCGGCGACCTCTCGGATGATGTTTCCGCGAAGCATATGAACCAGGGTGTTCCTTTGAGGGGCACCAAGGAGAACGCGCTCTGCTCCGATAGTGGAGGCAAGATCGGCGATGGTGTATGCTGGCGCATCGCTGACGGCGTAACAGGGGATAATCGTCTCACCGAGTCCCTTATCCCGTAATGACTCGAAGGTCTCGCGGGCCTGTTTATCCTCGGTCCATTTTTTCTTGCGATCACCGGGAGCAATGACCGGTTGCTCGCGAACAAACAGAACATAGAGAGGCTGGCCGTTCTCGGCAGCCTCTTTGACCGCAAAATCGAGCGTGCGCCCCTTACCCCGCACGGCAACGAGGATAGGGCCATGATAGGGCTTTGGTACCGGCGTGGGTGCGAGGGCAGTGCCAGTGGCGGCAAGAATGATTTTTGCCGCGGCCGTAGGAGTGTTATCGGGCTTCATTGAGATTGCCGATTTGCCGGTATTTTCCATAGCAAGAACAGCTGCCTGTAATGCTGCATCCTGTGCTGCCTTGGCCTTACGTTCCGAGCTCTCCTTCGCAAGACCCCGGAGTACCAGACCAATCGCCAAAACTGTGAAGGCGAAAATTCGGGCATTCGGCTTATCAATGAAGAGAGAAATCTCGATCACCGCCATGATCACGAAGGTCAGGAACATGAGTGCGCGTTCGTGGTTTTTCAGGGCGAGCTTCCAATCGGTGCTGGTCGCTCCAAGATTCACCGCGATGGCACCCACCACGCCAACCGCATAGAGATCCGCAAGGCCAGACATATCGCTCACGGCGATGACCAGACCTGCCGGCACGAGAACGGCAAAGAAAAGGCCGGCATTGGGAACGCCGAAGGAATTCAATTTTGCAAAGATCGGAGGCATTTCCTGATCACGAGCCATCAGGAAAGAAATTCCACTGAGAGCCACGATCGCAGTGTTCACGGCACTGAGAAGAAGGATGCCGAAAACAATGCTGACCGCCCAAGCCGCAATGTGTCCGAAGACAGGACCGAACAGATTGCCAGCGAAGATCTGGGCCATGTAGCGGAGCATATAGTCACGGACTCCCTCGGCACCCGGGGCATTCACTTCACCATTGGCAGCAACCATTCCCGGAAGTGCCGCCATGGCAAGTCCCAGAAGTCCCGTTAAAAGACAGACCTCAAGCATGACAACGAGTAGTGCCTTGTTGGCAGTCTTTGAGACATTGGGCTTTTCCAGCGTGCTCCCCGGGTTGAGTTTCATCACCCCTGTTGAGTTGGCGATCGCCTCGACACCAGAAAGGGCAAGGACGATGGCGACGAAGGCGTTCCAATTATGAAAAAAACCGCCGTGAAGAGGTTGTGTGTGGGTCACCGCGTCTCCCAGATGGGGAACCACCAGGAT
>Ga0208497_1001096_pt1 | contig 10702 bp, 20 predicted proteins | sample CryBogCBE25Aug07_FD_184555 | JGI IMG/M metagenome (GOLD analysis project Ga0208497, IMG submission 184555) | Freshwater microbial communities from Crystal Bog, Wisconsin, USA - CBE25Aug07 (SPAdes) | ecosystem: Environmental > Aquatic > Freshwater > Lake | place: Crystal Bog, Wisconsin, USA...
ATGCACCAGCAGCAGTAGCTGTGATGTTGATCGTAGATGTTTGTGCCCATCCTGATGCAAGACCTTGGTTTGAGCCATTAACAGTAATAGAACCAGCAGTTCCACCTGTCCAAGCACCAAACTGTTGTGACACAACGTTTTGATCCATCTTCCAGTTCACACCAGCAGAGTCACGACCCATCAAACCTTTGCGATACTGTTCGCCAATAGCTTCTTGGGGCACAAAGAGGCCTTTCAAGCTGTCAACAATAGTTGCAGAGGTAAATGGCTCGATAGTTACTGATCTACGACCATCACGAGGAGCACCCTCAGAGTCAAGGTAAGCACCAGCAGTCAAGTATGTAATCAGACCTGTAGGAGGTGTTCCAGCAGTACCAACGATATTGGCTGTGTTGTTCTTAGCCATAACTAAGCCATCACGATCAATCTTGTTGGCAATGGCGGCAACCGCAGGCTTCAACACACGATCAGAGAACATATCCAAGCTCAATGCAAGATCAGCTGTGGTAAATTGGGTGTCCACATGGAATTGCGTTGAGAGGGTTACAGGTACTGAAGTTTCATTAAAGTCCTCGACATTAAGCGCAGGTCCTGTCGTACCGATAAAGCGTCCGGGTCTGCGTACATTGACTGTGTTACCAATCTTTGCACCGACAACAGCGAACTGGTCATCATAGTTGCGGTCTACTTCTGACGTGAAGGTCAACTCATTTTCCAAAACCATTAGCGCTTCGTTAGTGATTTTGGATATCGTTAAGAGATTATTACTCATTTGATTTCCTTAAAAAAAATTAAAAGTTTTACCTAATTTTCCCTGCTTTTCTCATCTCTCGCCATTGTGCTGGAGTACCAGTAAACTCACCATTAGAGTCTATTGGAGTATCCACAGCAGCACTAGATGATCTAAGTGGGCTGATAGGCTTGGGTGCGTTTGATCTAACAACAGGTTTCACCTCAGTCTTTGGTTCTGTCTTCTCGAATCGAGCTTCTAGTTTCCCAATCTCTCTTAGAGCACCAAGAGCAGTCATCTTAGAAAGTCGTTCAGCAACGTCTGGATTCTCTGCTAAGTGATATAGGATGTGTGGCCCTACTTCACTATCGAAAATCGCATCCCTAACTTGGTCTGACACCACCACATCTGAAGATGCAATCATGTCATCGTAGTCAGGTAACTCTGCCTTCACTTGCGCTTGCCTCTGATTCCATGCCTCGAATGTCTTAGCACGTTCTGCTTCAGTTCTACGCAATTCTTCCTGTTTGTCTCTCTCTCGTAACGCTTTTTCAGTCGAGTATTGAGCTAATGCTTTTGCGTACTCAAACGCATCTGCAAACTGATCTGGCCTTGGCTCTGAAGTCTGCTCAACTGGTTTAGGGTTGACTTTGGCTTCTAGTTCCTTTAGCCTTGCCTCTAGCTCACTAGCCCTCGTACGCTCTCGTTCAGCTTCCTGAATAGCCATTTCACGCTGTCTAGTAATCTCTGTAAAACGCTTCTCTAATCGATTTGGCTTTGGTTTTTCTGCTGGTTTTGCATCATCTTGCGCCTCTGGCTCACTCTTAACCTCAACCACCTCTGTTTGCACAGGCTCAGTTTCAGTAGCTAAACCTAATTTATTAGCGTAAAAATCTGCTGAGTTTTCACTCGTCAGGACTTGTCCTGCTTCTTTGTCTGACATGGTTTTATCCAAGGATTTGCCCAGTTAACCTAACTGGTAAGGTTTTTGGTCAATATAGACCGAAATCATTACTGTGTCAATTACTGTATAGACTGCACGCTCTGGTTTGCATATTGGAACTGCTCAGCATTTCTAGCTGCAATTTCCTTTTCCAATCTTGCAGTATCCATGTGATGCAATAACAACTCCATAATTGACTCAATTTCTGTCTTGTTCTGGCTACTTACAGCTCTCATGTTAACGTCATGGACTTTAGCCTCCAACATAGACTCAGTATTGTGTGCTTTGGCAGTCTGACGCATCAATTCACGCTTTGTTTCTGCCTCTTGCTTAACAGCTTCAATGTCTGAACGCTGTTTAATGGTCATCTGCAACTGCTGTACTTGTTGTTGCATCTGTTGTAGTTGTTGCTGAGACATAGCCAATTGCATCTGAACTTGAGGAGGAATCTTAGACTTCTCATCAATCTTAGACATGGGATTAGCTGCTGCTAATCTGTCTGCAATGGTCTGAGCACCATGAAAATCCATGTTTCTGAAGAACAAATCACCAGCAATTTGCATGAGACTTGGGTCTGCTGCAAGCAAGGGCATCATGCTCTCGATGGCTTCTTGACGCTTAGAGTTGTACCCGGGGCCTGTATCCATCACAATGTCGTACTCACCAATGGTTGTGTCATTCAGCACCCTGTAAACACCTTCTTCATCAACTCCATAGGTGTTAATTTCAACCAAATCAGGCTTTCCATCTTCCCCAATAATCCTCATTGTGCGTTGAGCATCATATATTTTAGGGATCAAATCCAAGCAAATCTTACCAATCTGGCGTTGTGAACGAGTCAAATTGTCGTAAAAATGGAAGTTGCTAATATCTACTTGTTGTTGCTGACCATTCAAGGCTTTACCAGAGATATTGCCTGTAGGTAACTGATTAGGGTCAACAATGCCAATAACTGCTTGCATGTCTTGGGACACTTGGGCAGATGCAGTCATAATTCCTGCAGGAGGAGCTTCTGGCTGTATGCGAGTAGGCACAGGAGCAGGCATTCCCTCAATGTCTTTTTGCTTGTAACGCAGAACTGCAGCACTCTTGATGTTAGCTTGTGCCCATTCAGTCTCATGGCCCTCGTCTTGGCCTTCAGCAATCAACCATTTAGGCTTGGGTGCTAGGGCAATAGATTCAGTTAAGCTAGTCTGCCAGAAGTTATACATCCTCTGTGGGTCTTTGGCTTGCCTAACCATGCCAAACTTCTTACGCTTGTTCTCAACAATCAGTTGCTGACCATAAACAGGCACAATCGGGATGTATTTACCTGCCCATACACCTTCTTCAAGCACTTGCATACCTGTGACTTTAGCCCATCTGATCTCTTTTTTGATGGTGTCACGTTGGTCAATAATGTTTTCTGCTTTGCCTTTGTAGTCTTCTTTGTAGACTTTTGTGCCATCAGCAAGCAACAAGAGCTTGGTTTTCTTTTGAACTGTGTAGAAGTATTCAGCAATGCGAATATCTTCCTTGGTAACCCATTCTGCGTTGGTGTCACCAGTTCCTCTAAGGTTAAACTGAGCACCATCGTCAGCATCAGGATACATTTTTCTGAATGTTTCCTTGCTTAATACCTCAGAAACCAACACCCTTTCAGCATCAGAGCCATCAGGAGCTACTGAATTAGGGTCAAAATAGACTGTAAATGGGTTAATAATGGGCTTGATAAAGATTTCTTGGTCAAAGCTATCAGGACTTACATAATCGTGCGTAACCCTGATAAATCCCCATCCCATCCTGACCTGAAAGTCTACTGCTGTGTCATAGGCTTGGTCAGCATCTGAGTTAACTTCAATATGCCTAATCATGCCTTGCACAATATCAGCCATTTTAATGTCAGTATTGTTATTTACAGCATGGACTTTGATTCTTGGCCTTTGCTGCCTGATGTTGTTCACGACTTGGCGAACATAAGCATCTATCTTATTGATGGTCAGGCAAGGCCTAGATTCAAGTGTACGACTGTTTTGAATCTCGACAGGCCATTGGTCACCAGCACTAAATCTAAGGTCTTCTAGGGCTTCCTGACGATTCATCATGTCTGCTGTAGTACACAGATGCAAGAACTCCTGTGCTTCTTCGATTAGACCATTTGATTCAAGATCGTCCATTTTTAGCCCATCCAATTGACTGAGGGTTGATATACTGCCTTCTTAACTACCTTTTTAGGCTCATTGACCATTAAGCCAATGTACCTAAAGGCATCAGCACCATGACTGTATTGGTCGTGCAATGGAGTCTTGCTAAATGCTTTGGTATCAGGATCGACCTCATATCTGTAATGCCTCAAGGCTTGTAGCCCTTCTTCACAGTTAGTGCGATCAAAATAGCAATTAGGAAAGATTGTCCTTGCAGCGTTAATAGAGTCAACAATTGGCACTCTTTCCAATATTCTAGTCTTAAATCCTAAAGAACGCACTATTTCTTCGATGCTCTTGCCATTTGATGCTAATGTCCTGTTTTGGGCATCGTGTGGCAACCACAATGTATCTATCATGTAGCCAAAGGTCTGCAACTTAGCCATGATCGCTGAAATTGTTTCTTGGCTTGTCTCATGGTATCTGATTAGCCTAGTCTCCATCCCAATGAACTGGACAAACCAAATGGCAGTTGCATCTGACCATCCAAGGTCAAAGACTGCATGAACTGGCTTAACAGGGTCATAGTTAACCTTGGCAATCCTGCCTTGCAACTCAGCCATTTGCAGCTCTTTGGCAAAGATAGCACCATCTACAGTCTGTCTACAAACACCTTCCCAGACTGTTGCATAGGCTTCAGGATCACGAGCTTTAAGGGCATCCTTTTCTAGTCTTAACGTCTCAGGAAACCAAGGATTGTCTGACCAGTTAATCTTAACGACTTGGGCATCACTTGGGCTATGGATAATGAAACGCTGGTAAGTATTGTCTGATTCCAACTCTGGGTTAAAACTTACCCATATTTCAGACTGTTCTTTTCTAATGGTAGGAATCAATACATCCCATGACCTACCAGACACGCTTTGGCCTTCCTCAACCCAACAAATGTCTACACCCTCATAAGATTTAACATTTGCTACGTTGTTTTTTAGGCCAACAAAATTAAATTCTGAACCATTCTTACCCCTGATTGTTCTATCAGTAATTTCATAGAACTCAGTTAGTTCCATAGACGCAATCTGGTCACTCAGGAGCTTGTGTACTGAATCCTTGATCGAGGTTTGAAACTCACGAGCACAAAGAATGCGTAAAGGCTTAATAGCACCCTGAATCAACAAAGCTCTTGCAATCCCCCAAGACTTTGCACCACCTCGTCCACCCCAAAGCACTTTATACCTTGATGGCTTAAACAGGCATTCCAGCTTCTCAGGAAACTCTACCTTGTTAATGGCTTCTTGCAGATTCAAAGTTGGTGCTCCCATAAAGCAGGGTTGGACAGGACAACACTTCTATGAAACCCATCCAAGGGGCTAATCCTTTTCACCAACTTCGTTAGGCTTGACAAATGTCACCTGAATGCTTGGAATTAGTGGAGTTCCACCTTCACCAGTCAACTCAACCTTGCTATTGTCTCTGTACTTCTTGGGAAACCTTGCTGCCATGCTTCTAGACCAAATACTTGCATTTAACTTAGCAGCATCTTTATGCTCAAGCATGTACAACTGGCCTTGTTCTTCCCACCAATTCTGTTCAGCTATCTTAGCATCGTCCAAGGCATGCAGAAAGTCTGGATACTTGTCTTTCCAGTCGTAAATTACTCTTAACGAAACACCCAATTTGTAACTAATTTGTTCTATACTTTTGCCCAATGCGCCCAATTCCCTGACCTGATCGCAATATGCAGGGTCATAAAGAGTTGGTCTACCAAAGGGCTTTAAAGTATCAGACATTATTGTTGTGCAGGTTGTTCAGCAGGTTGCTCTACTGGTTGTGCAGGTTTTGGTGCTTGGTCTTGAGCTTGGGCAATCATTTTGTTAAGCAGTTCAGTCATGTCTCTGATCTTGTGCTCTAAAGACTGGATGACCAAGTTAAGTTCTTGAGTTGAGTGTGTGAAGTTAAACATTTACTTTCCTTTTTTCATTGGTTTAGATTTCTTTCCAGCTTCACGCTTTTCTGAATACGCAATCGCCACAGCTTGCTTTACAGGCTTACCTGCTGCAACTTCTGTTTTGATGTTTTTTTTAAATGCTTCTGGTTTAGTTGATTTGATAAGTGGCATGATTAACAGTTCCAGTTCTTTAGTGATGCTTTAGCCCTTTCTGCAGGGCCTTTAGCGTTTTTGACAACCCCTTCCATCCGAGCACAGAAACTCGCCTTCCTACCTTCATCCTTCTTTGTCTTTGGGTTAGGAGCTGGTGCTTTTAAATGGCTACCATTCTTTGCATTGTATTCAGCACGACCCTTTGCAGTCATACCAGCACCCTTTTCTGTAGGGTTATAGGTCTTGCCTTTGCCAGTAGTCTTGTGTTCAATGGGTTTGTCGTGCTTTTTCATTCGATTTCCTCTACAAAACAAACATCTTTCCAGCTCATTACCAATAATCTTTGGTCATTGTCCTTGAATTCTTGGTATTTCAGGTATTCGTCTTTGTAATCCTTGGCTAATGTACCAAAGTAAACCTTGTCACCAATGTTAAGGCCTTCTTCTGCTGCCTCATCACCTACTGCGACAATAAATCCACAAGTGTCTGCTTCTGCACTTTGAATGTATAACGTGCTCTGAAATCTTGATTCAGGCCTGACAAATATCTTGTCTCTTAATGGTTTCATTTCTTGGGCCTCCCTCTACGTTTTGGAGGGTCTTCAAGAACTGGTAATTCTAAGAGCTGCCTTTCCATGTGCGAAAAAACACCTGACTCACCAGAATCAGGTAAAGGCTTGGCAACTGCTTTCTGTGCAAATTCTCCACAGACCTCATTTTCATGTCTCATTTGGTAAACAGGATACCTCCTGCAAACTCCCAAATCTTTGCCATGAAAATGCTTGCATGACTTACAATCATTTCCAGCCATTAAAGTACCCTCTTACTTTCTTGGTTAGAAGCCCATCTAGGTATGCTCACTTAGATGGGTTTCGCTTTACATACCATCTTGGTCGTGGTCGTAACGCTTGTGCTCGTAAACAACGTGCTCTCTTGAGCCTGTGTTCATTTCACCCAAACGTCCATCGTGATGGCCCATGTGACCAGCGTGACGCTCGCCAATACCATCAGCCTTACCCATGCCAACACCACCCATGATGGGTCTTTTTCTTTCACCAGATGTGTCTGAAGACAAAGCACCCTTTGGCACTCTTTCACCAGTTGCACCAGTTTTAAATACTTCTTTGTCTTCCATAGGAACGCTTACCTTCTTCATGCCTGTGCGATCAGAAGATGTAACTCCCTTTGGCTCTTTCTCCATTTTTGGGTAACCCATGATAAATCCTTTGTTTCTTTGCAAAAAACACTACTTTTTGTAGCTATTCCACTATATCACAATTTAGATTTGTCAACTACTTTTTTAAGCAGCCCTCATCACATACTGAGGCTTACCAGCTCTACCATCCCTTTTTTCGTCAGTTGTATAAATTAACTTCTTGCGTTTTAAGGCAGCATATCGAGCTGTTACTGACCCATAAGGCAAGTTATGGAGTTGGGCAAGCACTTGGTCAGATATACATCCCTCTGGATGGCTTCTAATGACCTCATAAACGATTTTTTCAAGGGTTTGGGTGTCTACCTTCTCTGCTGCTTCTTTAGACGTTTCTGGGGCTTCTTTTCTAACCAAAAACTTTGGCAAAGTTCCAAATTCAGGTAAGTTCATTGCTTTAAATAAATCCATGTTGCACCTCAAAAAGGAATATCTTCGTCTGACAAGCTACGTCTTGGAGCTTGTTTGCTCATAAATGTCTTTGCTGAAAATTCTTCTTTAGGCTTTGGGTCGTTCAAATAAGCCCAACCATTCCAACCACCTTCAACCAATGGAATAGTGTCCAGCTTGAGCATTTCACCATTCTGAGTCTCAATAATTGACCCAATTCTTGTGTATCTGTTCTTTTTCATTCCATCTGCATTGGTGTATGAACCTGAGATAACGTTGATTTCTTTAACTAATTTAGACATTTAAATTCCTTAATGTGATTACTTTTTGATTAACTTCTTCTAAAAACTCTGTGATTTCTAGCTCCAACATCTTGACGTACTGGGCCTCAAACTCAATACGCTTAACAAACAATTGCAAGTTTTCAGGCATTCTTGGGTCGTAACTGATGAAGTCACACCATTTGCGACCAGTACAAGCCATTTGCCATTGCATTTGGGGCAAGTATTTGGCAGGTACTTTTTGGCTTACCAAGGTGTCAATGTGGGTCGATGAGTTAGGGCACTTAATTTCTACCAAGCCATCTTCACCTACAAAACCATCAGGACTAGCACCACTCATGTCAATGGTTGGATGGTCAATGAAACCAACTTCCTTAACAAATGTGCTCATCTTCAGTTCATAAGCGTTTCTAGCGTTTGGCTCTTGGTCTGTACCCCATTGCATTGCTGCATTGTTATAAGCCTCTCCTACGCTGTTTGTGAGCCTCTCAAGCACCAATTGGGTTGCATAGTTCTCACGACTAGCACTTGGGCCTGATTTGGTCTTGGCTATTACATCAGCAATTCGACTAGCAGTTACCTTACCAAGACGCTGCAAATGCCATGCTTCTGTACGTTGTTCAATCATTTGTCATTCTCCATTTCTACATAAATTTCTAGTTCCATCATGATTAAACGCATAAGGTCAAACCTATCAAGTTCCATGTGTTCAGCAACTCCAACTGTGGTTTCTATTAAAGCCTCCAAAGTTGTCCACATTTCTTGTCCTATAAACAATTGCATAATTTCTTCATGTAATTGCTCTTTTGTTTTTTCTTTAATTTTCTTCATTTTCTTCCTCTCTACATAGTTCACATTCAGGATGATCTGGGTCACGACAATGTGGGTATCTTCTTAACACTTGCTGATAGCGTTTGTAAGACAGCTCCTCCATGTACTCAAAATAGTATTTTTCTTTTAAATCGTTCACTCGTAGGCCTTTTTAAGTTCGTCCTTAACTGCTATGACCTTGGCTTCCCAGTCTTTCTCATGGAAACAAGCAGCATGGGCTATTTTGTAACTCGCAACCAAGGCTTCTTTAGTCTCTGTTAACCTCATTTTTTCGATCAAATGCTCGATTTGTTCAGGATTAACCTGAGATTTAAATGGTTTTGGAGCACTTGCCCTATTGCCATCATCGTCTTCAGGAGCTTGACCAGTCGCTGCCATCAATGATGCCCTGCGAATGTAAGTTAAGCATGACATAAAACCTTGTGGATCGTGCTTGTTGGCAGGGAAAAACAACCTTCCACAATTCATTTGTTCACCTGATTCATGGGTAAACACAGTCTCAATCACAATTCCTTCATTGTGCTCATAGGTATGTTGGCTAAGAAATATGCCATTGTCATTTAAAGCGTCTATAACAGCTTCAACGCAACTGGCTAGGTCAACGTACTTAGACTTGAAATGAGGGTTTGTAGACTGTTTTAATGCAGGGCCAAAGGCCTTTTGTGCTCTTACCAATGCTGATGCGATTTCTTTCATGCTAATTCCCTTTTTAATTCTCTAATTTCTTTTTCTAAAAATTCAATTTCTTCATGCAAATATTCAACATCAATGCAAAGTGACGCTACTTGTGCTTTGTAATACCCAACTTGAAAGTTAAGTTCATCAGCAATTTTGTATTTTTCCAATGCTTCATTGCATGATTTCTGTATGTGCTCAAATCTAGTCATCATGGCCTCCAAAAGAAAAGGTCAAACATCACAACCAAGGCAGCTAAAGCGTAAACAACTGTTAACACTCTTTCTGAACGAGTTAATCTTGGTTTTTCAATAGAGCATCCATATTCCATAGTGTGTGGAAAGGCTTCGTTGATTGTTCTGTGAAATTTCATGGCTTTAAATCTCCTGTTGTAATTAACGCTAGATTGATTAAATATGTTGGGTGTGGAATGCCAACCTTAACTTGGTCAAGAATAAGGTTGGCTTGTTGTTTACTCAAGATTCAAATTCCATTGAACTTCAGCATCGTGCAATGCTTCGTTAGCATTAAATCCATCACCCATCATTGCCCATTTGTCTTGTATTTGAACAAATGCAACGTAGTTGTTTTGAAGTGGGTTGCGGTTAACAATCACGTTGATTGTTGCGCCTGTTAAATCTGTAAAAGATGTTTGCATTTTGATTTCCTTAAAAGACCACTACGATGTGTTGTGGATTGGCTCTATTGTTAATCTTGCTTAACTAATAGTCAACAATTATTTTGTAGGTAGTTTCCCTAATGTTGTATTTAGCTGACTTAACTGTTGTAATTTTGTATTGTTTGTATAATGTTAAGCATGATTACCAAAAAAGAAGCTATACAATTTGCAGGGTCAGTAACAGAACTAGCCAAGATATTGGGTATTTCTAAAGCTGCTATTTCTCAATGGGGAGAGACTCCTCCTCAAGCAAGAATATGGCAAATGCAATCTTTACATCCTGAATGGTTTCTTTACAGGTAAAATGATTTAGAACTTGGCTAGGGTAGCTCCCGAAAAGATGATTCTTCACCATCCTGCCAAAGTTTCTTTTGTGAAGTTAACCAATGAAGTAAGGTTGTATGCACTACTACAATTTCCATATTGGGGATTACATATCCCATACCCATCACTTAACTGTGATTGAAGACATAGCTTTTCGCAGGTTGCTAGACCATTATTATCTGCATGAAGCACCAATCAAACAAAGAACCATTGCTAGACAAATAGGAATGCTTGACTACGAGCAGGAAGTATTGTCTGTGCTTAACGAGTTCTTTCACGACACTCCTGATGGCTATGTTCACCCAAGGGCTGACGAGGAAATAGCCAAATACAAAGAGTTAAGTGACGCAGGAAAAAGAGGAGCTGCTAAACGTTGGAATAGCCCCCCTATAGCCCCCCTATGGCCACCCCATAGC
>Ga0208497_1001101_pt1 | contig 10670 bp, 12 predicted proteins | sample CryBogCBE25Aug07_FD_184555 | JGI IMG/M metagenome (GOLD analysis project Ga0208497, IMG submission 184555) | Freshwater microbial communities from Crystal Bog, Wisconsin, USA - CBE25Aug07 (SPAdes) | ecosystem: Environmental > Aquatic > Freshwater > Lake | place: Crystal Bog, Wisconsin, USA...
TCCTGAACACTATGACTGGCGCTGTCACCAGCCCGGAGCCCTACCAGCGCGCCAACATCACGCTGCACTTGCTGCGCACTCAGGGTCTTGCCGACTCATTTAAGCAGCGCATGGAAAGCAACGCCATTGTGGGTAATCTGACCGTCTATACTGACAGCACCACGCTTTCGACCTATCCGATCACCAATTGCGCCATTGAGAGTGTCGGCGCGCTGCGGATCAACGGTAAGGACGCGGGCTTCGTGGTGTCGCTGAAAGGTTATTACGAGATTAATTCGCAGTTGTGGGGCTGATATAGGTAGGCAGGACTATGGCAGGCATCGACAGGAAGCTTAATCTGGTGATCCCCGTTGATAATTCGGATGGGAGCGTCACTTACGTACATTCAACCCCGATTTCGCGTGAAGTGTTCGAGCGGTACTTTAAGATCATCGCTCGGACTTTCGCGGAGATTTACAGCGGTGGGTATACGGTCTATTCCGGTCCCCGTGTGGCGGCGCTGCTGCTGAAAAGCACGGCTATGGATTTGGGCGTGTGGGACGGTCCAACCGGTGTGGAACGTGGTTTGATGGATGAGATTCGCCGTCTCACCAACGTGGTTCTCCCCGCACCGCAAGGTGGTTGGGTGACGATGCCCTTCGTTGAAGCGATCAAGGCCGGTCAGATCAATGAGGATGATGTTGCCGAGGTGGATAATGCGCTGGCTTTTTTTACTGTGGCCTGTGCGATGCACAAGAAATCAGACCTGACGGGGATTCTGAGTGGCGCATCGAAACTGTGGGGCGGGTCAACCACGTCATTCAATTGTACGGAATTCGCCGCTTCCTTGACGACCTCGACCGAGGTAGGGAATACTGGCGAGACTCAGACCACGTCGTCGCTTCCGTCCTAGATTGGGCTGCCGGCGAAGGGTTTGAGGAGGTAATGCGTAGTTGGGGTGCAACCACATGGGTTTGTCCCCATGAGTTTCGCCAACGGTATTTAATCAGGTCAAGCGGAGGTCTTTAGCGTGGCAATTCGTTCCGTCATTGAGATTGATGTGGTGGACGACGCCTTTAACGCGTTCAAGAGCAAGTTTGACGAATATACGAAGCAGACTAAGAATGCTGCTGACGCTGAGAAGAAATCCAATGTTGAGAAGATGGGTTTTTTGGAGCGTCAAGTCTACTTTATGAAGACCTTGGTTGGGTTGCAGGAACGAGCCAATCTGATCAATGATTCGACCAATCGCGCTTACGACACCATGGAGAAGCGCACAGCCAAGATTGCCACCAATCTCGCATCCGGCACCGCATCACTACTGCGTTGGGCATCATCCGCAACCACATTCGGTGTGCTGACTGGTGGCCTGGGGCTATTCGGGTTGGATAGGCTAGCGGAAGGTGTGGGAAGCGCTCGTAAGTCCGCCATGGGTCTAGGTGCGTCATACGGTGGTCAGAAGTCATTCATGACCCACTACAGCCCCATTCTGCATAATTCGGAGGGCGTTCTCCAGGCGGCAGCAAGCGCAAAGCGTGGTGATCCCGAAACAGCGGGTGCGCTTGGTCGTCTAGGCATCACCCCAGATCAGATTAGACGGTCAAGCTCCGATGAGCTTGCCGTGCTTATCGCGGAGGGTGGTCGTCGGCTTGCGCTCACTGAAAATGGTAGCAACGATAGCACCATGATTAATCGATACGGTCTTGGTAGCACCGGACTCTCTGTCGAAGACTTTAGTATGCGCAACCTATCAGCCGAGGAAATGGCTAGGCGCAACCGTGATTACCACAGTGATCAGCCGCGATTTGATCAGGACGCTAAAACGCAAGGTGTTTGGTCCGACTTCGCCGAAAAACTTCATGCGGCTGGCGAGCAAATCGAACAGACTTTCGTGAACATCCTCTCACCTCTCGCGCCTAACCTCACTAAGCTATCCGGTGCTTTTATTGAACTGATGAGTTCGGTACTGAAAGGTCCGGCACTTGGTAAATGGATTGACGATATAAGCGAGGACCTTGGGAAGCTCGGAACAGAGATTGGCAAGGAAAGCTTCAAGAGAGGTGTGCTTGAATTTACTGATAGCATCATCGCGTTCGCTCACGACCTGAAAGACTTGTTGCCCCCATTCCATACATTTATAGAGATCATCAAGGGTATTGTTGATCCGGGTGGAACCGTCGATAAGGCGATGGGACTGAATCCCGAGGATGCCGCCAATCAGCGGAGTAAAAACGTTGATTTTATCAAGCGCATGTTTAAAGGTGACGACACCCCTGAGGAAAAAGCCGCTAACACCAAGGGCAATCACTTATTGCATGTCATTGGTAATCTAGAGGACCGCGCTCATGTGATGGATGGTGTTGAGCGAGATGTATGGGCAGGCAAAGGTGCTAATCGTCACCTGACTCAAGTTGTGGGTCACTACCAGATCACAAAAGACACGGCGCTAAGCAATGGGTTTGACCCGGAGCGTTTGAAAGATAAATTATACAACACTCATGTCGCGGCGTCATTGCTTGCCAAATATGAAAAAGAATTTAAAGGCGATGCGGCTGAGGTACTTGTTGCGTATAATGGTGGCGAAGGTGCCGCCAAAGCGTTCCACAAAAATAATCATGACATTACTGAGCTTAACCCCGAAACTCAGCAGTATCTAATCAATGCCATCAAACAGAACCCGACCGTTAATATCCGGGTCACCACGCCTCCCGGCTACAATCCTAACGTATCTGCGGCATCGGCTACCCCCGGTACGACAGCGGCGGTGAAGTAATGAGCAATTCCATTAGCTCTGTCGCGTTTAAACTGGCCTATCAGCTATCCCCTATCATCCTGACGGGTGGTATTGCCGAGGGTGTCGGCGGCATTCTGCCTATCATTGTGATCACCGAAGCGGCGAATTTTGTAAAGAATTTGCTCCAAGGAAGTCTGGATATCAATCTGGATGAGTATTTCGCCAACTTCGCACCGCTGGCCGGCGCAACGCTGATCGAACAGGAAATCGCACATTATCCGTTCGCCAACCAAGCCGTCGCAGGTAATGCCACCATCTCTCAGCCGCTGCACTTTTCTCTATCGATGACATGTCCGGCTCGCGGTTCGTTCGGCTTGCTCGCCAAGAGCGCCACCATGACACTACTGCAATACACCTTGGCGCGGCACAACGCGCAAGGTGGTCTGTACACGGTTCTAACCCCGTCATTCATGTATACGAGCTGCATCTTAAAGAGCTTGCACGACATTTCGTCGGGAGAGACGAAGCAGCCCCAAGTGACCTGGCAGTTTGATTTTGAAAAGCCGCTGGTGACGCAAAGTCAAGCGGCGGGTGCGCTAAGCTCGCTCATGAGTAAAATATCGAGTGGGTCGCAGATTGACGGTGTGCCATCGTGGTCCGGCTCTGGGGCGCAGAGTGTGGGTGGTACGTCCCCCACCAACGTCATGACGCCGACTGGCGACTTCAACCCTTCCGCCTCTGGTAGTGATATCGCATGACCACTTATACCGCGTTCACTCCCGCCGCTAACCAGTCCCCGCCGTTCCAATTTCTACCGATGTTGGATAAGCAGCAGTATAGTGTTACGACCACATGGAATATGTTCGGGCAGCGCTGGTATATCAATGTGTATTCATTGTCTGGTGGTCTAGTGGTGTCCACACCTCTCATTGCCAGTCCGCAGGACGCCGATTTTAATCTCGTGGCGGGATACTTCACAACTTCAACTCTGGTCTATCGCGATAGTACGTCTCAGTTTGAAGTGACACCGTGAGATACTATAACATCATGATCACTCAGCCGTCGTTAAAGCTGGATGCTTACGGCGGCATAGCGACCGAGCCCGGCACGGGAAACACCATCCCCAACCCCAACGCAGGTCAACCCGTGGTCAATCCGGCTACAGGCAAGCCGTTCTTCTACACAAGCCTTTTGCCGGACGGTAACACGAACCCTAACGCACTTAATATTGAGCTTGATTTTTTCGAGGGCGTCTACGCCATGCCCATCGAATCAGCTTGGATTCGTGTCTGGGGTGTCGGGTTGCAAGACATTTCTCAGAGCGCCAGTCTCGTGGGTAATGAAATCCTGCTTTCAGTCGGCATGATGAAGGGCCTACCGCTGGCGAATCCGCTTCAAGCTGGGCCGGTGTTGAAGGGCTACATCAATCAAGCGTTCGGCAACTGGGTCGGTGTGGATCAGACGCTTGATTTGTTTGTAACATCATCACCCTATCCTGTTGGTTCTCCCGCTGCACCCATAAACATGTCGCTGGATTGGAAGGCCGGACAGCCGCTTTCCGATGCGTTATCAACCACACTTAAGACAGCATTCCCCGGTCTGGATCAGAAGATAGATATCAGTTCTGACTTAGTGCAAACACGCGATGAGCCTGACGTGAAGAACTCGCTGTATGAGTTTGCATCGTGGTTGAAACAGAAGACAGCGGGATATCTGACGGAAGGGTATGACGGTGTTGATATTACTATCGATCAAAACACCATCCACGTTTTCGATAACCATAACCCCACATCACGCTCTGAGATGGGATCATACGATAATCCAATTCAGGTCCAATTTCAGGATTTGATTGGTCAACCCACATGGATAAGTTCGGGAGTGATCCAGATCAAATGTGTCATGCGAGCCGATATCGGCATCAATGATTACATTCTGATGCCCAAGGGCGCACTTGCTACGGTGACTCAACAATCCACCATCGGGCTTGTTGCCAACAGCAATGATTATAAGACGGCATTCCAGGGAAAATTCAGAGTGACGCTGATCCACCACATCGGTAACTTCAGGCAGGCCGATGCCGCAAGTTGGGTTACGGTCATTAATGCGTCAACGTCACTTGGTAAGGTGTAGCGATGGGTGACAACAGTCAAAAGCTTCCTCTCGCTCGCTCGCTCAACCAGATCGCCGAGACGGCTGCGCGGGCTGCCATCAGTCAACTTGGTCGCGCATTGCCTTGCTCTGTGGTGGCTGTCATGGGCAGCATCGTGACGGTTAAGTTTGAAGTGACCAGCGTCCAGTCGTTGCCGCAGGTGACGGTGCCCATGTTCGGCCCTGAGTACATCCGCTATCCGACTCAAGTGGGCGACAAGGGTGTGGTGCTACCCATTGACGTTTATCTGGGCGGTATTAGCGGGCTTGGTGGCGGTGTCGCCACCATGGCTATTCCGGGCAATCTGTCGTCGCTAATCTTCTTCCCCGTCGCCAGCACACAATGGTCACCGACTGACGACCCGGATGCAGTTGTGGTATATGGTCCGACCGGTGTGATATTGCGCGATCAGGGGAGCGTATGTACACTCACGTTACGTCCATCTGGCGTTACAATTGATGGATCACTATGGGTGACGGGGAATGTATCGGTCGGGACAGGTGCTACGGGTTCCTTCACCACGCCGACCGGTCAAGTTGTGACTGTTCAAGATGGTATCGTTACCAATATTTTCTAAGAGGCGATCATGATTCCGCAAGGTTCTGAGATTCTGAACACACAGTATTTTACGGACCTCACAGCCGCGCTAAGCGCCGCTGAAAGCTGTGCTGAATTACAGGCCCTCGTCACTGAGGCTATGGCATCAATCAATGCTTTCGAGGCTGGTATTAATGCCGACCTTGCTGCGCTGCTACCCATGTTGTCATTGTTAACTGCGCCAACCAGCCCCGGAGCGGCAGTATCATGGATCACCAACTACATCAGCACGATTCTAACGCCATACTTGAAGCCTTATATCACACTGGGTACTCAGTTGACTGACTTGTTGGCGCAGATTGCTACCCTGACCGCACTCATCCCTACTCTGTCGGTTAAATTTCCAAGCTGTGATATTACAATATGAGAACCTACGGACGGATCACAGACGAGTACGGCAAGACGACTTGGGTCGAAGTCACAACCGACGCAGCCGGCTTCAATGACTATGTGTGGGTGACGACACTTATCCAGTGTCTCAAGCTGAATTTGGGCGAATCGCCATTCTGGGCCAACTGGGGTATTCCAGCACATCCGTCCATTGTGCAGCAAATCTATCCCGATTATTATGTGACGCTAACGCAGCAGCAGTTTGCACCACACTTCGCAAGCCTGCTATTGTCCAAAGTGCCGAACCAAGACAAGCCAGTGTACAGAATTAACGCGACGACCAATCAAGGCGTCAAAGTTGCGGCGGATATCCCGGCATGACCACCAGCATTAACTTCCCCTTGGTTATGACGAGTGCAGGTCCGCAACCGACCGCGCCGACCGATATTCTGAACACGTTGTTGACCACAGTGGCCGCTACCAATCCCGGCTATACGGCCAATCTGCCCGGATCGTTGATTGAAGACATCAGCAGCACCGATGTAGCAGCCATTTCGCTGAGTAATCAGGCCATGGTTGACCTCGTCAACTCGGTCTCACCTGTTGCCGCCAATCCATTCCTGCTTAACCAGCTTGGCACCGTTTACGGCGTGTCGCGCGGTGCGGCATCGAATACCTCAGTCTATGTCGTTTTCACCGGCCCGGCTGGTTTCGGCATTCCCGTAGGCTTTACCGTCTCGGATGGTACATATCAATACGTCGTGCAAGACGGTGGTGTGATCGGTACGGGCAACGTCACCCTACCTCTATATTGTGTTGCGACTAAATCCGGCACATGGGCTGTTCCCGTGAACTCGGTCACTCAGCTAATCACGTCGGTGCCTACAGCCATCACGCTGTCGGTAACCAATCCGGCGGCGGGTTTGCCGTCAAGCGCCCCCGAGACTGACGCTCAATACCGCGCGGCTGTCGTGCAAGCCGGCCTCGCTGCGTCGCAAGGCATGGCGACATATCTAAAGACCCTCCTCAATGCTGTTCCGGGCGTCCAGTCACGGCTTGTATCAGTGCGGCAGCAGTCGCCCGGCTGGGAAGTGATTTGCGGTGGTGGTGATCCCTATCAGGTGGCATATGCCATCTATTCAGCGCTGTTCGATGTGTCGGTGCTGACGGGCTCGGTGATGAGCATTTCGGGATTCACCAAGGCTAATCCCGGCGTGGTCACGACGACTCTGAATCACGGTTTAACCACGGGGGCAGTTATCACCGTGGCGGGTTCGACCGTATCGGCTTGGAATGGTTCATACACCATCGCCGTGATCGATCAGAAGACGTTTAGTGTCGGTGTGAATACCAGTTCATTTGCCACGTATATTAGTGGCGGTGTGGTGACCCCCAACCCGCGCAATCTGTCCGCCACAATCATCGATACGCCCGACACATACACGATTCCTTTCGTCAATCCGCCGCAGCAATCGGTGACGATGACGGTGACATGGAACACGTCAGTATCCAGCTTTACACAGCAAGCGGCGGTGACGCAGCTCGGCGCGGCGGCGCTGATCGCCTATGTCAACGCGATTCCCGTTGGCGCTCCGATGAATTTATTTGAACTTCAAGTGACGTTTCAGAACGCCATTGCCAGCTTGATCCCGCCCGCGCTGTTGACTCGCATGGTATTCACCGTGGATATCAATGGGATTGGCGTGTCACCATCCTCGGGAACTGGTATTATCGCTGGTGACCCGGAGAGCTATTTCCAGGCTGCCGCCGGCTCTGTCACGGTGACGCAGGGATGATCACTCAAACTATCCCGAGTTATCTATATCTTCAGTATAATAATGACGATGATTTGCAGGCGTTCGTAGATGCCTACAATGATCAGTCGCAGCAGATTATTAATTGGTTCAACACCATCGGCCTGCCGATCTACACCGGCACACCCATTGCAGGCCCGTTGCTGGATTGGGTGGCGCAAGGGCTGTACGGTATCGGGCGTCCCACGCTGGTGTCGGGTGTTACGGTTCACGAAGGCCCGCTGAACACTTATGGGCCGAATATGGGTCCGGCTCTCAATCAAGCCGTGGTAATTCAGCCAACAAATTATGCCCTCGCCAATGATGATGTTTTCAAGCGCGTCATTACGTGGCATTTCTATAAGGAAGACGGTAAGGTTTTAAACATTCGGTGGCTAAAGCGGCGTATTGCACGTTTTCTCTACGGCTATAACGGCACTGATCCGGGAATAGACCAGACGTACCGAATTAGTGTAGAGTTCGGCATTGCGCCCCAGGTCAACATAACGATTCAGTCTGGTGTGCGTAGTGTACTCGGCGGGTTGAATACCGCATGCTGTAATACCCAGACGCTCAACGATACAGCTTCGACCTATTTCGCTTATCCACCCATACCAATGGCGAAGACCTTCAAGACCGCTGTGGACAACGGCATACTGGAGCTTCCATTCCAGTTCACATATAGCGTTTCAGTTTGACGGAGAGCTAAGGCATGTCTCGTATTCTTTTCGCAAATAACGCTACCACTACACTGGCGGGTGCCATCACCAACGTAGCGACGACTGCCGCTTTGCAGACCGGCGCTGGTGCGTTGTTCCCGGCTCCCACCGCTGGTCAATATTTCTGCATGACCTTTGTTGATGCCGCAACCGGGCTACTCAATGAAATCGTGCACGTCACCAATGTGACGGGTGACGTTATCACCATGGTACGCGGGCAGGAGGGCACCACGGCGCTGTCGTGGTTGTCCGGCGATCATGCATCTAACTGGATTACGGCGGCGGCGCTGGCGGCTATGGCGCAGGCTCCCGACACCCAGGCGCAAGCGGGCAATTACGTTGCCGACACCAGTTCCACGGTTAACACCATCACAGCAGCGCTGTCTCCCACTTTGACGGCCTATGTTGCTGGTCTGCCGATGCGGATCAAGCTCGCCAACACCAACACGTCCGCCACTGTGGTTATCAACGTCAATGGCGTTGGCAATCTCAACGTCATTACCCCTGGTGGCGGCGCTCCCGCTATCGGCTCGTTGGCAGCCGGCACCATCGCCACCTTCACTTACGATGGCACCAACGCGCAGGTATCAAGCGGCCTCGCTTCGGTGACTTCCACGGGGGCACAGGTCTATCTGGGTAGTTCGGGTGGCACAGCCAATGTGCAGACTTTCACACCGTCGCCGTCCATTTCCACCTACACAACCGGCAGTGTGGAATATGTCGGCATTGCCAGCTACACCAACACCGGAAGCATGACGGTTAACATCTCCGGTATCGGCGCGGTCAATGTCTACAAGGAAACTCAAAACGGCAATGTCGCATTGACGGGTGGTGAGTGGGTCGCGGGAAACATCGTTGTCATGCGATACAATGGGAGTCAGATGACTCTACTGAACCCCGTGGTATTCAACGCATACAATGTGTGGCCGGGACAGCAAACGGGTAATGTCGTTTCGCTCACTTACGGGTCTACGGTCAATTGGGATTTGAACCCCGGTCAAACGGCACAGTTGGTGCTTGCCGGAAGTCCAACGCTTGCTGTTCCGAGCAACCAAGTCGCAGGTGGATATTATACCCTGCGTCTGGTGCAGCCTTCGTCTGGTGGTCCTGATTCCATCGCATTCAATAGCGCGTACAAGGGCGTGTCCGGTGTGGTATTGAGTACGGCCAATAACGCTGTCGATCATCTGTGTTTCCGTTCCAATGGTTCCAATATGGAACTGGTCGGTAGCGCATTTAATTGTGGGTTATAGGTTATGCTAAACCGTTGCCCCGGTAACCCAGCGCACGGACATATGATTTTTGACTGCATCATTGCAGATCAAACTTTCGTCGTGCCTGCAATGGTTTACAAGATCAAAGTCGTCATGTGGGGTGCTGGTGGCGGCGGATGGAATGCTCCGGGCTATCCCTACGTGAACAACGGCCAACGGTCGGGCGGAAATGGTGCATATGTCGAGGGGTGGATCGCCGTAACCCCTGGTGAAACACTGACGATCATCGTGGGTCAGGGTGGGAAGTTCACTCTCGCTGGTGCCGACAATGCTTCTTACGGCGGCGGCGGATATTCGTCGAGTTACAGCTGGGGTGGTGGTGGTCGTTCCGCCGTTCGACGTGGTTCAACTGAATTATGCACTGCGGGCGCTGGTGGTGCTGGAGCTTACAATACGGCTTACGGGTCGGGCGCTGGCGCTAATGGCGGCTATCCTGCGGGACAAGACGCTCGGGTGAGTGGTCTGGGCGGAACGGCCAATGGTGGGACTCAGACGGTTGGTGGCGCTGGTGGTGATCCCGGTGGGCATTATTACGGAGGTAGTTCTAATGCCTATCAGCTTGTGCAGGGCGGCAACGGTGGCGGCTCTGGATGGTACGGTGGCGGTGCCACATCATCGGCGGAAGGTGGTGGTGCGGGGGGCGGATCATCATATATCGATCTTCTAACGAGCGCCGTGACCGCGCAATCTGTGGACCTACTGACGGGACCCCCATTGGCAGCAGTGCCAATGACAAGCAGTCCCTACTATGTATCGCCCATCGCGCTTGGTGGTCAGTCTAGAAATGATGGAATTTACGCTTATACCGATCCGATATTCGCGGGCGGTAATGGTCGTGTCGTCGTGATTTGGTAGGAGAATGTTATGCGTTGGGTAGACACTGCCGGCACTGTTGTGAATGACCTGGACTCATATACTGATTCGGAGGGAACCACCTATTTGTCCGGTTTCCCCAAGAGCAATATCAGCGGCTTGAAACAAGTCATTGAAACACCCGAACCGTCCACTGACCCAACGGGTTATACCGTGACCGGCGAAGCGCGCGGGGGAGTAACGTCTCTTGTCAGCAGCGTCAATCCCAAAACGGGTAATGTC